>Ga0255382_10066_pt1 | contig 13188 bp, 8 predicted proteins | sample ANMaggSeSYBR01H9_FD_182101 | JGI IMG/M metagenome (GOLD analysis project Ga0255382, IMG submission 182101) | Sediment cell enrichment communities from methane seep in Santa Monica Basin, California, United Staets - ANME aggregate JGI... | ecosystem: Environmental > Aquatic > Marine > Cold seeps >... | reverse complement strand
ACGTAATGCCAGGATCATTGATGCAACGGATATATCTGGTCTTGAAGATTTTAAATGTTGTAAGTTAGTAGTTCCTCCTGCAATTAAGCATGAGGTCGGAGCAGATGCACTGGCACTAATTGTCAAATCAGGTATGCTTGAAAAAGACGAGATTTCAATAGCAACTGATTACGGCACGAATGCTGAAATGGCCTTGAAAGTGGGCAATGTAATTTATACCGGTTCTGCCGCAGCTGGTCCCGCAATGGAAGGTCAAGAGATAAAAGACGGAACTATCGCATGTCCATATGCAATTTCTGATATTGATATAGAACCCAACGGCTTAAGAAATTATGTGCTTGACGATAGGATGAATGTAACTCCTGCTGATCTTGTAGATCCCCAGAACGGAGATGTTTTAGAAAAAGGGACTATCAGAGCAGAGGGAATAACAGGCACAGGTGTCATTGCAATTATGGAAATTGCACTCCAGAATAAATTGGTGAAATTACCTACGATCTCTACAAAGGATGGCACTATACATCTTCAGGATAATATTAAGTTCACCGAACATGATCTCGCTGAAGCAGGAAAAGCTATCGGCGCAATTCGGGCAGGGCATATAACTCTTTGTAAGGCTGCAGGGATTGGAGTTGATGAGATACGAACTGCCTATATGTCAGGAGCAGCAGGCACATATATGGATGCTTTGAAAGCTCACAAGATAGGTATGATCCCCTACAATGTGGATGCAGTTTCCCAGATCGGAAATACTTCATTGATCGTTGCAAGAGAAATATTGCTATCAGAAGAAAGGCTATGGGGACTACAGGATATTGCAAATGAGATCGTTGGCACTCATGTTATGTTTGCACTTGATGAAGCTTTCAAGGATGCTTACATACTTGAACTTTCATATTGGACTGAAGGAATGCCTTTCAAAATACTGAAAAAATATCTCAAGAAGAAGGAGCTTCCGACTATTGATGAAGCTAATAAAGAAGTATATGTTGATAAACGTGTAATGAAAGATATTCCTGTACTTGGAAGTGAAGGTCTCCATGTTATTGATAAGGTAGGAACATATCTCACAATGGTAATGGGTGACGATTGCGATAAATGTGATTTGTGTGTAAAATCTTGCCCTAACGGTGCTCTTACTATGGATGAAGATGGACTAGTATTGATAAGAACGGATCTTTGTGATGGTGCACATTGTCAAAAATGTATACACAGTTGTCCAAAATCTATATTTAAATGGGAGAATCTTGTAATATTTAAGGACAAAATTGAGAATTGATAGGAGGTGAAAATATGAGATTGCTTGTAATTGGTGGTTTTCTGGGAAGTGGAAAAACTACAACGGTTTTGAGAGTAGGCAAATATTTAAGTGGAAAAGGGATGAAGGTTGCCATAATTGTCAATGAGATCGGAGAAATTGGTGTTGATGGAGATGTTATATCCAGATATGGTTTTGACACCACTGAACTGACAAATGGCTGTATATGTTGCAGTTTGAAGAGAGACCTACGATATACTGTCAACACTTTGTGCAATACTTATAAGCCGGATGTTTTGCTTATAGAACCAACTGGTATTGCTTTCCCTCATATCATAAAGAACGATGTTATGCTCATGAATCTGTCGGATGTAACATTTGCACCACTGGTTACACTAATTGATGGTAGTAGATTCAAATATCTGATGAAAGAAGTCAAACATTTCTCCGAAAGGCAGATAGTCGATGCAGATATCATTATAATAAACAAAATCGATCTTGTAGACCACATTCGTCTTCCAATAATAGAATCTTCTGCACATCAGTTAAACCCTGGCGCAAAGGTAATCAGTTTGTCAGCTCACGGAAATGATGCAGATTTTCAGAACTTTATGGATCTCGTGTTATCAGATGCGATTTCCAATGATACGGCAATAAAAGAAATTCGATCTGATACTGATGTAGATTCAATTGCATGCTCAGGAGTTTCTAACTATGCAACAGAATTCATATTACATATGGATCATAGGGATATTACTTTTACAGAATCACTTGCAAAGCATCTGATGGAGGTCATATGTGAAGATGTAATAAAATACAGTCCCGAATTTGTGGGGCACATAAAATTATTCCTTGATTCGGGTTCTGCTGTTACCAAAGCAAGTGTTACTGCTTACTATGAGTCACCTATACTCGAAACAATTGAGTCAGAACACGGTACTCCTACACTTAAAATACTTACTGCTGTTACTGGCATCAGTAAAGATGATCTTGTGGAGATCGTAAATAGAAATGTATGCGACGTGTTCGACAATAAGGTTGGTGTAGGGCTGGTCACATATGTTCATGAAAATGGTTACTCTCATAACGACGAATGCTGTCACACATGATCGATTGTTAATATGCAAGATAATGTCTAGTGTAGCTCGCACCTAAACGGTATATCCTTTAGATTGAAGCCTAGGAAGGAAGCAATATCGATTTAGATGTGAGCTAATTTCATATTAATAGGTTCTTTGAGATAACTGTTTCGGATAGATATTCCAATAGTATAGTAATTTCAAATTTGTACAATAGGATTAAAGGTGATACAAGCAACAAATAGACATATAACTACATTAATCCTATATCTCTATACACACTGATGCAATGTTTTCCAGATTAAAATAAAATGATCCGGATATGGTGGGGGGTCTTTGTTAAAATGAATATGGTTGTAGAATCGGAGTTGGGCAAAAAACTTATGGATACAGGATCTCAGAATAGCCACATATGTTTTGAAAAGTTGATCAATAGTTTAGGAGAACCTTTGTTGATTCTGGACTATGAACTGAAGGTTCTATTTGCAAATAAATCATTCTATCAATTCTGTACTTTTGCATCGCATGATATATTGGGTCATTCGTTTCCTGACACAGTTGATCCAAGCTGGAGTGCATCTGATCTGAGACATTTTTTAACTACTCTATCCAATGATAACGATCATCCTGTTGAGTTTGTGATCGAGAACGAGACAAAAGATGATGTAAAATGTGGTTTCTTACTAAAAGCACAAATAATCGATGAATTAGTATCCTCTGATGCTCATATCCTTCTAATCATTGAATGTCTTTCCGAATGTGGGGAACCGAAGACCCTCTCAAAGTACTCAGATGGAATATTTTCTAAAATAGTGGAAAATTTAAGTGATGGGATCGTTATTGTGCAGAATGAAAAGATACAATATTCAAATCTGAAATTTGCAGAAATGTTAGGTTACAAACCTAGCGACTTGTTGGGAAATTATTATTTTGATCATATCCTTCCAGAATATCAGCGTATTGTTAGTAAAAAATGTCAAAAATGCTTGGATATGAATAAAGAGATTCCTATTAAGTATGATGTCGTGTTAATATCACGAAAATCTTTTAAAATGCCGGTGGAGCTTACGATTATATTTTTTGAATTTGAAAGCAGACCTGCTATTATGATGACATTTCGGGACATAACAACAAAGATAAATACTAATAAAGCTTTAAAGAATATTGAAAAGAAATTCAAAATGATCCTCGAAAAAACACCTATCGGTCTGGTCTATTTTGATCGTGACGGTCTGATCGATCACTTTAATGAGGATTTTATTCAAATATTTAACGATTATGATGTCGACTTCTCTGGCCACAATATTCTGGATATATTGGCAGATGGTGACATCCGATCTTCGGTCAAGAAGATACTTAATAGAGAATTTACACTCTTTGAAAGAGAGTATCAGATAGCCTCTTCTGCAGGAATTCGGCACATAAAGATAATCTGTAGATCAATATTTCTGGAAGGTTCTTTTCAGGGTGGTATTGGTATTTTCAAAGATATCACTGTTCGGAAAGAAACTGAAAAAGCCATGTATCTGAATCAGTCTCGTCTCGAAGCGTTGTTACAACTTTACGAAATAGAAAATAAGCCCGTCAGTACCATCGTTGAATATGTTCTTTCGCAAGTTGCAACGCTGACAGATAGTGAGGAAGGATATATTTCTTTTATAGATTCGGAGGGTGACCTAAAAGAAACATATTGGTTATCATCATCTTCTATAGAAATGGCTCCATCAAAGAGTGAATTGTTCCAACAATCAAATATAGTGGAACGTATTGAACGAGTTCTTGCAGATAAAAGATCATTTTTTAATAACACTACTACAAATCATACTACTGATCGTTCTTTGAATGCTGACCTACTGCATCATCATGCAGATGTGCCTATTATCAAAGATGGCAGAATTGTTCTAGTATTTGGTTTGAGCAATAATAAAAGCAACTATATCGATCTTGATTTTGATTCTATATTGATATTCTTGCAAAGTATGTGGGAAATGATCATACGTAAAGAGTCAAAAGATGCGCTGCAATTCTCAGAAGCAAAATATTCTTCACTTGTAGAAAACAGCAATGATGGCATCGTTGTCATCCAGAATGGAGTGATCCAATTTGCAAATTCAATGTTCTGTGAACTAATTGGTTATAGCATTGCTGGTATTTTGGGAAAACCTCTTTTTGAATTCGTTTCTTCTGAATATCAGAGGATGGTCGAAAAAAAATATGGGAAACATTTAACGAAACACCAAAAGGATTTTTCTGATTATAATGTGGATTTGTCCTCAAAGGATGGTATAATATATCCCGCTCAGATAAGTGCTTCTCTTATTGATTATGAGGGGAAATTGGCAATAATGGCCATTGTTCGCGATGTCACGGAACAAAAGTTGAGAGAGGACGAATTATTGGATTCACTGGAAGTCCAGCAGGTACTTCAAAATATCATATCATCCAGTTCCGCAATTGTTTTTTTCTGGGGGGCGGACAAAGACTGGCCTGTGGATTTTGTGTCGGATAATATTTCGAATTTCGGTTATGATCCAGAGGAATTCATTTCCGGAAAGCTGAGATATGGGGATATAATACATCCTTCGGATCTTAAAGATCTCCAACATCAGGTATATCAATATGTTGCACAAGGGGCCTCCAAATATAGTGTTGAGTATCGTATACTTACACATTCCGGAAAGATCAGATGGGTTGAAGAGCGATCTTCGATCAAGTATAATGATAAAGGAGATCTCTTGCACTTTCAGGGTGTTATTCTTGACATAACGGAACGTAAACTTGCGAAGAGTTTTTTATATCTTGAATCCGATATGGATCGCTTTTTGGGACCTTCCAGCAATCTACAACAAACCTTTGATCAAATCCTAGAGTTTGCACTTAAGATGGATGTTGTTGATTGTGGTGCTCTGTATCTCGTGGATGTCTCCACAGGTGATCTTAATATTATATCTTCTAGTGGTTTGTCGGATGAATTTATAGTATCCAATTCGAAGTATAATGCAGGTTCAATTCAATCACGTCTGTTTATGGTGGAATATCCATTATATAAAATATATTCGGATATTGCCAGAATAGGTAATCTGGATCAAACATCCGAAGATTTGCTTGCTATGGCTATTATTCCAGTACATGTTGAAGACAATCTTGTAGCGGTTCTATTTCTTGCTTCACATGAGGAATATGATATCCCGTTTTCGGTACGTACTTCGCTGGAGACAGTTGCAACTCAGATCGGTGTGGTAATGGAACGTGTTGAGGCTGAAGCAGATTTGAATAAGAATCAACATGATTTTCATTCTTTATTAAATAGCATTGACGACATGGTTTTTGTGATCGATATGAAAGGATGTATCCGATATGCAAATCTTCAAGTTTCTAAAAAACTGGGGTACTCAGAAGAAGAGATCACAGGAATAAATTTTATAAAAATGTATCCTCCTGATATGGTTGTTGATGCTGCCAATGCTTTTGCAGAGATGATTTCTGGAAATACATATCTCTTTACCCTGCCACTTATAACTAAAAATGGAATGTTCATACAGGTGAATACAAAGATAACAAGAGGAGAATGGGAAGGAATTGATGTGCTGGTCTGTGTCAGCCGTGAGATAATTGGTGATTGATATGATGTGCGTTAAATGTATCTCATCGCTGATCTGTATAGGTGGTTCCGTGTTTTCATTACCCGGGGTTTTCAGATTATGTTCATGTTATATTTATGCAAATCCCTAATTTCCTCCTATACCCACTTGGCAATATGTTAATAATATTAATTAACCGATGATCAATGATAATAATATGCACATATAGGTAAGTAAAATCGTAATTGTCCAATGTTAATGTGGAGTTCTCCAAAGATGTATATAGAATCACAAACGAACTTATTGATAGAGAAGGATACACGATGATCGATTTAGACTCCAGCCAATTTGTGGTCAGGTATAATGTGCGGGTTGAAAAGGATATGGCACCTGAAGAAGTTGCAAAAAATCTGTTCCCTTCAGATGAAATAATACGTTCAATTGCAGTTGCTGTTTTCGATGGAGATGAGGATGCTGTTATAGACGGTCTGACAATAGCTATTCAAGCAGGTATGAAACCCCTCGAATTAATCAATAATGGTTTGATGGCGGGTATGGATATAGTGTCCACTCTTTACGATGATGGTATGCTTTATCTTCCAGATGTTATCATCTCGGCCCAGGCAATGATCGAAGGTATAGATCATTGCAAAAAGTTGTCCAAGGAGGTTCATAAGTCGAAAGGCAAAATCGTTACATTTGTGGTTGAAGGTGACATTCATGATATTGGTAAAAAGATTGTAACTGTGCTTCTAAGAGCAAAGGGTTATGATGTTATGGATCTAGGGGCAGACGTTCCTGTGGAACAAGTTGTTGCTGCAGTCATAAAAGAAAGGCCGATCATGCTTTCTGGTACGGCACTGATGACTACAACATTGCCCGCATTCAATGATGTAAATTCTCGCCTTCTAAAAGCTGATATCCATGTTCCTGTAGTGTGTGGTGGAGGAGCGGTGACACAAGATTTTGCTTCTGGGTATGAATTGGGAATCTATTGTGAAGATGCTGAGGATGTACCGAAAATTGCAGATTCGATACTCACCGGGTTTGATGTTCAGCACCTGAGAAAGGTGTTCCACAAGCACTAAATGGAGGCTAATAGATGTCAATTAAAAGATATAGTAAGATGGCTTATAATGATCCTGATGACATGTTTTTCGGGCATTGTTGTTTTCCTGTCAAAGTTGGTCTTGATCTCGAAATTGGTGCAGGTTACACCACTGCAGAAGTGAAATATGCTCCCCGAGCAGAGGCGGGGGCAACCAAAGAGAAACTTATAGATGAATATGAACGCATCACAAGAGACATCATTACTCGTATGGTGCAAGTCGGATTTCCCTCAGTAGTGCTTGAGACTGAACACGTACATTCGATGACGATAAATGCAGAATGGGGGGGAGAAATTGCTCATGCCCAAAAGGCCATCATGGAAAATTATCATGATGAATATGGGATCAAATGTGCTTTAAGACACACACCTGCCGACATACGTAGAGAAGGGGAATGTGTGGATCTAAGAGGTGATCTATACTCGCTTTTGATGGAATCATTCGACGAAATTGCTTCCAATGGTGCAGATATGCTTTCTATAGAATCACTCGGCGGTAAGGATGTTTTCGATCATGCAGTTCTAAGGAATGATATTCAAGGGTACCTTTATTCTATTGGTGTCCTGGGTACTATTGACGTAGAATATCTGTGGAACGATATATCAAAGATCGCAAAGAAACATCATGTGGTTGCTGCAGGCGATACTGCTTGTTCACAGGCTAATACAGCAATGTTCATTGCAGGTGGTCTTCTTAATCATAAAATATCTCACACTAGTGCAGCAGTGATCAGGGCTATGTCGGCTGCTAAAACTCTTGCTGTATATGAGGCTGGAGCCACTGGTCCAGGAAAGGATTGTGCATACGAAAATACAATTATTAAAGCGATTACAGGTGTTCCGATTTCACAGGTGGGCAAATCATCTACATGTGCTCATTCTGATCTAATGGGAAATCTTACAATGCAGTGTTGTGATCTCTGGTCCAATGAATCGGTGGAATATCACGGGGATTTTGGTGGTACGACAGTTCAATGTTGGGGCGAAACACTTTCTTATGATTGTGCAATGCTGAATGCTGCTATTGAGTCTGGAAATACTAAAGTGTTAAGGGATATTCTTATGATATCGGATCGGTACAGGGATCCACAGTCTTATATACTTGCATATGATAATTCATATCGACTTGGACAGACCATTGTGGAATATTCTGATGACATCTTTTTGCGTGCAAAGAAAGCTGCATCAGAGAGTTGTAGGATGATCGAAGAAGCTTCCCGTGGATATCTTAATCTTTCAAAATTCGAGAAGTTAACTCTCGCGAAAATATCCAAGGAATTAGTATCGCTAACGGATGACCGCGATATTTTTATGGATGAATGTCAGGATAAATACAAGGCTGAAGTTGACACATTCAGACCTGAAAATTATGGGCTATGAGCTGTGTTCTTTCTTCCAATAGTTTTAGTTCTTGTTTTCTCAATAATATACTTTTTTGATATGGGTATAATGTGAAATAACTTCATTCGTTTTTTTTTGTGACCAGACATGATCACTCCATGGATTCATTATTTATCAAAGAGGGTTATTTTTCTTTCAGATAGTCATTCGTTATATATACACAATGTAATTTTTACTTTTATAGAGGTACTATTTATATGTTTTCCACAATATGCATTATATCTATTTTATAATATCTATCATGAATCAGTTTCGATATCAATAGGTGCTTTTATTTCGGGTAGTACCATTATTTTTTGTCGACTTACAGTTCCATTTATATATTGTATTCTGTACCGGTGTTACATTCAATCATATATAAGATTATTTCTTGTTAGTAATATACTTTATTTTATTTATCTGTAATATAATTGTAAAAACAGTATCAATAGGCATGATTTTTTGTTGTATTGCGAGCAACAGTGATGTACTGGTTATGCACAATCCTTATATATAAGTTATATACAATAGATATACTTATATAATATGACTTCATACGCTTATGTATGGGTTTCCTTGGAGAAGCCCATTAGATCGAAGCCGGGGTTTTACCCCAATATATAAACAACAATAGGAAGGAAGTGTATGATCAAAATGGATGTAGTACCCAGTGAAATTCTGGTAAGGTACAACGTCAAAATGGAAAAAGAAATGTCGCCTGAACAAATGGCAGCAGAACTTTATCCAAAAGGCGATTTGATTCGGCCAATTGCCGAAGCGATCTTCGAAGGCGAAGAAGATGATGTTGTTGAAGGCCTCAAAAAAGCAATTGATGCAGGTAAAGATCCAGTTGCATTGATTGATGATGCCCTCATGGTGGGTATGGGAGTAGTCACTAAACTCTACGATGATGGTGTGATTTTCCTGCCCAATGTGATGATGTCCGCAGATGCAATGCTGGATGGTATCGAGTATTGCAAGGCGCAATCAGATGTACCCGTTGTCCCAAAGGGTAAAATTGTTTGCCATGTTGCAGAAGGAGATGTTCATGACATCGGAAAAACCATTGTTTCTGCACTTCTCAGAGCAAATGGTTATGAAGTTGTGGATCTAGGCCGAGATGTACCCGTGGATGAAGTGATAGAAGCTGTCAAGAAAGAAAAGCCAATGATGGTTACTGGTACTGCGCTTATGACCACAACCATGTATGCCTTCAAAGCTGTCAATGATAAACTCATGGAAGCAGGAATAAATATTCCATTCCAGTGTGGTGGAGGCGCTGTCAACCAGGATTTCGTGAGTTCATTCGAGCTGGGTGTATATGGCGAGGAAGCAGCTGATGGTCCTAAGATGGCGGATTCAATAGCTGCTGGTGCAGATCTTGGAAAGCTGAAGGAGCAGTTCCACAAACATTAAAGAGGTGAGAAATATGACCGTAAACAGATATACAAAAATGGCATATGATAGTGCAGATGACATGGTCTTTGGTCATTCCAAATTCCCTGTAAAAGCTGGACTTGGCCTTGAGATCGGTGCAGGTTACACAACAGCCGAAGTGAACTATGCTCCACGACCAGAAGCTGGTGCGTCCAAGGAGAAACTTATTAGGGAATACGAGAAGATCACAACGGATATTATGGAACGAATGATCGGAATCGGTGCTCCATCCGTTGTTCTTGAAACCGAACATGTTCAACAGATGACCAACAACCCCACTTGGGGTGGAGAGGTTGCTGCCGCACAGAAGGCCATCATGGAAGATTTCCATGACGAATACGGTATCAAATGTGCATTAAGACATACCCCCGGTGATATCCGTGAAGAGCGTGATTACCTGCAACTGCGTGGCGACAAGTACTCCATACTTATGGAGTCCTTTGAAGAGGTTGCCGCAAACGGTGCAGACCTGTTATCCATCGAGACCATGGGTGGAAAAGAGGTATTTGACCATGCGATCCTGAGGAACGATGTGCCTGGTATGCTCTATGGTATCGGAGTGCTGGGTACCATGGATATGAGTTATATATGGCAAGATATTGCTAAAATCGCAAAGAAGAATAATGTGGTCGCAGCTGGCGATACCGATTGTGCACAGGCTAATACGGCTATGTTCATTGCAGGCGGTCTGACAAGCAAGGATCTTGCACATACCTTGGCAACCATCGCAAGGGCTATCAGTGCACCAAGGACACTTGCTGGATATGAGGCTGGAGCGATTGGTCCTGGCAAAGACTGTGGATATGAGAATTCCATCGTGAAATCCATTACTGGTATGCCAATATCCCAAGAAGGCAAAACGTCAACCTGTGCTCATTCTGATGTAATGGGTAATCTGGTGATGCAATGCTGTGATCTGTGGTCCAATGAATCTGTCGAATATCATGGTGAGTTCGGTGGTACAACGGTTCAGTGTTGGAGTGAGACCCTGTCCTACGATTGTGCATTGATGAACGTTGCACTCAAGACCGGCAACGAGAAAGTGCTCCGTGATATGATGGTTCTCTCTGACAAATACAGGGATCCTCAGGGATATATGCTTTCTTATGACAATGCATACCGTGTTGGTCAGGCAATTGTCAAAGATGGAAACGATATCTACCTGCGTGCCAAGAACGCAGCAATTGAATGTGTCAACATCCTGGAAGAAGGTGCAAAGGACAAACTTGAACTGACCAGGTTTGAAGCTAATGCACTTGCAGATGCAAAGTCTGCACTTGTGTCACTCACTGATGACAAGGACCAGTTCATGAGTGATTGTATGGCAAAGTACAGTGAAGAGGTGAAGGTTTTCAGACCTGAAAACTACGGACTCTAAGGTAGAAGTTCAACCTTTCCCAGACAAGAACTACAGCTTTTAGTAAAGCTGTAGTTCATCACCTTGAGCCGGAATTAACATTACAGGAGGTGGTAATAAATCGTTATAGCTCCTTTACCCTTTAACTCCTTATTTACAAAAAGTAAAATTTAAATTTTTACATTTAATGCTATTTATACAGTTATTATTATGATATATATAATAAACGTAGGAAGTGATGATCGTTATGGTAGAAAATGAAGAGGTTTTGACCTCTATTATCGATAAAACTGCAGATCATGGACCACTTGGTTTTTTGGGTCTTGGTCTAGCTGCTACAGTGGTGGGTATGCAAGGTGTTGGATTGTTTGCAGATGCTGCAATGGTTGTTGCAATGTCCATCTTCCTGGGTGGTTTTGCACAGATATTTGCAGGAATTGAAGGATGGAAAAAAGGTGATCTGTTTGGTGCAACAGCATTCACTGCATTTGGTTTGTTCTGGTTCTCATTTGCGTTCATACTGATCTCCACCGGCATAGTAGATGGAGTTCTTGGAGTTGCCAGTGCTTCCTCACTTGCATATTATTTTCTGATATGGGGTGTGGTGTCGTTTGCACTGCTTATAGCAACCTTCAAGATTGGTGTAAAGGCCGTTATAGTTGTGTTCATCACATTGACATTGGCTTTCTTCTTGACAGCATTGTCATCCTTTGGGCTCGGATTGGGACTACTGCCAGCGATTGCAATACTTCTTCTTGGACTGTCCTCGCTATACACTGCTCTCGCGATAGTCCTGAATGATGTGTATGGGAAAACGGTTGTTCCGCTTTAAGCTCAGCGACACAATATAACATGACTTTCCAACAAGGCTCGAGACAATAAAAGCACAGTTTTGTTCATGGATTGTGCTTTTTATATTTTGACACATTGTCATAATAATTATCATTGATATTCAAGTATCTCTCTCATATTCGAATATTTTTCATAATCTCATCACCTATTATGTAAATTTTGAATGTGGTACAAAGGAAGTAATTTGAAATGGGATCAGGTGAAAGATGTGATCAGGCGATTCACGTTACATGGGTTGGTTTAATTGTAAATTTGGTTCTTACAGTTTTCAAACTCGTTGCAGGGATCATAGGTAATAGTACAGCAATGATAGCTGATGCGTTCCATTCCGCATCTGATCTGATCTCAGATCTTGTGATAATACTTGGTTTTAGAATTTCCAGTAGGCCTGGCGATAAAACACATAATTATGGGCATGGGAAAGTTGAGACATTATGCATGGTATTTGTTGGCATGTTGCTTTTTGTAGCTGGTTATCAGATACTTGTGCACGGAATACAGAATATCATCATGTTCACTCAAGGGCAGATTATTGAACCGCCCACCTGGATTGTTGTTGGAGCTGCTGTTATTTCAATTGTGTCGAAAGAATTCATGTACCATTATACTATAAACATCTCACAAAGAATTAACAGCGGCGTATTGCTTGCAAATGCCTGGCACCATCGATCAGACGCATTATCCTCTGTTGGTATGGCGATTGGACTTGGAGGGTCAATAGTTCTTGGTGGAAAATGGACTCTGATCGATCCGATTATGGCGGTTGCTTTAAGCCTGCTTCTTTTTTATGTTGCATTTAGAATCACATACAGAAGTGCCAACGAGTTGGTGGAAGCATCCCTTGACGAAAAAACCAATATGGATATCTTGAATATTATAACAAGTACAAAAGGGATTATCGATTGTCGGGACATAAAAACTCGAAAAATAGGAACCTGCATAGCTGTGGATGTGTGTGTTATTGTTGATGTGGATCTTAGTTTGATCGAAGCACACATGACTTCGAATAATGTTGTAGACCGGATCAAAAAGACTTATGGATATGCTAATTATGTATTCGTAAAAACAGAGCCATATGGGGTAGAAACATGTCAATTTTCCGACAGCATGTTTGAATCACATTAATAATTTGAGGG
>Ga0255382_10065_pt1 | contig 13230 bp, 14 predicted proteins | sample ANMaggSeSYBR01H9_FD_182101 | JGI IMG/M metagenome (GOLD analysis project Ga0255382, IMG submission 182101) | Sediment cell enrichment communities from methane seep in Santa Monica Basin, California, United Staets - ANME aggregate JGI... | ecosystem: Environmental > Aquatic > Marine > Cold seeps >... | reverse complement strand
TTACACACTGTATCGGACACTCCCCTTCGCATTCTTCCTGAATTGTCGAATCCACTTTGTTTGCTAAGGTTTTGCGTTGTTTAGCAGATTCTAATTAACAAATAGATGAGTAATCAATCAAAAGGAAATACAGTCACAAAATTGATAATTTGGTAACAATGATATTATTGCCAAAAATTTTGTTTTTTTCTCGTGATATTCATCTATTACTCTCAATAAGATGCGATTATCCTGAGGCATGACATGACCTGCTTCACCGAATGATGTTATGCTAATGGCTTTGATATCACTGCCATTATGCTGTTGAAACAGTTTGTTTTATTACATGCAAAACAGCTTTCCACACTGTATCGGGATAATCTCTATTTGTTCTTTTTCCCCTATCAGAAGCGGATAATCCTTATATGTATATGATGTTATTTTTCCGTCTTCTTCAAAGATGTTACACTAGCATCCGCTTGTTCCGATGTCTAAGCCTGCTAATGACATGTTTTAGCTCTTTTATTAAATTTGAACAAATACAACCACATCAAAACCCTATCACAGCTTTTACAACACTGTCTTTGTTATTTATATTGAATTCTATAGCCTCTTGCACTTCACCAAAAGAATAAATATGTGTAACAATTTCTTTTAAAGGAATCAAACCTTCCGCAACAGCCTTAATTGCATCAGGGTATAGATTTCTGTATCTGAACACTGTTTTTATGCTTGCTTCTTTGAATATTAGTTTGCCAAAATCAAAGGATACTATTGATTCCGGTGCCATACCAACCAATACTATTGTACCTCCGCGCTTGACAAGCTCTGCTGTTTGTTGCGTTGTTATCTTGTTTCCTGCTGTTTCAAATACCATATCAACACCCGCACCATTTGTCAGTTCCATTATCTCTGATACGATGTCTGCCTCATCTGCCTTAAAGGTTTTCGTTGCTCCGAGCGTTTTTGCTTTTTCCAGTCTTCTTGAAAATAAATCTGTAATATATATTTGAGTCACTCCCATAGCCTTAAGTGTCATCATTGTCACAAGTCCTATGCACCCTGAACCAAGTATTGCAGCGCTCTTGCCTATTGCGGCATCAGCTTGCCTCGAAGCATGAAATCCTACTGCAAGAGGTTCAATGAGTGCCCCTTCAATTGTCCCCATCCCTTCAGGCAGTTTAAAAGCCATATCCTCAGGATATGCAATATATTCTGTGAATGCGCCATCGTTGGGCGGTGCTGCCATAAATATTACATCCGGACATAGATTATACTTCCCGGATTTGCAAAATTCGCATTTGCCGCATGTTATGCCGGGCTCAAGTGAAACTAAATCACCTACCTTAAGATATTTTACATCATTCCCAACCTTAACAATCTCGCCTGCGCTTTCATGACCCAATATTAATGGGCTTTCAACAATGAAATCTCCGATTCTTCCATGTTGATAAAAGTGTAAATCGGAACCGCATATGCCTACATGTTTAATTTTCACAAGCACTTCATTGGATTTTGGTTTTGGCACTTCTTTTGTTCTATACTCGATTTTACCTACTTCTGTCATTACTGCCTGTAACATTGTTTTTCACTCCTGATTTTTTTTGCATATTACTACGGATTAATAATTGCTTTAATGCTTCCCTTACCATCCATTACTGTATATAGTCCTTTTTCATATTCATCCAGGCTAAATTTATGTGTAATTAGCTTATCCACTTTAACAATTCCCTTTTCCAGATAATTGATTGCTCTGTCATAGCAATGGGTCTGAGCAAATGAGCCTATGATTTTCAGTTCCTTTGAAAATATTTCATAAGGACTTATGCTTATTCTGTCATCTTCATGGCATACGCCATATATTATGATTTTTGCGCCCATTTTTGCAAATTTTGTGCAATCTTGAGTCACAGTCGATGCGCCTGTTGCATCGATTATTATGTCAAAGCCTTTTGGGTAGAGTTTCATAATCCTTCTTTGATGGATGCTTGAATCATTTCTATCAATTGCTATGGTATCAGTTATACCCATATCGTTTAAAATATCAAGTTTGAACTTTGTAGGAGCTGCTACAACTAAATTGCCTGCACCTCCATGCTTTAATAATTGAGCAAGTATTATTCCAGTAGGTCCTGCGCCAAATAGTAATATATCATCACCCGTTTTAACATCTATCATATCCATTCCATGAATAGCGCAGGCTGTAGGCTCTGTAAATGATGCAACATCATATGATAGATTATCACTTATATGAAATACCTTATCGTGATTTACTGCAACATATTCTGCAAATCCACCGGGACCTGTAACACCAAGCGAACAGAAGTTTTCACAGTATAATGGTTGATTTTTTCTGCAATAGTAACACTTTCCACATAGCACTGTATTATCTGCAACCACTCTATCACCAATTTTAAATTCTGTTACATCCTTGCCAATTTTCTCAATTACACCTGCAAACTCATGACCCAGTGTCAGCGGAAATTGTGATATGAAACTACCGTTATGAATATGTACATCAGTTTTGCAAATTCCGCATGATTTCACTCTCATCAGCACTTGGTTGTCTTTTATTTCGGGTGTGTTGATTTGTTTAATACTGAAGTTTTGCGGTTTATCGTATACTAATGCTTTCATGGGTTTGCTCCTTTTTACTGATAGTCAAATTATATAATACTATTACATACCAATTAATATGAAATCAGTTGTTACCATAAATGATGAACTGGATTCTTTATAAAATTATTATAAATTTCTTTGATACTATCCATCGGCTTGCTTAATAATGGTTCTATATCTCCTGCTTTTGCATTCATTATTATATGCTGCATCCGACTTGCCCCTGGAATGCCCTTTCATTAATACCATACTCTATGATAGTCCAACAGCTGTAAAATGGGTAGCGGGAATGATAACAGACTCGGGTGCTGGTGGCCGATAACCCAACGCACTGTGCGGCCGAATCGTATTGTAATGCCTGCGCCACATCTCAATCATCACCTGAGCCTCTTTGATCGAGTAAAAGATTTCCCCATTCAATAATTCCTCCCGCATTCTACGATTGAACGATTCTACAAATCCATTCTCCCAGGGACTGCCCGGGGCGATAAATAATGGTTTTACTTCTAACATGTCCAGCCAGGTTCGCACTCGGTTGGCTGTGAACTCAGAGCCATTGTCGGAGCGGATATGAACCGGGACACCCCGCTCAATAAATAATTCATTCAAGGTTTCTAAAACGTCAGTATGCTTCATTCGCCTTGCTACTTTGACCGACAGACATTCACACGTATATTCATCAATCACATTCAAAATCCGATACTTGACCCCATTATGCGTTCGATCTTCCATGAAATCATAACTCCACACATGTTTGGGGAATTCTACCCGCAGCCGCACAATAGAGCTATCATTCAACCACAATCGGCGTCGTTTTGGTTGTTTTTTGGGCACTTTCAAGTATTCTTCACGCCAGATTCGCTCTATCCGCTTGTGATTCACTCCCCAGCCTTCATTATTCAATAATCCAGTTATCTGTCGATAGCCATAGCGGCCATAGTCACTGGCCAATTGAATGGTACGCTCTCTCAAGAAGGGTTCATCCTGCGCCACTCGTTTCTGATAGCGTTGTGTCCCCCGGGGTTGTCCGATCACCCGACAGGCCCGTCGTTCTGACACATCCAGCGCATGCCGATGTTGTCCTGTTTTGCGCTCATACACACCGGCCCCTTCTGCCAGCAGCTGGCTTTTCCAGTTCCTGACCTGGTTTGGATGCACATTGTATCGACTGGCGAGTTCATTCACCGTCGCCAGGCCTTTGACCGCTTCCATCGCCACTTTGAATTTGAATTGATTGCTATATTGCTTTCTCTTTTGGGTCATGCTTTGCCTCCACAAACTGTCTTCATTTTTCCTTAGCTTGTGGTCTCATTTCTGGGGGGCATTATATTTATTACCAAAATGAAAGTTTTTCACCGCACATAATCCCTTTTACATGTGGTGAATGCACTAAAAACCGCCCATAACTCGGAAAATTGGCCCCTTTATCCATTGAAATCCACCGCATATAACAAGAATCATAGTTTCAATATGCTGCTACCAAAGGAGAAAACATCCCGCACGCATTAGAGATATATACATTTAATCATCACTCCAACATCTCTCCACAAAGTAACGAAATTGTGATCGTCAAGATGCTTTTACGAGTGCTCTTGTTTTCCTGTTAAAATTTAGCGACGAAAATTCACATCAATTAATCACAAACTTGCGGGAGAACCTGACTTTGTGTGGCACTATAAGATATCCATGTAATTCACCACTGCAGTTATAGTTGTGTGCGGAGACACCGGATACGGCAAGTGGTATACTTCACCCGTTGAATTGATAAGGAGTTGGAACTATGCTTGTTGTTTCAGATTTCAATGGCACACTTTCACATGGGTCACCAATTATTGGGCTGGTACGCTGGGTAGGTGAAAATCAGAGTAAATTACGGAAAAATATGTATATGGCAAAGATTATGCCATCTTGGTTTTTGGCGAATCTTAGACTGATCGACTGGAATAAATGTGTCATTAATATGTTCACGAGTTGTATGCCAGTATTGAAAGACGCAACCCCAGAATTGTTTGAAGAGGTTATTACTTTCACAATGGAAACCCAGCTATGGGCAAAACGCCGACTTGATATGATTGAACGAATCAGTGGGCATGTTCAAAAGGGTGATAAGGTTTATATCGCTACCGGCATGTGGCAGCCAACCGTAGCTCATTTTGCTGCACATATTGGGGCAAAAGGATTGGGTACGGAAATTAAGTTTGAAAACGGACAGATGATCCTGGCCGAACCGATTGCTCATGGGCAGGATAAAGCAGCAAAGATTAGAAAACGCCTGGGGGTGGAACATATTGATGTAGCATATGGCGATACATCAGCGGATATCCCTATGCTAGAAATGGCACACCACCCCGTGGCTGTTTATCCAGATGACGCACTCAAAGCCGTTGCGCAGGAGCGTGGCTGGGAAATATTTGGCGATAGAACGGACGACTGAGATCACACTACTAGCGATGTGACCTTATTTTTCAAACAACAAGAATACTGACCCGCCCCCCTAGATATGATCTAGTTACAATGGTATCGTCAAAATGCAGCTTGCTCAACAGCGATTGCAAATACTCACAACATTTCTTCAGCAATCCAGAAAAGACACTGAAAATTATATGGCCACCCTGGAGGAAATTCAGATTGTCATTGAAGAACTACGTGAAGATGTGTCATAATTAGAAAACCAACTTCTATGATTCTTCTTCCAAATTACTTAATGTAACTATTCTTAAACGCCTTAATTCACCACTTTAAGGCGTTTAAACCCCCTAAAATGACCATTTATCTCTCAAAAAATAAGGCGTGTAACAAGTATTTCGATTTCCATATGCACTAATACTAATGAAACCAATCGCAATATTAGACCTCATATCAATCTTGTCTATGTGGCGGGAGAGTAACCGGATGATTCACCCCTTGCACAATATAATTTTCATCAAGGAGAAGGGTGTATAAGTTGGGATTGAGTCCGAAAATCTTGATAAATTTCTCAATGACCCCATCAATCATTGCTCCCCATCCAGAATTAATCGAACTCCCACAATATTGAATGCCAATTTCGTGTCCCTCTAAATTAACATCATTCCGAATAAGAAAACCAACATAGGTGTCATAATAATCCAGAGAAGCATTAATAATCGAGATATCATCGTTGAAGGAAATTATTGATTCATAAACTTCCCTCACGGAATAGGGAACATAATCCTCACTGAATAAAAAATTTCTACACTCTTCATCCTTTTCTTTCTCTGCCATTTGCTCTGGGTTAAACTCGACATCATCAGTGTAGTAAGCTCTCAGATAATCAATAACGGTTTCATCAGGGCTTTGAGAACGAGCATATTTTTCAGCTTCTACTAATTTATCCCTGAATTTTGCTTTATCAGTAATCTTCTTCAGTTGACTCAAATAAGCCAGGGCAAGCGGATTTTGAAGATTAAAACATTTTCCGATGAAAAAATAAGTGGCTTTGTCTTCATATAAATTTTTTGACATACGATTTTCTCCTACGGTTTTTGTAATTGAATATTTTTAGTGGAATATAACCCTACATAGAACTTGTGATGCTATGATCTTCACAATATAAAAGTTAAATATTTCTCCCCCAGCCAAATGGCCGGGGGATAGTGGTTCCTAATCTGGAACCAGCTCAGCGTGGGTATCTGAGCGAATTTCTTCTGGGATGCAGATAGATTCATCTGCAATAATCGACCAGAAAGAACGATCTTTATACAGGCGATGTTGCAACCTGCCAGAAACTGTGAATAAGTCACCTTTGCCAAGAGAAGCAATGGAAAGCGAAGTGCTTTCATCGTCTCCCTTCGCAAATCCTTTGACATCCAACCACCACGAAGAGCGGTAGTCACCATTCCTGTCCTTGCCCATACTCAAGACAGCACTGATATAAGCCCAGGCTTTACCTTTCTGTGAGTATTTGAGTTCACCATCTTTTCCCGCTCGCAGGGTGAGCTGACAATGATTCTCGGGTTGTTTTTTGATGGGAACCTGTGCTTCGTTGACCATCAGCATCAACTGTTCAGATTGAAAGCGGAAAGAACCAATCAATACATAAGTCTCTCCTGCTTGAATCTGTTGAGCTGCCTCTCCAAAAGCACGGAAAGGAAGTTTCACGTCCAGCCCTTTGATCTGACAACGACCTGTGAGGTAATCATTTCCCTTACGGGAAGTCTTGTGCTCCTGCTCAAGAATCTGACCAGTGAGCATACAATGATTAAAATATTCGTTTGACATTGGTATTTACTCCTCTAGTGAATCAGAATGGTATCAACAGCCGCCTGTGCTTTAGCAGCTCCATACAATAACCACTGACGATCAGCCTGTAGGGCTTTCAACCAGCTATCAACATACGAAGCAGAATTCTGCCAATCGGGCGTAATACCTGCTTCCAGACATAACATGGCCGATCCCATCTCAGCCGTCAACTCTTCTTTTGAATAAGAATCTGAAGCATAGTGAGAAACAGAAGCAATGGCTTCCCGGTTCAATCGTTTGACGTGACCGGTGGAATGGATCAGCTCATGAAAGAAGGTCGCATAGAAAGAATCCTCACTGCGGAAGCTCTCTTTCGTGGGAACAGAGATCAGATCCCGTTTCGGTGAATAGTAAGCCCGATAGCCTTCATATTGAAAGGCAGGAGGGTCAGGCATTTCACTGAGAATAGTTTCTGCTTTCTCGATAGGACTGAATCCTTCACCAACAGGCTCTTCAACTTCTAGTGGCTCAATACCTTCACACTGGTCGAAATTGTAAACTTTGTAGTAACGCAGGATCAATCGCTGTTCATAGCCTCGTTCCTGCATCACGTTGAACGATTTGACATCACTTTCCTTTGCCCACAGATTGAGCTCAGGATGAAACCAGCGATCATGATAGAATACGACACAGGTTGGAAAAGACCAGGATTCTTTTTTGATGCGTCCTCCCAGTTTTTTGGCATCATTGACCGTCAACCACCAGGAAGTCGAGAACTTACGCTCCCAGGCAGAGACTGCCAGAATGAAGGTGTTGATGCCGGTATAACGAGACTTACGAACGAAATTATGATGCACTCCACCACATCCTACCCAGGGCTTCTGCCAGGGGATCACCCCGGATTCCAACACTGAGAGAATCTGGTCTGTCACAATGGTAAGTACAGACTTCTTTGACATGATAATTAACTCCTTTGGCTATTCCAAACTCGAATGAACGAGTTTGATTCACCATCAGAGCATGACGTTATTCCCCATATCGGGGCGCCATGCCCCGACGGGTGAAAAACTAATGAGAACTACTGACTTGTTAGAATAGCTTTCAGTAATTCCAACGACGTGAAGGAACAGCGCTCAATCTCAAGCGCTTTCCCTTCGTGACTGGCTTCGAAGCTCCAGCTCCCAGAGAGTAAATCCAGTGTGAGAAATACATTCTCCAGTGGAACGACCTCTTCAGGAAGCGCATCAACAACAAGTAAGGCAGCTTCTTCCAGTGTACTTTGTAGAAGGGTGGATTTCAGTAACACCACTCCCTGCACAACAACATCCTGCGGAATATAATTGGCCACCTGTGGGGGGACCGTGCATCGCAGGAGGTCATGATGACGATCCAGCAACCATTCGATGAAAGAAACATCAAAAGTGGCCACTACTGCATCCAGACCTTCACAGGCAAATAAGACATTCATCCTGCCACCACCTTCTCAAGCAGAAAGGCTGGATTCAGAATCACATCCACTGGCAGTTCTACCGATTCAATCAGGATATCGGTATGTTTGGGATGACAGCACAGAATGGCAGAATCTCCCGTTTGAGGATATATTGCCACCTGTTCTAACTCTGTCAACCAGGTATTACATTCGACTTCACCATCGGTCAACACCCAGTCCTTATCTTCCAAAGCAGAAGCCAGGTTTCCGGGCAGCTGATCGACTAAACTGAACGAAGCAGGATAACATACTTTGACAGGAGGATTGTCCAATGACTGTTGAACCGGAATCTGCTGCAGGGCTTCAATCAGTTGTGAATCTGAATAACTGAGCAAAAAGGCCTGAGGACAGTCCCAGTGAATATCACTGGCATACGATACTTTGACTAACAATTGGAACGACATAGAAAACACTCACTTTCCGGTCTGCTTCTTCAGCCAGCAGACCGACATAATAGAAGGCTGCTGAAGAGCAAGAACGAAATTTGAGAAACAAAAATAAACTATGCGAGATTCATCGCATGACCGCAGGAACACACGGCTGTCCAGGTGATAGAATCTGTTGGCCCGGTAAAAGGGTCAAATGAATAGCTGCCAGATTCCTGCATCTCAAGATGCTTACTGCCACATTGGGTGCAGCAGTACCAGAACAGGCCATCCTCGGCGACATCATCAATCATGCCGAAGATACGGTCGACAACATCCAAAAGAATACATCCATCCGGACTTTCCCCATGCACCAGGCAGATGACAGGAGCTTCTTCACTGCGTGCCATATAAAAATGACCCAGTAGCAGATTTCCACGTTCATCGTAGGTGCGAGGAATCTGACAGAGATGATCCAGGAGAGCATTCAGTGAAATCACACTCTTCCCGGACTCATGCGCGCCCCAGATGCGCTCATACAGATAGTTTTCGACTGTAGAGTACACAACAGGCGGCGCACAGACAATAGAAGGTACAACAAGATTTGACATAAGGTTCCCTCCATGGGATGAATAAATCCCCACAGAGCATAATAACCACCCCGAAGGGCAGTGCGCCCTGGGGGGTGAATGAACCATACGTGAAAAATAATGCGCGTATGGTAAAGAAACGAAGGAATGGTTTGAGAAAAAAACATCAAAGAAAAAATGATAAAATCAGAGTAAGTATCTTTGAAATTGGTATGAGGGTGGCTATGAAAAAAATAATTGCGGTTGGTTTATATAAGTATAAGAAATGAGATCGTTTTGTGATGTTGTTTCATTTTGTAAAAGCAATCATCGATTTGACGCCTACGTATAACTGAGCGATGGTAATACCGAAATTTTCGACCACTTCCGGAATCTGGGAACTCACGGATTCATAGTTCATGATCTTCAAAGTTTTAATCAGCCTTTCATAGTAGATTCGTTCAGCAAAAGTCCCGCTGATTCGAACACGTTGCTGAAAGTTGATTTGTTTGTACATCTCCTTGGGGACTATTGCTACAATTGAATGTGGAGTACGATGGATATCCCCATTCTCTCGTACCGTATCAATCGGGGTGTTCTCATCAAACACCAACAGCCGAACACAATAAGTATCCTCAAAATGCCACTTGCGAAAAACATTTCCTTCTACCTTTACTTCGGTTTTAGACCTGGTTTCTGGTATCGTCAGGGTTTCAGGCACCACAGCCATCATATAGCGCTGTACTCCCGCTCCCGAATTAACCAAGGTTTGCAGTTCTGGAAGTTCTTGTAAATATTTCAACCTTCCATCGCTTCTGAAAAATTGACTAAGTCTATCTTGATAAGCAAAATCTTTGAGATAGCCTTCTACCAGAATTTCATCGCCACTTTTCAAACTGACATCTTCACCATTGACTTGCCCTTCTGGGAGAGCAATCGTAACCCGTTCTTTGTTTTCGTTCTCGATCCTCATATAAATATTTCCATCACTGCGAGCCCAGATTTTGTAAATTCTCCCACTGACTTTGACCTGATTCAGGTCGAATCGTTCTTCCTGCATCCTGGTTTTCTCCTTGTTCCAATCCGATTACCGGAGGAGAGAAAACCCTCCCCTCCGGTCAAATACAAATTATAGAAACCAAACATTGTTGTGTTTGGTTCAATTACATAGAATTTATTCAATTATTAATGTGCTGGTGAAATGATTAAGCAGTTATTCAACCTGCGAATTCGAATGTGAGAGAGAAGATTGCTCTTCTCTCATGCAAACTAATTTCCTTCCTTTATTATTGAACCGTAACATTGGCTAGCTTACGTTGTTCATAGTAATTCCTCACCTGCTTGAGTGATTCCTGACCGGCCTTGCTGTTGGGATGATACTTACCACTGGAATAGTAGGCTAATGCCTGATTAGAAAGTGCAGCTATTCGAGTGCCTTTATGCTTCTCAGCCAGTCCCACTATGATCCAGTTCCCGGCGGGGATTTCTACAGGTGGTATAGAAACAGCTGGTTTCTGAATTCCAATGGGTAAAGCCCAGATAGGGAGGGTCGGAGTCTCTTTCAAGACTACTGACTTTCCTCGTTGTTCACAGGTCACCCATTTAGCAGGCAGTTTATACAGATAACGACCAATCCCGTACTTGACCGCTGCTCGTTTGAGCGAATCGGATTCGCCACCCTTAATGGCTTCGAACGCTGTGTTGTCTGCGATTCCACACTTGCTGACGGTGATGGTTGCATCATTCTCTACAAAGCTGACAGTCAGTCGACAGAGAACGCCACCATTGGGTCCGGGGATGAAATCATCCCACCAGTGACCGATCCCAAACACCTGATCCAGTCGCTGCATGACAGCGCGGGAGGTGATGTAAGCCAATGCCAGGGCACGGGTCTTATCACCATTGGTTGAACCAGCACGCCATTCAATATCCAATGAAGGAAACGGTGCTGCGAGGGCATCCATGATTTCTTTTTGAAGAGTTGAAATTGTCATGTGTAAACTCCTATGTGAATGAATTTCATTCAATCAATCGACGCCCCCAATGGCACGGACGGGGTGTCACTAAAAAAGAACGCCCGTCCCGTGCCTGACCGGGTGGTGGAGGGGAGGTCCACCTGAAGGGGAAGAAATAACAAAGTTAAGGTGCTGAAGTAGAATTAGTTTGCAATTTGACTCGGGCAGAAGGTTAAATAAAATACGCCTGACACTTCTGCCACAGAGAAAAACTCTCTGTTTGCAGAAATGTCAGGCGTGGATAGTCTCAGACATTCCATTCGGGTAGGCGGATAGCCATCCCTAGCAACAAATCAATTGTTGCTCCGATTATAGCATAAAATTGCGATCGTCAACTATTTGAAATCAATGACTAAATTATGACCGGTTGCTTTCGCTACCTTACGCAATAGTTTAATGCTGGGGTTATATGTGCCACTTTCCAATCGGCTGATATTGGCCTGTTTAGTATCCAGTCGTTCAGCCAGTTGCTCCTGAGTTAAGTCAGCATCGAGGCGGGCCTGAATAATCAATTCAGCTATGTGATATGATGGTTCTAGTTTTTCATATTCATTGCGAAATTCTGGATTTCGCATCATTTTTTCTTTTACATCTTTAATGCTTCTCATATTGAAGACTTCCTTTCTTTATAATTTTTCATAAAATCCCTTCCACTGCTCTCACCAAATCTTGTGAACTGGGCGTGGTGTAAATCCGGGTCGTTTCAATTGATGAATGTCCCAGCAACATGGCCACCTTTTCAATCCCTACACCGGAATCAATCAGGTTCTTGGCAAAAGTATGGCGCAAAGTGTGGGGAGAGAATTCAACATGAGAAAAGTCACTGATCCTTTGAAGAGCATCCTGAATGGTACGGCGACCAATCGATTTTCTGTTTGGGCTAAGAAATACTTCCCTTCTGTCACTATTCGAACGAAACTCGAACCAGTTTTCTAAATATCTGCGAGCATCCGCATTCAGTGGAACTACACGAGAACGCATCCCTTTTCCATTGCGAATAAACAGTGTGCCGCTTCGTTGTGCAATATCAACATCCTCTAGCTTCAGGTTCATCATTTCTTCAAGACGTATCCCGCTATTGAGCATCAAAACCATCATTGATCGATTCCTAATAGCCCGGTGCCTGGTAGATAGCGTTCGTGCATTTTGTACAAATTCTTCTGCTTTCCGTAAGATGGCAAGCTGTTCCTTGCGATCTAACCAGCGGACTTTGGGTTGCATGTTCGTTTTCACGGAACGGATTTCTAAAAGCGGATTAGAGGTGGCAATCCCTGCTTGAACAGCCCAATTGACATAAGAACGAATGGCTGCCAGGTGGCGATTGAATGTTGCAGGACTTAGCCCATGATTCGCCAACAACCACTGGCGGTACTCACGGACATCAATTGGTGTAATATTTTCTGGGCGTAATTCTTCTCCATTTGAATATTTAAACCAGTTGGCAAAACTAGATAGGTCTTTCAGATAACTATTGATGGTGTTTTCGGAACGATCTTTTTGGAGTAGATGATTCGTGAATTCAGTGAAGTCAGACATGATATCTCCTTGGATAGTAGCGATACGAAACTATACTCTTATTATATGCGGAATATTTCAGGAGATAAAGGGGTGAATTTCACGAATTATGGGCGGTTTTCAGTGTCTACACCGCATATAAACACGGTTATGTGCGGTGAAATTTCGCTTCAAAAAGACTTTCATTGTTCTGGAAGGCGTGGAGTGGTTATCTATTTCACTAATTATATTGGTTCGCAGTAGTATCGTTATGTTGACCAAAAATTCCAACCGCTATCATTGTAACTGGATCATATCCAGGGGGGCAGATCATCTTGAATAATGGTGTATCATTCTGGAGTAGAAGGTTGATTACATCAATTTTTATTTTTTTGGAGGAACTTGCTCATGAATAAATCGTTAAGGGGTATTACAAGAGATCTGTTGAATATCTGTAAGAATAATAATCAATGGTGGGCAGATGTGAATCATCCTGCCCA
>Ga0255382_10064_pt1 | contig 13270 bp, 9 predicted proteins | sample ANMaggSeSYBR01H9_FD_182101 | JGI IMG/M metagenome (GOLD analysis project Ga0255382, IMG submission 182101) | Sediment cell enrichment communities from methane seep in Santa Monica Basin, California, United Staets - ANME aggregate JGI... | ecosystem: Environmental > Aquatic > Marine > Cold seeps >... | reverse complement strand
ATTTAGGTATAGCTTGTTTTCCCAACTGATTATCTTTTGGGACGATATCAATTTTTTCCTGCTGTGAATTTCGCCAGTTTACCCAATCCTTTCAAGCCGAAAAGCAGCAGAAACCCTGTCAGTACCACGCAGGCCGTCAGCACTGTCGCCTTCATCCAGGGCCGAAAGATAAATGACATATTAAAGGCCCATATATAATTACCATCTACACCGGCCTGCATATCGACCATTTCTTCCACGCGGTCCCGTTCCGCCGCTACCGGCGAATCGACCGCCACCTTCCCGAAGAAGAACGGCGCCTTGGTATTATGACAGTGGTCGCACCCTGCCGCCCCATCGATCCCTAATGATTGTGATGCCGGTCGAACATCGTGAGCAAACGACCACGCATAAGGCCGAGCGGAGGGGTGGTCTCCTTCGATCAGCGAGCCGGCATCATCCAGCCGGTGCATTTTGCCCCCGCTGATATAAACAGGGGCGCCATCACCGTTATTTGCCGCTGCCAGTTTCTTCAGAACGTTAGCGATATTTTCGGTTGTATATTCAGGCCAATTGCCGGCTTTCAACCGCTGAAGATTTTCTTTAATACCCGGCAGCACTTTACCCGCCGCCTTTTTAACTACATCCGGCAGAACAGGCGTAACCTTCCCATCTTTCAACCGTCCCCAGAAGGCCGGCCAGAGCAGCTTATGCGGAGCGATCTTCCCGTCCGGCTGATTTTCTTCTGTGAACACCGGATACAAAATATGTGGCAGCGCCTCGGTTGATTTATTCACGCCTAACGTACCAAGTCCATGAGCACGGGATGTTTTTGCATGGTGAACCTTTTCCCCCGGCCACGGCCCTGAGTGGCAGGCGGTGCAGGTTAGCTTTTCAAAATGCACGGTCGGAATGCCTTTATGTATCGGCAGTGGCGCACCCAGCCGCCCGGCCGTAGGATGATCGGAACCTTCCTCGCCCAGATGGCAGCCCCTGCATGTCAAAGTGGCAATCGAAACATCATTCTGTCCCGACGGTTCTCCTTCGTACCCGCGGTTGATCGCGTGATTCATACCATTGCGATGACAATCGACACAGGTCAGGCCCGCCTTCAGGTGAATGTCCTCATCGGCTTTCCAATGATCCGCGCCATGACTCATATCAGCACTGGAATGACAGAAATAACAACGCTCTGCCGAAACTTTTTTTCTGATGTCAATGAAGACTTCATTCCTGGCCAGAAAGCGATTTTTGTTATATGAAACCGAGGGTGGTATCTTTTTTGGATCGTCCGACATCTCGCCCAGAAAGGGATCCCATGTATTCGGCATGTCTTTCGCTGACCCCTTGACAGACGCAAACCCGCAGGTAGCCGTGGCCGCCCAGCGGAAGTTATCTTTCTTGATCTGAAGGTCGTAATCCGCCTGATTATGCGACGGGTCTCCATCGTGGCAGGCCATGCAGTTAATTTCCAGTTTACCGGTAACTAATTCGCGCATAATCTCGTCGGGCTTGGCGTCATCGTCGGAAGCCTCTGCCACACCCCCTCCGGGTAGATGGCGGCCGAATTGCCGAACGAATTGTTTTTTCGTCATCCCTATTTCTTTGGGATTGAACACACCCGGCCAGGGCCGATACGACAGGGGAAGCTGAGTCGCGGTAAGCAGATCGACCAGTATCCACGGCTCTCCGGGCAAACCGGCATCAATACACGGATCAGCCGCGTTAAAATGCCAACCCTGGCTTATAGCTTCATAGTCATGACACTCGCCGCAGGTCTGTCGCGGTGAAAAGGGCATTAGCGGCTCATCATCCGGAGCGATAACACTGCCTTCTTCGCCTTCTTCGGCCTCCGTCAGCAGGTTGATTACGTGTACTGGCTGGGAGCGATTACCGTCGCCAATGTCACCAATTTTCGGTTCTTTGTCATTATCCGCACCAGCTCCGGACAGTACCGGCACACACATACACAACACTACCAGCAGGACAGCAAGAAACACTTTCTTGATTTTCGATTTATCTATCAATTTATATTGCTCACTCATTAGCGTCCATTCGCGTTCATTAGCGGTTTAATATTCTTTTCTTCTGTATTTCTCGCAACTCACAATCAAACCTTGAAATCTTCGGGCTTGAAACTGAGCATTCGGCGGGCTTCCACCGCTTCGTTCACTTTCAATACGGAAACCGCTGACTCGTATCCGTCTTCTGCTGGACAGTTGAGTTTCGCCTGGCCGCGAACGGCCGCGAAGAAATTCTCCAGGTGCGGTTGATGGTATTTCTTCTTACCCATACTTACCGGTAGTTCATAAGCCGGAGGCGCCAGTGTCTCGCGCACGTCCAGAACCGTTTCTTCCTCGGCTTTTTTTTCTTCCTTCTTAGGCTCTTTTATAATACCCATCTTTACCCATTTGTCCCATTCCGGCGCCGACGACTCTCGGTACACACTACCCCGGCTGGCGGATTCGGAAATCTGTAATGTGCCCTTGTCCCCCATAAACGTCTCGAAATATCCCTGGCTGCTGTTGGTGGTTATGGTCTGATAGAACGCCCTGACGATACCTTCTTTTGTTTCATATTCAAATATCGCCATAACCGTATCGTACCACTCGTGGGTCTTTTTTTCATAGTAATCGGTACCGCCGCTGGCCATCACCGATTTAGGATGAGCGTCAAGGAACCAGTTATAGATATCGATCTGGTGAGAGCCTAAATCGACAATCGGGCCGCCCCCAAGCCCTTTATACCAGCGCCAGTTACGGAACTGGAGCATATTTTTGAAACCATATTTTTCCAGTGTCCCCTGGTCCATTGCGGCTTTTTTCGGCCAGCCAAGGTCCGGCTTGGCCGACCGGTTCCACTGGCCGTTCACGGTCGTGATTCGGCCCAATAACTGGGATTCATTGATCAGTTTTTCATAGCAGTGAATATACCGCGGATTACTGCGCCGCTGATGGCCTATTTGCAGTAGTTTGCCCGACTCCTTCGCCGCCTTTACCATTGCTCGAGCGCCTTCGAGCGTATTGGACATCTCTTTTTCACAATAGACATCCAGTCCCTTTTTCAGACACGCCACCGTATGCTCTGAATGCCGGAAGTCCGGCGTGGCGATAATCACCGCGTCGAGGTCTTTTTCCTTTTCCAGCATCTCCTGATAGTCCACGTATGCGTTATTGGGATGCTTATAGGCCTTCAACAAACGCGAAACCCGCTTCAGATTATAAGCCTTCCAGATGTCGCAGACAGCTACAAAACGCACATTCGGGTCCTGCATCGCCAAACAGGCGTCCAGCAGAACCTGCCCCTGCGCTCCACAACCCAGTATTGCCACGTTGATCGTATCTTTATTTTTACCACCTGCCTGGGCCATAACCTGCGGTGATAAAACCAGACCTGCTCCCGCCGCCGCGGTGGAGAACAGAAAATTACGACGATTAATTCCTTCATTCATTCCAAAAATCTCCTTAATATATAAACGTAAGCAATCCCCGGCAAAGCCGGTAGTTTAGTCGGTCAAACTACATCATTTTGGACAAAATTACAATAAAAAATAACGATATACTCGGTACAACCGCCAAAAATCCGAAAAACGCCATAAAAACCAACTATTTGCCCGTGCGGCAGCACTGCCAACGCTCCAAAATCGAGGGGGCAAAGTACATTTGACGCTGGCATCTACTTTTTTTATGTTATCGGACACTACAGCTTCAGGGCTTTCCTGATCTTTTCGACCGCCAGTTTCGCTTCCGCCGCAAGGGCACTGTCTGTTTCACAGTTTTTGGCCATCTTCAGTGCCTCTGCGCAAGCGAACTGAGGCAGCACCGCCAGGACGGCCTTTTTCTCTTCGGGCCGTTTCGCTATGTCCAACCCATCCTGCAATAGTTTGACTGTTTGGCTTGCCGAACGTTTTGTCGGCAGGGATACCAGCTTGATATAACCCTGCAGCGCCAACACCTGCCTTACCACAACTGTATCGGTTTTCGCAACTGACAGCAGTTCTGTCGCCGGCGTCGCGTTCGGCCACTCGGAAAGTGCCAGTATCGCCGCCCGTTTCACATCGCCGTTACTATCGGCTAACGCCTTGCGTAACACGGGCAACGCTCGATTATCACCGATTTTACCTAAAATCCCTGATAGTGAGCAACGGGCCTTTACTTCCGTAACACTCGTTGCGGCAGATAGAACCTGACCAAGACCGGCATTTTCGGTCTTTTTCAATATGGACACAATTGTCTTTTCAGCGGCCTTTCGTTCCGAACTGTATTGCGCCTTAATCAGCAGATCAAGCAGAGCCGAAAGGTGCTCGGCCCCGCCTACATCGCTCAGCACTTTGAAGGATTCTCGCCTGACTGTTCCGTCGCTGTCTTGAGCGGTTTTCAATAACTTCGCCGCCCCGGCCTTGATACTCCGTTCGCCGATACTGCGAATCAACTCAACCTTTACCTTCGCCTCGGCCCGGTTCAGATTGTCAATAATCGTTTGATCTACCTTATTACCTCGTAGTCGATACAGACTCTCTCGTGCGGCTTGCTGTTCTTCGCCGGTATTTGACGCCGCCGCTTGCGCCAGAAATGAAACAATCGTTTCGTTACCCAACACTCCCATAGCTTCCAGCGCCGCGATACGCACTTCGGCCGAACTGCTTGTCGCCTGTTTGACCACAGCCGGCAACGCCTCAGCGTCCCCGCGTTTGGCAAGGGCCGACAACAACTGTACCTGCCCTAACGGCCTCAATCCCGGCAATTCCCGAACCAGCGACCGCGTTATCTTGCTGCCGGACATTTCACTTAGCAGCCCGATAGCCACTGCCTGCATTTGCCGATCGTCATCTTTCAGAATATCTATAAGAATATTGGTTACCTGTTCGCCACCCGCCTCCGCCATACCATACAGCGCGGCAATCCGAATCAGCGCCGGCTCACTGGAATGATAAGCTTTCTGGTAAATCGATAATGCCGCTTTCGACTTGCCTTGATCCAACAGCTTATCGGCGCACCTCAGATACGCGTCCAGCACCAGTTGCCGCAACGGACCACTGGTCTGGTTCCTAACCTTTTCCAACGCCGCGATTGCTTCCGCCCCGGCAATCTGTCCTATGGCCGTAACCGACGCCGCCGCTATTTCCGAATCGGAATCCTTGATCATCGCCGCTAATGCCGAAACGGATTTACTATCACCGCGAACGCCTAACGTACTTATGATGCCGATTTTTTCTTTGCCTGTGGTTTTTGACAGCGCGCCACGCAGCACTTCGTCAACCGCCTGGCCCGGAATACGCTCCAGGGCGAATCGGGCAATATCTGATGTTTGCGGTCTGGCCAACATCCCGGCCAACGTATCCGCCGACTCTTCCGTACCGACTATGCTAAGCTGCCTACAGACAAACTGCTTGCTTGCCGGCGTAGCGTCCGACTTCAGGAACCGGAGAAAACCTTTTTCAATTCTTTTCAGCTTTGCCGATGAACCATACGCCTCCCGCACAGCCTTGGCTATTGCGCTTAGTGTCTCGCGGCTCTGGCCGTAATCATATTATGTGATCCTGGCCAGCAGCGAATCAATATTCCATCCCTTTTCTGATACAACCGTTCCGGCAATGGGTTTCGTATCGACAGGCAGATCGTCCACACAACATCATGGTTATGTCCCAATGCGCAGTAGAACAACCGCCCTTTTCCGACTTTTTTCACCCAACTGATACCCGTGTCTATATCTTCGGGATTTTTCACCTTCGCCCGGGTCTTCTCATCCGACATATCCAGACTCATCAGAACCCGCTGTTTGCCGCGGTTATAATAGGGCGACCGAGTACTGTATATCTCATCTTTGATCTTAAAACTCTGCCCTTTGAATGCCTTCATCAGTGAATGTTGAGGATCATCAATCTTGATTGCCCATGTCCCACCGGCCGTCCATGGATGGGCGATAAAAATCCCGCCCATAATATGCGCCATTTCTTTCCATTTGTAGAAATTATCCGTAGCCGCGTGAATTCCTATTATCCCTTTGCCGCCTTTGATAAAATCCATCAATCCTTTGCACATCTCCGGCGTATCGTTGGGGTTCAGACCTAATTTCGTGGTATTATTTAAGCAGACCGCGTCGAATTGGTTAATATTCGACGGCTTTAACATATTCAGGTCGCTACTGATTACTGCCGTATAGGCGCCGGTCTTTTTGCCCATAATCTCCAGCGCAACATCCCAGTAAGGGATACTGCTGTGCTTGTATCCCTTGCACAGATTGATAACCAGTAATTTCCTCGGCTGCCCCGGCCGCGCTGTTGCCTTCACCGGTGCCGCTTGTTTAATCTTCTGAATCTCCTCTGCCGTCGGCCCCTTGGCCGCCCAACCTGCTGACGCCATCTGCCCGACACACCAGAGACAAATTAATATTATCGAAATCGCCTTTGAATTCTTACCCATGTTCTTCCCTTTCTTAGCTACAGTATCCAAAATTATTTCTAATTTCATATTTCACGTCTTATATTGTATATTTTGCATTTTATATTTTACATTTTTCAAAGGCTCCAGCCTTCCCGATACTCACGGGCAATGTATTTATTCGCGCTTGCCACATTGGTAATCTTCATCTTCGGCCCGTCCCAGTCCAGTTTCCGTCTTGTGCGGATGGCGATATTTCCGAGGGCAAGTACCTCGCTCAAATGCCCGGAGTGATCTACAAAATTTGAACCGGCTGGTGGCCCGCCCTTGCATGCCTCGATCCATTCTTTGTAATGACCGACCGATCTTGGCAGAGTTTTCGGCGGAAGTTTATACGCTTTCATTTTCGTTTCGGGGATCAGCCGATGATCCATTAAGGTGCCCTTATCACCGAAATAGATTGACCCGCCCATATGTCGTCCCGGCTCCAGTTCTTCCGGCCGTGCAGGTCTTAAGCCTCCATGGAACCAGTGCAGCTTGACTGGCGGCATATCACCCCGTGCCGGAAATTCGTATCGTACTATGGCGCCATGCGGATGTACGTCTGAACTGAACCGGGTGGCGCTTGCTTCTACGCTTGTAGGGTGCCCCAGTTTCAGGGTCTTGAAGACTGTGGATAGTTTATGAGCGCCCAAGTCGCCTAAATGCCCCATTCCGAAATCCCACCAGTTGCGCCAGATAAACGGCAGATAGTCCGGGTGATATGGCCGATATTGCGCCGGGCCGAGCCACCGGTCCCAGTCCAGGCCATCGGGTACGGGTGGTGTCCCTTCGGGTCGGCCCATTCCTGTGGGCAACCGCCAGAATTGTCCACCGATGCCGCAATTGACTTGTACTTTGCGTACCGACCCAATCGCTCCGTCTTGTATGAATTCACGTACCAGACGGGATTCTTCGGATGCCTGCCCCTGGTTACCCATTTGCGTAGCCACCCCAGACCGGCGAGCCGCCTCAGTTACTCTGCGAGCCTCCTCGACTGTATATGTCAGCGGTTTTTCGCAGAACACATGTTTACGCATTTTCAATACTGCCATTAGAATAACCGCGTGTGAGTGGTCCGGCGTGGCAACCATTACCGCGTCGATGTCTTCCTTGTCCAGAAGCTCACGATAATCGTTATAGGATGCGCAGCCTTTGTAAGTACCAGACGGTTTGCGCTGGGCATATTTTTCTTCAATAAACCGCCTGACGGGTTCACGGCCGGCTATATGTTGACCTTTCCCTTTTTCCCAGTTCCAGGACAGGTACCCCGGCCCTTCCCGATTGACGTCACAGACAGCTACTACCTGAACATCCGGATTTTTCAGAAAGGTTGCTATATTTTGTGAGCCTTGTCCGCCGGTACCGATTCCTGCCAGATTGATCTTTTGGCTCGGCGGAGTACGCCCGGCCCCTGAGAGTACATGTTCAGGGACTATACTAAAGGCTGCCGCCGCAACTGTAGCACCGCCCAGAAAATCACGTCGCGAAAGTTTTTTCTCTTTTTGCATAACAAATTACTCTTTCACACTCTTACACTCTTACACTCTTACACTCTTAAAGCTGCCACGGGCTGCGCATCGACTTGCCCAGCATACGGGACGCTTCTTCGTCGCCGACAATTTGTTCTTTCTTGGGGTCCCATTTTATTTTTCGTTCCAGCATCATAGCGATCAGTCCGAGGTGTCCTGGTGTCGCTGAACGGTGTGCCGTTTCGCAGGGTGTCAGGGTTTCTTTTCGGCTTTTGACACAGTCGAGAAAATTCCGATAATGGTTTGATGAGTGGTGGAGGTTAATCTCGTATGGTTTGATCTTGTCTTTCAGCAGGCTTTTCGGATGAGCGTCGATATTGTCGCGGGTTACCCACACCCATCCATCTTCGCCGACCCATTTTGTCCCCCCGCGGATTTCGCTATGCCCCCCTGCGATAATCATCGGCAGACCGTTGGCGTATTTTGTTTTTATCATATATTTTGTTGCCGTATTCCACACTGCGCTGCGTGATGGAAACACCCCTTGCCCTTCGACTTCTACCGGCCCGGTACGGTCGAACCCCAGCCCCCAGTGGGCTATATCCACATGATGACCGACCCAGTCCATTAGCTGACCGCCGCCGTAGTCATAGTTCCACCGCCAGTTTTTATGTACTCGTGCCGGGCAGTATGGCGACCACGGTGCCGGTCCCAGCCAGAAATTATAATCCAGATGTTCCGGTGCCGGCCCGGGTGTTTCCTGGCCTTTGGTCTTACCGAAATCGGAGTGTCCCGCCGGCAGTCCGACTTCAACTTTTGTGATTTTACCGATTCGGCCGTTCAGTACCAACTCGCATGCGAAACGGAAATTCGGCTTTGACCTCTGCCAGCTACCTGTCTGCCAGATTCGCCCATAGCGTTCCACTGCTTTGCACATCGCCCGGCCTTCCACCAGAGTATGCGACAGTGGTTTTTCTCCATATATGTCTTTGCCGTTCTCGACTGCCGCGATTGACGGGATTGAGTGCCAGTGATCGGGAAGTCCGATGGACATTACGTCTATATCCTTGCGGACCACCAGTTCCCGGAAATCGCTATAGGTTGCGCAATCCTTATTGTCGTATTCTCTATTTACACGATTGCGAGCCTGATTAAGATGTTTTTTATCAACATCACAGACTGCAACAACCTTGGTATCGGGCTTTCGCAGGAAGTTCACCATATTAGTACCCCCCTGCCAGCCTATACCAATACAACCTATTACTATCCGGTTACTCGGAGCCACATTTCCGTTCTTGCCAAGCACTGACGAAGTTACTACGTATGGAAAACTTACTGCCCCCAGAACTGTCCCGGTCGATCTTTTTAGAAATTGACGACGATTTATCACGGTCTGCCTCCAGTATTAAAATAAATCTGTACTCATTCCAATTATATGACGAAAAGCCCCCTGAAATTATTCTATACTCATTCCAGATAAAAATGCCATGTTATACATTTCGTAAGTTCATTATCCATAACACGTTGCAAACAGTCTTGCCTTACGAAATGATACCCGGTGGGTATAACTTCCTTGAAAAAAAACAGTTATACGTACATCTGAAGCTATTTATCATAATTCGGAATACCATAACAGTTTTCAAATCCCTAATCAACACAATTTTTTAGTTCGTATTTTACCGGGTGCATATCATATTTTTTTCTTGAAACAGCCGGTCAAAAAATGGAGGATATGTATATGATTATCAACGATGAAATAGGCATAAAAACCCACGGTAACTGCCATGTTATCGACATAACCGACCATGTAACCGAACGATTAAGCCGTTCTGAACTGAGCAATGGTTGTGTTGTGCTTTTTCATGTCGGTTCGACCGCCGGCCTGACCACTGTCGAATATGAGCCGGGCCTGGCCGATCACGATTTGGCGGCGGCTTTTGAAAAAATCGCCCCCCAAGGTGGTACTTATCAACACGAACTAACCTGGCACGACGACAACGGTCACGCTCACGTCCGCGCAACGCTGCTGGGTCCCTCGCTGACCGTTCCGTTCCGCGACGGCCGACTCACACTCGGCACCTGGCAGCAGATCGTCCTCATCGACTTCGACACTCGCGCCCGTACTCGCAATATCATCTGTCAGATCATTGGAGAATAACCTCATACCTCACAATCTATTGATTATTTCAAGGGCCTTTTTTTCATAAATCTCCCGCCATTCCGGAGCCAGTCTGGCCAAAATTTCTTCGTATGCCTCTTCCTCGTAAGCGTCGGCTGTGGGTGAATAGCCGACTGAACCATTCGAGTAAGCCGCCACAAAGGTATATTCATAGGGCGACTTCTTTTTGATATCCAGCCCGATTTGGGCAAACATTTCTCCCGGATAGGTTATCAGTACAAAATCTCCGATCTTCACACCTTGTATTTCACACGCGATTGGTTCTCGCGAGGCTTTGGCTTGATGTTGTTCCAGCACCCTCAGATTCACCTGTATTTTGATGAGTCTTTCCATAGCGTAGATATTTTGCAGATATTTTTGCACATCTCTTTTGTTATCGACATCCAGCCGCTTGAGATCATCTCTGCCTGTCATCTCTTCTTGTTTGTACCGGTAGGAATAATAGGAGGGAAATTCAGGATTCATCATTTGCTTGAGATACAGCGGCAGAAATGCCTTGAAATTAAGACTGCTTCCCGCGCCATGAGTGCCGCATCCGATTTGTGTAAAGAAAAGTAGGATTTTTTCTCGTTGTGCCCGCAGAGAGTTTATGCGTTCCGGAATGTCTGTACGTCGTGGAAGCTTTATGTTTTCCGTAATGACTTTCAGCGTATCTTCATTTTTCGTTTGTATATTTTTCGTCGCTTTTAGCGTGCTCAACCCCAGCATTTTTCCCAGTGCTTCTGTCGGACGGGGTGCGTTGACGTCTTTATACAGAATCGTGGTAATATCTCCGGCTGCCCCCTGCAAAAAAAGTGCGATTACATCGGAACCGAGGTTTTCTTCGATAATCCCTGACGCGAAACCGGGAAAATCCGCCGTAACGCCTTTGTTGGGTACGCCGCCATAGGCATGACCGGCAAAATTATAGACCACAGCCATAGTTTCGCCATTGAGTCTATCTACCCGTAGAATGCCTATTTCCGGATCAAATGGCCCCACACTCGCGATTTCATCATCCCTCGGACAGGGAATCGCACGTCGAATAGTCCATGACTTGCCGTTTTTCAGTTTGAGTCTGCGATTCATGGTAATCCTGTCTTCGCGCCCGGTTCCGACTCCGATTGTAACCGGAACCATATTCTCGACAGCCATCTTCACAGCCGAAACAGTCTTCTCGATAACATCTTTTGCCACTTGACCTTGTGTATGATGATTGTGGGAGGCGTTGATTAAAATATTTTGCCCTTTTATTTGTAACTCAGCTTGAACCCGCTGCCTTACTTTCGCGACAAAATTGCTATTTACCCCAACAAGATCGACGGCAATGATAACTACCTTGGTCTTCCCGTTATCGAACACCAGGGCTTTAGCGAATAACACATCATTAACCGACACTGTCGGCTTTTCACGGGTAATATTCTGCCTCGCCGCTCCTGCGCGCAATGACGCGACTCTGACCTCGGAAACAGCAGTCATTTCCATGACCGCAACCAACAAAAAAAGCACACCTGCTCTTACCATACTTTTTGATACACAATACATTTTTTCTCTCCGGAATTAATGTGTCGTTCTCTTACACTTTCACACTCTTCTGCCCTTTCACACTTTCACACTTTTCACCCTTTCACACTCTTACACTCTTCTACATCCCCAGCCACATTGCAGCCGCTTCGCCGACAGCTTCAACGAAAGTCGGATGAGCGTGAATAGTCTCAGCCAGTTCTTCGACGGTCAGTTCATTTTTCATAGCCACGGTTACTTCCTGTATTACGTCTGTGGCGTGTGGACCGATCACTACGGCGCCGAGGATACTGCCCATTTCTTCTTCAGCGATAATTTTTACCAGTCCTTCGGTTTCGGAATAGGCATGGGCCATTCCGCTTGCTTTGTATGGGAAGCTGGCGACTTTTACATTCTGTTCTTGTTCTTTGGCCTGTTGCTCTGATAGACCCACGGTAGCGACTTCCGGGTGGGTATAAACACCGGTTGGTACGACATCGCGATTATCGCTTGCCGGATGGCCCGTGGCATTGTCGGCTGCGATGATGCCCATTCTGCTGGCCAGATGGGCATACTGCCGAACCTCGGCGGCGTCCCCGATCGCATAAACTCCTTCTATATTGGTTTGGCAGCGTTCATTTACCACGATCAGCCCGTTCTCTACTTTGACACCAACTTTTTCCAGCCCGATATTTTCCGTGTTTGGTTGCCGGCCGATGGCCACGAGCACGGTTTGCGCCTCGATAGTTTTACCGTCTTCCAGTTCTGCCGTTACACTGTTTTCACCGGCCTTCATACCGGTAACTTTGGAGCCGGTCAGGACTTCGACATTACGTTTTTTCAGGCTCTTTGTAATGGCCTTGGCCGCGTCCTTATCCAGATTGGCTACCAGCGTATCTAACATTTCCACGATCGTGGTCTCGATCCCTAATTCGGCATAAATAGTAGCGAACTCACACCCGATCACCCCCCCGCCGAGGATAAGGATATTTTTGGGCAGAGTTTCGGCGGTAGTTGCTTCGTTGGTCGTTATGAGTCTCTCGCAGTCCCAGGGCAGGAACCCCGGCCGAGCGGGCCTGGACCCGGGCGCCAGAATTATTACCTTGGCCTTGACTTCCTGACTGCCGTTTTCTGTTTCGACTATGATGGTATCTTTTGCCCTCAGACTGCCGCGTCCGCGAATCACTTCTACTTTGCGGTTTTTCAACAGATACTCGACGCCTTTTCTCAGCCCGGCCGTAACCGTCCCGACGCGTTTCAGATAAGCTGCCTCATCGACTTGTGGGTTTCCCACTGTAAAGCCGAACGAGTCTGCCTTTCGTATATTCCAGAACAACTCGCTCGCGTGCAGCATCGTTTTCGTCGGGATACAGCCGACATTCAGACACGTCCCGCCGAGTGCCTCTTGTTCGATACAACACACCTTCGCCCCGCGTAACGCCGCCCGCAGAGCCGCCACATAACCACCCGGCCCACTACCAAGTACTGCTACATCATACATTTATATTTTTCTCCATTAAAATTTTTATTCGACTCACATATCCGGATTCCAGACAGACAGACATAATAACATATTTCCAGTCCATCTTCAATAGTTCATTATATATAGTTGCTGTTGCGAAAAGCGAAAAAACTGTAACTGTAACTGTGGATGTAACTGTAACTGTGCCACGGCCATCTTGGCCGTGCTTATGTTGCATGTCTTATCACTGCCATGTAGTGCGGGCCATGCCCGCCAT
>Ga0255382_10061_pt2 | contig 13295 bp, 10 predicted proteins | sample ANMaggSeSYBR01H9_FD_182101 | JGI IMG/M metagenome (GOLD analysis project Ga0255382, IMG submission 182101) | Sediment cell enrichment communities from methane seep in Santa Monica Basin, California, United Staets - ANME aggregate JGI... | ecosystem: Environmental > Aquatic > Marine > Cold seeps >... | reverse complement strand
CATTACCGGTCCGCCGGGAGCTGGAAAATCCACCCTCACCTCAAGCCTGATCCGTAGCCTGCGTGAACAGAAGACACGGGTCGGAATCATTGCAGTGGATCCCTCTTCCCCCATCAGTGGAGGAGCAATTCTGGGTGATCGCATCCGCATGATGGACCACGCACTCGATCCTGACGTGGTGCTGCGCTCCATGGCCACCCGCGGCCGATTAGGCGGTCTCTGTGCATCAGCTGGAGCAACCGTTCGCATTATGGCAGCGGCAGGATGTGAGATCATTATTATTGAAACCGTGGGTGTCGGACAGTCTGAGATGGACATTGTGCGCCTCGCTGACATCACCCTCATGGTACTTGCCCCAGGCTTTGGTGATGATATCCAGGCCATGAAGGCAGGACTCCTTGAAGTAGCTGATTTCCTGGTGGTCAATAAATCTGACCTGCCTGGAGCTGAGGCCCTGTGTATGGATATGGAACAGATTTTTTCCGCCAAACAGGAAGAGAGTGGCATTGCCCGGGTATTACAGACCATTGCCTCGGAAAATCAGGGCATTGTTCCGCTACTCAGCAGTGTGCGCAACTTTGCAGGTCATCTGGAAAATAATGGCATGAAGGCACAACGGCGCAGCAAGGCGCTGGATGCTGAAACGCTTGATTGGATCATAGAGATGCTTCGTCCCACCTTTATCCAGGCCATGCAGGAGAGCCCTGAATATAAAGATCCACGTATCCGGGCAAAAGAACTGATTAACACCTTACGAAACTCGTAACACAACGTAGCTCGTAACACTTTCGGAACTTGCAACACCGTTGAAACTCGCAACACCGCTCTGCGGTGTTGCGTACTCATGACGCTCTGCGTCGAAGAATTGGCGCAGAGCGCCTAAAAACACGTACACCGCAGAGCGGTGTTACGAGAGACCCATCCAACATCATGAGCACAAACAAAAAACACAGCGAATGGCAGGAGAATGAACTGGCTGCCAGCCTCAATCGTTTTCCGGAGCGAAAAGAAGAGTTCTCCCTGCACGGAGACGCTGAAGTCCCGCGCCTTGCCCTACCGGACGAGATTGACGACGACTACCTGGAACACCTCGGTTTCCCGGGCCAGTACCCCTACACCCGCGGCGTACAGCCCACCATGTACCGGGGCAGATTCTGGACCATGCGCCAATATGCCGGATTTTCCACAGCGGCCGAGTCCAACAAGCGCTACCGCTATCTCCTTGAACAGGGCACCACAGGACTCTCGGTGGCCTTTGACCTGCCCACCCAGATCGGCTACGACTCCGATGATGCCATGTCACTCGGTGAAGTGGGCAAGGTGGGCGTGGCCATTGATACTCTAGCTGATATGGAGGCCCTTTTTGCAGATATTCCCCTTGAGAAGATCTCCACCTCCATGACCATCAATTCTCCGGCCATTGTACTGCTGGCCATGTATATTGTGGTGGCGGAAAAACAGGGCATCCCGGCAGACAAACTCCGCGGCACCATCCAGAATGATGTGCTCAAGGAATATGTGGCCCGCGGTACCTATATCTTCCCACCCCAGCCATCCCTTGGACTGATCACCAATATCTTCCAGTGGTGCAGCAGCAACATGCCACTCTTTAACACCATCTCCATCTCCGGGTATCACATTCGCGAAGCGGGCTCCACAGCCGCCCAGGAAGTGGCCTTTACCCTGGCAAACGGCATCACCTATGTGCAGACAGCGCTTGATGCTGGGCTCGAGATTGATCATTTCGCAAAACGTCTCGCCTTTTTCTTTAATGCCTCCTCCAATCTTCTCGAAGAGGTGGCCAAGTTCAGGGCAGCACGCAGACTCTGGGCCCGCATCATGAAAAATCGCTTTGATGCAAAAAAACCGGCATCCATGATGATGCGTTTCCATGCCCAGACAGCAGGCAGCAGCCTTGCTGCCCGACAGATCGACAACAATATTGTGCGGGTCACCCTCCAGGCCCTGGCAGCAGTGCTTGGCGGCACCCAGAGCCTGCATACCAACTCACGGGACGAGGCACTCTCCCTGCCCACTGAGACCTCCGTTCGTACGGCCCTGCGTACCCAGCAGATCATTGCCCACGAATCCGGAGTTGCAGATACTGTTGATCCTTTTGCCGGATCGTATTATATGGAGCAACTTACAGATTCCATCGAGCTTGCCGCAGAAGAACTGATTGCCAAAATTGAGCAGACAGGCGGCGTGGTTGCCTGTATTGAAGACGGTTTCATCAAGCGCCAGATTGAACAGGCCGCCTACGACTATCAGAAAGAGATTGAATCCGCTGAGCGGGTCATTGTCGGCGTCAATGCCTTCCAGATTGACGAAGAAGAAAAACCCGAGCTGCTCCGTGTTGATCCGGCGGTGGAAGAGGCACAGGTAAAGAATCTGCGGCAAGTACGTGCGCAAAGAGATGAGGGTGAAGTACAGACCCTTCTTGCTACACTGAAACAGGCAGCAGAATCTGACAGGAATCTGATGGAACCGATTCTTGATGCGGTACGTGCCTATGCGAGTCTTGGTGAAATCTGCTCTGTTCTCCGCGAGGTTTTTGGAGAGTATAGAGACTGAGTAAAAAAGAAAATATCAAGCTAAGGAATGGATACGAAATAACCTGAACAGCCCGGAAGTGAGGCTTTAGCCTCGCCCTGTTTATGTGGAACGACATACCCGCTTCCGAATTGTCGGATGCTCACTTTATCGCAGAAGTTAACAACACTATAGAAAAATGTTAAAAAAAATAGACCATCTCGGAATTGCAGTCCACTCCATTGCCGAAGCACGAAAATTTTATGAATCTGTGTTAGGACTCACCTGTGAAAAAGAAGAAGAAGTTGCCTCGCAAAAAGTGCGCACCGCATTCTTCGTACTTGGTGAAACCCATATTGAGCTCCTCGAACCCACATCAGAGGACAGCCCCATTGCCAAATTCCTCGCCAGTCGTGGCGAAGGATTACACCATGTGGCTTACCGCAGCACTGATGTGGAAGGACAACTGCAGCAGGCCAAAGAAAAAGGCTGTAAGCTGATCCATGAGACACCGTTCACCGGAGCAGGCAACAAGCAGGTTGCCTTTCTCCATCCAAAATCCAGCCATGGACTCCTCACCGAGTTCTGCAGTGGAGAACAAAAATGAGTGATCAACTTGATCAACTGCTGAAACTTCGAGCCGAAGCCAGACTCGGCGGTGGCCAGGAACGTATCGACAAGCTCCATGCCAAGGGCAGAATGACTGCCCGGGAACGAATCGATCTCCTCCTCGACCCCGGTTCCTTTGAAGAATTTGATATGTTCAAGACCCATCGCTGCACCTCTTTCGGCATGGAAAAGAAGACTTTCCCAGGAGACGGGGTAGTTACCGGCTACGGAACAGTAGACGGCAGGCTTATCTATGTCTATGCCCAGGATCCCACTGTGCTTGGCGGCTCCCTTTCAGAAACCATTGCAGAAAAAATATGTAAGATCATGGATCTGGCTGTTAAAAACGGCGCTCCGATCATCGGTCTCAATGACTCCGGAGGAGCGCGCATCCAGGAAGGTATCGAAAGCCTGGCCGGGTATTCCGATATCTTTCTTCGCAATGTCATGGCCTCGGGCGTTGTCCCCCAGATCTCTGCCATTTTCGGTCCCTGTGCAGGCGGTGCTGTCTATTCACCGGCACTCACTGACTTTATAGCCATGGTCAGAAACAACTCCTATATGTTCTTGACCGGCCCAAAAGTTGTCAAATCAGTCACCCATGAAGATGTTACCGTTGAAGAGCTCGGCGGGGCGGATATGCATTCCTCCCGTTCCGGTGTCTCTGATTATGCAGCAGAGTCTGGAATAGATTGTGTTGAATATGTGAAGAAACTCCTCTCCTACCTGCCACAGAACAATGTGGAAACTCCGCCTATGCTGCCCACCCAGGATCCTTCGGAACGTCGCGCTGAAGAACTGAACGCAATCATCCCGGAAAGTGCCAGCGAAGCCTACGATATGAAAGAGGTGATCCTGGCAAGCATAGACAACCGTGATTTCTTTGAGATCAAAAAGGATTTTGCCCCCAACCTCATCATCGGATTCGCACGTTACAGCGGAAAAGTGGTGGGCATTGTTGCCAACCAGCCATCCCATCTTTCAGGGGTGCTGGACATTGACTCTTCCATTAAAGGTGCCCGCTTTGTCCGTTTTTGCGACTGTTTCAATATCCCGGTGGTCACCTTTGTTGACGTACCCGGATTTCTGCCCGGTACCAGCCAGGAATATGGCGGGGTTATCCGCAACGGTGCCAAGATGCTCTACGCCTATGCCGAAGCCACCATTCCCAAGATCACCGTCATTACCCGAAAGGCCTATGGCGGTGCCTACTGCGTGATGTCTTCCAAACATCTCCGCGGAGATATCAACTACGCCTGGCCCTCCGCCGAAATCGCCGTAATGGGTGCCAAGGGAGCGGTTGGAGTCCTATATGGCCGTGAAGCACAAAAAACTGATGATCCGGCAGCCTATCTTGCACAAAAAGAAGCCGAGTATCAGGAGGCCGTGGCCAACCCTTATGTGGCTGCGAGGCGTGGCTATGTGGATGACATCATAGAACCGGCCCGTACCCGCTTTCGTATCATCAAGGCCCTTGGCATGCTGCAGAACAAGAGGGAGAGTAATCCCATGAAGAAACACGGAAATATACCACTATAACTACGCGGTATGCGGCTTGCGGTGTACGGTTTGCGGCTAAGGACCGAAAACCGGTTTTTAATCTTTTCCGCATACCTTAAACCGTAAACCGATCTTTTATCCGTAAATTGCGAATATGAAATATTCAAACATAGGCCTTCACAACCTGAATCAGCCTGGACTCGACGCCCTGCAGTTCTCCCTCATGGGAATGGGACTGGTCTTTGGCGGACTATTGATCATTGCTCTCTATATCACCCTTCTTCCCAGGCTCCTTGAACTCGGCCGTCCGAAAAGTACACCGGGCAGCAGCACAAACAATGGTGAAAAAGAAGATGAAGAAGAAATCCTTCTTGCCATAGCCACTGCCCTGCATCTCCATAACAACTTTCCGGATGGAGAAGAGCGTATCACCTGGAAGAGCCACGGTGATATGGAATCACCATGGCTGGTTTCCGGCCGCATGCACAGCCTGAGCACTCGAAAACTGCCTACCAATACTTGGAATCGTAAATGAAAGAATATAAGCTCAAAATAAACAACAACAGCTATACTGTTGTTATCAAAGATGTGACAGATGATGCGGTACTAGCCGAGGTAAACGGCAAAAAACATATCGTTCACATAGACACTATTGCAAACCTCACTCCCACCCAGGCCCCGACAGCAAACAACCCGATCAGTGCAGTCCCTGCCTCAATGCCTGCTGCTACCCCGCAAGTCGCGGCCCGAACAAGCACCGATGCAGGACACATAAACACCCCCATCCCTGGGCAGATCATCAGTATTACGGTTACCCTTGGAGAAAAGGTCCGTAGCGGACAAAAACTGTTGGTGCTTGAGGCCATGAAACTGGAGAACAGTATCACCGCCACCATCGATGGAACGGTGAGTGAAATCCTCGTGGCTGAAGGCGATGTGGTCAATCAGGGCCAACCCTTGATTGTTCTGATATAGGAGACACCGTGGATCTCTTAAGTTTTTATAACAACTCCGGAATTGCCCACCTGGAATGGCTGAATATCATAATGATTACAGTGGGTATCCTTTTCATTTATCTCGCTGTTACCAAAGATTACGAGCCGCTGTTGCTCGTCCCCATTGGCTTTGGGGTCATTGTTGGCAACATCCCGCCCATTGAAGGGATGCCCCTCTCTGTCTATGCGGAAGGGTCCGTGTTTTCCTATCTCTATATGGGAGTTATGAAGGGAATCTATCCTCCTCTAATCTTCCTTGGAATCGGAGCCATGACCGATTTTTCCACCATGCTCTCCAACCCTAAACTCATCCTGCTTGGCGCTGCAGCACAGATTGGGGTATTTCTCACCTTTATAGGCTCACTGTTTCTTGGGTTCACCCCGGAACAGGCTGGAGCCATCGGCATAATCGGTGGAGCAGATGGCCCCACCGCCATCTTCCTCTCCTCCATGCTGGCACCTGAGCTCCTTGGTCCCATTGCCATTGCCGCCTATTCATACATGGCACTTGTCCCGGTTATTCAGCCGCCCATCATGTACCTCTTCACCACAAAAAAAGAACGTAAGATCCACATGAAAGCGCCGCGGCACGTCTCCAAGAAAGAAAAAATTATCTTTCCTATCGTGGCCTTTCTTATCTGTGCCCTCATTGCCCCCGGCTCCATGACACTGCTTGGCATGCTCTTTTTCGGCAACCTGCTCAAAGAGTCCATGGTAACGGAACGGCTTGCCAACACAGCGCGGAATTCACTGATTGATATCGTCACCATCCTCCTTGGTTTTTCAGTGGGTGCTTCAACCCAGGCCCAGACATTTTTGACCAGTCAATCCATCATGATTTTTGCACTTGGTGCTGCCTCCTTTATTGTTGCCACCACGGGTGGGCTGCTTTTTGCCAAATTTATGAACCTTTTCCTGAAAGAGAAGATTAATCCCCTGCTTGGAGCAGCCGGTGTTTCTGCGGTGCCTGATTCTGCACGGGTTGTTCATGCCGTGGGGTTGAAGGAAGATCCCACCAATTTTCTGCTCATGCATGCCATGGCACCTAATGTGGCCGGTGTGATTGGTTCAGCCATTGCAGCAGGTGTACTCTGGTCTGCCCTGGGGAAATTCTAATGACGATGCAACACTTATCCATTGGTGATTTTCAAATCTACTGGTTAAATGGTGGAAATTTTCGTCTTGATGGCGGCACCATGTTTGGAGCCGTCCCCAAGGTTCTCTGGCAAAAGAAGTGTCAGGCGGACGCGGCAAACACCCTCCCTTTCAGCAATGATATCCTGCTCGTGAAAACTCCAGAGCACAATATTATTATCGACACCGGTCTTGGAAACAAACTGACCGAAAAGCAACTCTCCATCTTCCAGGTGACCTCTCCCTGGTCTGTTGTGACTGATCTTGCAGAACTTGGCTTATCACGGCAGGACATCGATTTTGTCCTTCTCACCCATTGCGACTTTGATCATGCCGGCGGAATAGTCATGCATGATGCTGATGGCAATGAAGCACTCAGCTTTCCAGCCGCCGTTCATTATGTGCAGAAATCAGAGTGGCAGGATGTGGAACAGCCCTGCCGCCGTGCCCAGTCTACCTACTGGCCGGAAAACTTTTCGCTGCTCAAAAAAGAAGGAAAACTGGAAATAATCGAGGGTGATCTTGAAGTTCTTCCCGGAATAACCCTGCGTCACACCGGAGGTCATACCCGTGGCCATCAGTTGATTGAGCTGCAGTCAAAAGGTGAAACAGCGGTGCACTTGGGCGATCTCTTCCCCACCCATGCCCATAGCAATCCACTCTGGATCATGGCCTATGATAACTTCCCCCTGGAAGTTATCGATCGAAAAGAAGAGTATTTTCGCCACTACCAGGAGCTGGACAGCTGGTTCACCTTTTATCATGATCCCCAGGTCAAGGCCTGTAAACTGGATAAACAGGGTGTTATCAGCCTCACCTGGCCTCCCTCCCAAACCTAAAGGTAAATCTTTCCATAAAACGCATAAATCTAATGCATTAATAATTATTCGTTATCAATTGATCATTAATTATTTGGAAAGGCACAGGCGAGTAACTCATCGAATTAACATGAATAATAATCATTAATCAATTTCCAATTACTAATAAGCAATGCTGAGCTTGACGGCCATGCCCCCAAGCCCATCACTCTTCTTTCTCCGGGAACTCCTGGCATTTCTTTCAAAGATCCCGCCTGAGTATTTGGAAAAATTTGTTTTTTCGGTTAAGGTTAAGCAGCTATGCGTTAAGCAACTTCGCTGAACTCGTAAAAAGCCCCCTGCTCCGTCATTCCCGCGGAGGCGGGAATCCAGAACATGTGAAATAACGAGACTCCCGCCTCCGCGGGAATGACGAGATAGGGGAAATTATGAGTTTTTACGAACACATCAACTTTTTTAAACTTACTTTTTTCCACTCATCCTTTCACAGGTGCGCAATGAAATACTCCACTCCTTTTAAAACATTCTGCATCATTGGCCTGGCAGGTCTCTTTTTTGTCCCATCTCTGCAGGCCAAATCCAACACCTCCATAAAAAGTACCCTATCCCGTGAAGAGAACCAGGAATACGGGACAAAAAACAAGCTGATCCTGCCCTATGCCTTTTCAACGGAAAGCATGGGCTTTACCATGGGTGTCGGTGGTGGAACCAAGGGTTATGGCCAGGAACAACTACTCCTGGGGGCAACAGCCTTCGGAAGTGTTGACAGCGCAGCAGGTATTTTCCTTGGAATGTGGGATTACCGTCCTTCCTTTGCCAATCGTTTCTTTTTCGGTGCCCAGGGAATGGCAGGCCACTACCCGAACAACCGCGCCTACACCAGTGTCGAATTTCAGCAGGATACCATTCGCGCAGGAAGCAATGATTCCGACATGGATGACTATGTAGAAGACAGCGGCTACGACAACTGGACGGATTTCAGACTCGAATTTGTCATGCCCTGGGGAGCGGCCCGTAATGATGCCATGCAGCATTACACCCTAAAAGGTGGCCTGCTCCAGTCTGCCCCCGTGGGTGGCGACACCTGGAATCCACTGGAAAGTGGAGTTACGACCATACTTCTCAGGCAATACAACCGCTATCGCAGTTTTGAGTTTGATAATGGCAAGAAAGCCGCCACGATACATCCTTTTCAACTTGCCCTCTCTTACAAGAACACAGACTTCCCTACCAATCCGTCGCAGGGCAGTGAACAGTATATAGGGGTTACCCATGACTTTGCCTGGCTAGAGTCTCCTTACGAGTGGACCTTCCTCGAATTTGAAGCAAGTAAATACTTCTCCCTCGGCAGTTCTGACTGGGCAAGGCAGCGTATCATCGCCCTCAATGTATGGACGGGAGACACTCCAACCTGGGATGAACAGACAAATCCAGATGGTTCCATCTCTGTTACCGACCGTTCCCCTTTTTATGATGGAGCAACACTGGGTGGATTCTACAGGATGCGCGGTTACCCCGTGGATCGTTTTAATGACCGTTCAGTAATCTATACGGCTGCTGAATACCGCTACACCCTTGACTGGAATCCCATCGGAGGTGTGTCCTGGCTCAACTTCCTACACAGTGACTGGCTGCAGCTGGTTGGCTTTGTAGAAGGTGGCAGGGTAGCCAATGACTACGATTCAGACCTGTTCAAAGACTGGAAGGTCGATGGTGGTTTTGGTATCCGTGCCATGTTTGCCGGAGCAGTTGTCCGTCTCGATGTCGGTTTTTCAGATGAAACAACATCAGCATGGGTTATGTTCGGACAGCCCTTTTAAATATTTCCACTATGCGTGCAGTTATTCAACGGGTCAGCAGGGCCTCGGTTACTGTTGACTCTGAAGTAACAGGGGAAATTGACGCCGGACTTCTGGTATTGCTTGGCATCCACAAAGAGGACGGAGAAACAGAAATCAAGTGGATGGTGGATAAAGTCATCAACCTGCGTATCTTTGAAGATAGCGACGGGAAGATGAACCGCTCCTTACTGGATAGTGGTGGAGCAATGCTTATTGTTTCCCAGTTCACCCTCTATGGCGACTGCCGCAAAGGGCGACGTCCCGGCTACTCCAGTGCAGCCCCGCCTGAAAGTGCAAAACACCTCTATCAACACTTTATAGACGCAGTAAAACAAAAGAATATTTCCACGGCCAGCGGCAGATTCCAGGCCCACATGGATGTGAAACTCGTAAACGACGGCCCTGTAACCCTCCTTCTTGATTCCTCCAAACTTTTCTAAAAAATAACGAGAACCCTATAATGACCTATACTCCCGGCTCTTCCTATTCAGGATTCACCCTGAAAGAATTCCAGCACATTGATGAAATTAAAGCAGATGTCTATCTCTTTGAGCATGATGTCCTGGGATGTCCGCTGCTGGCCATCAAGAATGATGACCATAACAAGACCTTTTCCGCAGCGTTTAACACCATCCCCACCGATTCCAAAGGGGTGGCCCATATCCTGGAACATTCCGTGCTCATGGGTTCAAAAAAATATCCGGTAAAAGATGTCTTTGGCGAGATCAACAAGGGCGGACTGATGACCTTTTTGAATGCCATGACCGGATCAGATATCACCTACTATCCCTTTGCAACCAGAAATTTGAAGGAATACTTCAATATCATGGATGTCTATATGGACGTGGTACTGAACCCGCTTCTGGCACAATCCACCTTTGAGCAGGAAGGATGGCATTATCATCAGGAAAGCAAGGATACTCCTCTCCAGTATCAGGGGGTGGTCTACAACGAGATGAAGGGGGCATTTTCCGATCCCATCCGGCTTATTTTTCACCATATCTTTGGTGGCCTCATGCCAGGATCCACCTACTCCCATGAATCCGGTGGCGATCCCCAGGACATCACCAAACTCTCCTACGAAGAATTCTGTGACTTTCACAAGACCCATTACCATCCATCCAATGCCACCTTTTTGGTCTATGGCGATGCTGAGCTTGAAACAGAACTTGCCTATCTGCAGAACAATTTCCTCTCCCGGTTCCCTGACAAGGGAAAACGGGCGGAAGTGCAACCCGGTACAGACATCAAAGAAATCACCTTTATTGAAGACAGTTACAGTGTGGATTCTGCAGATACGGCTGAAAAAACCTTCCTGGCCGTTGCCTCCACTGTCTCGACAGTGCTGGACCGTGAAGAAAATACAGCATTCCAGGTCATCGCCAACATCCTCTACAATTCCGACGCCTCTCCTCTGAAAAACGCCATTATCAGCAATGGACTGTGCAAAGACTTCGGGGGATTCTACCTCTCCACCTCAAGCTTTAAAACCATGATGGTCACCTACCTGGTGGGCAGCGATCCTGAAAAACGGGACAGTTTTCTCAAGCTCTACAGGGAAACCCTCTCGCAAATGGCAAAGGATGGCCTTGGCCATGAACTGATCCTCTCCGAGCTCAACAAGTATGAATTTGGGGTACGAGAAGAGGGATGTAAGGCGCAACGAGGGCTTGATCTTATCGGCAAGGCCTTACCCGCCTTTAAATACGGCACGGATCCCTATGATTCTCTGCAGATCAATGAACTCTTTGCATCCATTCGCAATAAGGCCTTGCAGGAAAACTATTTTGAAGAACTGATCAGTAAATACTTACTAGACAACCCGGCAACCGTAATAGTCACCCTGAGCCCGGATCCTGAAAAACAGGCTAGGGAGCAGGCCCTTGAGGCGGCCCGTCTCCAGGAGTACGGCAAGAGCCTTGACCAGTCCGGACAGGAAAAACTCATTGCCAGAACCCTGGAACTGATGGCTGATCAGCAGCAGGCAAACAGCGTGGAAACCCTTTCCCTGCTGCCCCAATTAGGCTTAAACGACCTGGAACAGGAACTCGATTTCCATGAGGTACAGGCCACTGAGATTGCTGGTCGTGAATTCTTGATAAGCGAGCTGGAAACCGACAGTATCTCCTATATTGATATCGGTTTTGAGATCTCCACCCTTCCATCACGCTTTCTCCCCTGGCTGGATCTCTTTGGAACAATTGTCACAGAGATTGGTACCTCCAAGATGGATTACATGCATTTTGCCAGGGAGATCGGCATCTGCACCGGCGGCTTTTCCCACAGCTTCCACTGTCATGTCAAAAAAGGCGAACATGGCGACTTCCGGCCCATACTCTGGTTCCAGATGAAATGCCTGCCGGAATACCAGGAACGAGCCCTACAGCTCCTGACTGAGGTCTTCTCGAACCTTTCCCTGCAGGACCGGGTTCATATCCAGGAAATCATCGCACGGGAATTTGCCTGGGCAGAACACGCAGCCCAGAGCGAGGGCTACGGCCTGGCAGCCTCACTGGCATTTGCCCAGCTAAGTAAGGCCGGTGCCTGCAATGAACTGGTCTCCGGTGTCACTGCCTATCGCAGTACCAAAAACCTTTCCCTCAACTATCCCAGCCTTGAGGAGGCCTTTCTTCAGGACCTCCAGGAAATGGCAGACACCATTTTCAACCGTAACAACCTGATCCTCTCCATCACCGCTGATGAAGCTGAGATCAGCTCGTTTAAAGAGCTCAGCAAGGGCATCATCACATCACTGCCGGACACCCTGCTCCCGAAACAGGAGCTCATTCTTCCTGAGCTACCTGAGCATGAGGCATTGATCACTTCAGCCGAGGTCGTCTACGCGGTGCAAAGTGGTACCCTGTTGCCGAACGGCAAGGGCTACAACGGCTCTTTTGAAGTCCTCAAGACCTACCTCTCCCGAGATTATCTCTGGAATAGTGTGCGCCAGATGGGCGGAGCATACGGCTGTTTTATCCAGTTCAGCCATATCAGCGGTAATTTTGCAGTTATCAGCTACCGTGATCCACAGGTGCGCAAGACCTACGAGAGTTACCAGGCCATGTCCAAAGTAATCAGTGATCTTGCCCTACCGGATGAAGTCCTGCAGCAGCTGATAATCGGCACCTATGGCAACTTCACCCCGCACCAGGCCTCTGCGGCGAAAGGTGCTGCTGCCCGCAACGAGTATCTAAACGGCATCAGCAGCGAATACAAACAGCAGCGAATCAGGGAGATTATTGCAACCTCTGTGCAGGATATGCGATCCTATGCGGATGCCTTTGCAGGCATGCAGACCAAGAGTCACCGGATGATTATTGGAAACAGGGCCAAGATTGAGGCAGACAGTGATCTGTTTGATCAGATTGGCGAGTTGTAATGAGCAGCAAAACCTTTGATACGGCTGCTGCTGGCTGGGACAAGAAATCACGCCGCGTTCTGCTTGCCGAAAAAATAAGCAGTGCCATTGCACAGCTGCCCTTATCAAAAGAAATGGATGGCATGGAGTATGGCTGTGGAACCGGCCTGGTTGGCCTGGCGCTCGCCCCTTCACTGCACAGCCTGACCGCCATTGACACATCCCCTGGGATGCTTGAGGTATTGCAGGAAAAGCTAACAGCACAGCAACGAAGCAATGTCCAGACACTTTGCTGCAATCTTGCAACTGAAGACTACAACCGGAAGCATGACCTCATCTTCTGTTCCATGACCCTGCACCATATCAAAGACGCAACTGCCCTGCTGCAGCGTTTTGCTGAACTTCTCAATCCAAGAGGATTTCTGGCCCTGGCCGATCTTGTAAGCGAAGATGGCTCTTTAAACGAGCTGATCTCAGCTTCATCAGCGGTGATGGAGAGGATCAGGTT
>Ga0255382_10062_pt1 | contig 13410 bp, 10 predicted proteins | sample ANMaggSeSYBR01H9_FD_182101 | JGI IMG/M metagenome (GOLD analysis project Ga0255382, IMG submission 182101) | Sediment cell enrichment communities from methane seep in Santa Monica Basin, California, United Staets - ANME aggregate JGI... | ecosystem: Environmental > Aquatic > Marine > Cold seeps >... | reverse complement strand
TCAATGAGCTGTCCAACACCTTCCTGATCCAATGTCTGGAACGGATCGTTCTTCAGCAGTCCTTTTTCAATGTAGATGGGCAGGAATTTACCAGCATCATCTCTTGAATACCCAAATGCCATCTGAGTCAGGTCGTTGGTTCCGAATGAGAAGAACTCGGCATGCTCAGCAACCAGATCAGCAGTACGGTATCACTGGAATTAACGATGTAGTATACAATCCCTCCTATGAACAGCTATACAAAGAGGAGATGAATCCTGCCCTGGAAGGATTTGAAGTGGGGGTGGAGAGTGAGTTTGGTGCTGTTGGAGTGGATACCGGGATCTTTACCGGTCGTTCGCCCAAGGATAAATATGTATTAATGGATGAAACCACGAAAGATACTATCTGGTGGAAATCTGACCAGGCAAAAACATCCGATAATAAACCCATCTCCAAAGAGGTGTGGGATAATGGGTATGATCTGGCGTCAAAACAACTTTCTGGAAAGCGACTTTTTGTGGTGGATTGTTATAGCGGGGCCAATGAAGATAGCCGATTGAAAGTCAGGTTTATCCTGGAAGTGGCGTGGCAGGCTCATTTTGTAAAAAATATGTTTATCAGGCCATCAGATGAGGAGCTTGATACATTTGAGCCCGATTTTGTGGTGCTTAATGCAGCCAAGACCGTTAACCCGAAATGGAAAGAACAGGGTCTCAACTCGGAAGTGTTTGTATTTTTTAATCTGACTGAAAGAATGGCCGTAGTTGGAGGTTCCTGGTATGGTGGTGAGATGAAAAAGGGGATCTTCTCCATTATGAATTACTACCTGCCCCTGAAGGGGATGGCTGCCATGCATTGCTCCGCCAATGTGGGTGAAGACGGTGAAACGGCTATTTTCTTCGGACTTTCCGGAACCGGGAAGACTACGCTTTCAACAGATCCCAAACGTGCCCTTATCGGGGATGATGAGCATGGATGGGATGACGATGGCATCTTCAATTTTGAAGGAGGATGTTATGCTAAAACCATCGATCTGAGTGAAGAGAGCGAACCTGATATTTTTCATGCCATCAAGCGAGATGCCCTCCTTGAGAATGTTGCTGTTGCTGCAGATGGAAAAGTCGATTTCCACGATGCATCCAAAACACAGAATACCCGGGTTTCTTACCCCATTTATCATATCGATAATATTGTGAAACCGGTTTCAAAAGCCGGTCATGCCTCCAAGGTGATCTTCCTGACTGCCGATGCTTTTGGTGTGATGCCACCGGTATCGAAACTGACTCATGACCAGACCCAATACCATTTTCTTTCAGGATTTACCGCAAAACTTGCGGGTACTGAAAGGGGAGTGACTGAGCCGGTTCCAGCATTCTCGGCTTGTTTTGGAGCTGCTTTTCTAACCCTTCATCCTACCCAGTACGGGAAGGAGCTGGTGAAACGTATGGATGCAGCTGGTTCAAAAGCCTACCTCGTTAATACGGGATGGAATGGAACAGGGAAGAGAATATCAATTAAGGATACCCGCAGAATCATAGATGCTATTCTGGATGGTTCTATCGACCATGCACCCACTAAAATGATTCCTTATTTCAACCTGGAAGTACCCACTGAACTTCATGATGTTGATTCAGGGATCCTGGATCCAAGAGATACTTATGCGGATGTAGCTGAATGGGATAAGAAGGCCAAAGATCTGTCACAGCGTTTTATAGCCAACTTCGAACAGTTCACCGATAACGAAGAGGGTAGGGCACTGGTAGCCTCTGGTCCGCAGCTATAGATAGTTTTCTGTACTTTAGCATGATGATTTGGATAATCGTCATCATACTTGGGGCCTACCTGCTGGGCTCCATACCCATATCTGTATGGCTGGGAAAGGCGCTGAAAGGAACCGACCTCAGGGAGCATGGCAGCGGAAATGCCGGAGCAACCAATGCTTTTAGGGTACTGGGGAAGCCCATTGGGACAGCAGTCCTGATTCTGGATATGCTAAAGGGATTCATGGCTGTGAATCTGATATTGCTGCAGCATGAGATAGATTCCGGATCGGAGGCCTGGATGCTTCTGAAGATCGGACTGGGCCTGATGGCAGTTGTGGGGCATATTTTCCCTGTGTTTGCCGGATTCAGGGGAGGGAAGGGGGTGGCCACGATTGCAGGGGTGGCGCTTGCTATTCATCCTTTTGCTGCACTGGCAGCCATCGGGATCTACCTGCTGGTTTTCCTGCTGACCAGGATCTCTGCTCTGGGTTCACTGCTTGCTGTACTTACATATCCTGTATGGATCATCCTGGTGTTCAGATCAGAATACCTGGCAGTCCGGATCTTCTCACTGGCGGTAGTGGTACTGGTACTGATTACGCACCGTTCAAATATTCTCAGATTGGTCCGGGGTGAGGAGAAGTCCTTATTCAGGAAAAAAGGGGCTTAATCGAAATCCTCTTCAAGCTTCAGTCTCAATACCCTTGAAGGAATATTCTTTTGGAGGATTCCATTTTCGGCAATGGAAATTTGCCCGGTCTCTTCAGAAACAATTACCACCAGAGAGTCCGTTACTTCCGAAATACCAAGTCCGGCACGGTGCCTGAGTCCATACTCCGGAGGAAGGTCCATTTTATCAGTAACCGGCAGAATCACCCGGGCAGCCTTTACCTTATCGCCATCCACAATAACTGCCCCATCGTGAAGTGGACTGGTTTTATTAAATATGCTCACAAATAACCTGCTGGAAGTTTCTGCATTTAACACATCACCGGTTTCAGCATACATATCCAGATTTGATTTCTTTCTGATTACGATAAGTGCACCAGTTTTCTCAAGAGAGAACTGCATGATTGCTTTCATGATGGATCGTATCTTTACCTGGGGTTTGGATTCGAAACGAAGGTTCAGAATCTTTTCAACACTTATGCGGTTCCCTTCCACATACCGCGATCCGATAAAGATCAGGAAGCGTCTGATTTCCTGCTGAAAAACAATGAGCAGTGCAATCACCCCAACCCCAAGCACCGAACCCAGGATGGTGCTGAGCAACTCCATTTGCATGGCCCGAACGGCCCACCAGAAGATATAGATGGCAGCAATACCCAGGGTGATGCTATAGGCCACTGTGCCCCGGATAAGCAGATAAAGTTGATAGAACAGGATGGCCACCAGGAAGATGTCGATAACATCGAGAAGGCGGATATGTATAAATGCGCTGAGCATGGGACAGTTCTGAGCCCAAATTTAGTAAATCTGCTGGAAGATCTTCACTGTTTCCACTGCAGCCTTTACATCATGCACTCTGAGCAGCCTGGCACCCTTGAGTAATACAGCCATATGGGCAGCTGTTGTTCCGTTGAGCGCTTGGTCAGGTTCGGATTCTAATAGCTTATAAATCATCGATTTACGAGATATTCCCGCCATCAGTGGAAGTTCAAGCATCCTGAATGCATCAAATTGTCCCAGAAGGGTGTAATTTTGTTCCAGGGTTTTTCCAAATCCAAATCCCGGATCAATTACAATGTCATTCAGTCCAAGATTCCTTAGTTTATAAATCCTTTCAGCAAAAAATTGAAGCAGCTCATCCACCACGTTTTCATAGCTTGGAGCATCCTGCATATTTACCGGGCTTCCCTGCATGTGCATGATGATATAAGGAATACCCAGGCGGGCCATAGTGGGAAACATATCCGGATCAAGGATTCCGGCCGAAATATCATTGATCATCTGGATCCCAAACCTATCGCATACGACCCGGGCCACACCAGCTCTCCAGGTATCCACCGAAATTGGGAAATCCGGGAATTCCCCTCGTAAAGCCTGCAGGACAGGTGAAAGACGTTCCAGTTCTTCCACTTCTGAAATTTCCTGGGAGCCAGGACGGGTAGAGACTGCTCCAACATCAAGGATATCAGCACCCTGTTGGATCATCTCCCTGGCCTTTTCAACTGCTTGTGCTGGTTCTGGCACCCTGCTGCCATCATAGAAAGAGTCAGGTGTGGCATTAATGATACCCATGACGCGCGGGGTGGAAAGTTCCATAATCGTTCCGCCCATGTTCAGTGATAAATTCCTTGAAAAGAGAGAGGCGGATGTGGAGAAGTTCTTCATGGATTCTCGATAGGTTGAGCCTATATTTTGTAAGTTTGGAAACTGATTTAAAAATACACTAAATAATCCAAAATAGATTCATGCGTTTCTTGGTGATTGAAGGATTGGATGGCTCAGGCAAATCTACCCAGCTGAAACTTTTGAGGGAACATCTTGAAAAGAATGAAGTTCCCTATAAGTATCTCCATTTTCCCAGGCTGGAAGAGGGGGTATATGGAGATCTGATAGCCAGGTTCCTGAGAGGAGAAATGGGAGCAAATGATCAGGTTGACCCCTACCTGGTTGCTTTGATATTTGCAGGAGACAGGGCCGATGCTGCTTCTCAGATCAGGCAATGGATGGATGAGGGTAAACTGGTTATTGTGGATCGTTATGTTTATTCGAATATAGCATTTCAGTGTGCCAAGCTGGCCAGCCGTAATGAGCAGTCCAAATTGAGAGATTGGATCCTGGAATTCGAGTTTGGATATAATAAGCTTCCCGGGCCTGATCTGAACCTCTACCTGAATGTGCCTTTCGAATTTACCAGGAAACAACTAAACCTTGCTCGAGACGGAGATGACCGGGCCTATTTAAAGGGAGAGAGGGATATTCATGAAGAGAACCTCGATTTTCAGGAGCAGGTGCGGCAAGTTTATCTTTCCCTGCAGGAACATGTAAATGACCTCGAAATAATTGACTGTATGGATGCTGATGGAGCTATGCTCCCACCGGGCAATATTTCGAATCTGATTATTAATAATATGGAGCTGTCTTGATGAAGTATATTCGTCTTTTGAGTCGTTTAATCGTGGGGGTGGTTTTCATCTTCAGCGGTTTTGTGAAGGCTTTGGATCCCCTGGGATCGGCTTATAAGTTTGCAGACTACTTTGTAGCATTCAAACTGGATTTTCTGGAGTTCCTTACCCTACCCATGGGAATCTTTCTTTCTGCCTTTGAACTGGTCCTGGGAATCATCCTGATTCTTGGCTACCGCAGAAAGCCAATGTTCATCATACTGATGTGGTTTATGTCCTTTTTTACCCTTCTGACCTTGATTCTGGCGCTGTTTAATCCGGTATCGGATTGTGGTTGTTTTGGTGATGCACTGATTCTTACCAACTGGCAAACATTTTTTAAGAATGTGGTGCTGATGGTATTTGTACTGATACTTTACTTTTCCAGAAACAAAGAATTTGAGGAAACCTCAGTTTTAAGGGAATGGATGGTGGTGGGAACCCTGTTTGGTCTTGCCTCCTTCTTTTCTTTTTGGAATTTCAGACATCTGCCCCTGATAGATTTCAGACCCTATGATGTGGGTACAGTGATCGGTGAAGAGATGGAGATACCAGACGGAATGCCTGTGGATGAATATACAACAACCCTCATATACAGGAACAGGGCGACTGGTAAAGAGGCTTTTTTTACCATGGCGGATTATCCGAAAGATACCTTGGAGTGGGAGTTCGTGACAAGTGAATCTAAGCTGGTGAAGCGAGGTTATGAACCCCCTATTCATGATTTCGCCATAATGAACGATTATGGAAACGACATAGTGGAGAATCTTCTATCCGATGGGGGATACAGCCTGATTTTGGTGAGTTACGACCTTACTGGTGCAGACAAGGAAGCATTGATCAAGGCGAGGGAGTGGTCACAACTTGAAATTTTTGCCAGTGGCTTCTCTTTTTATGCTGTCACAGCTACAACTTCGGCAGAGGTGGAATCCATCTCCGCCGAGCTGGATCTCGGCTACCGCTTCCTGGCAGGGGATGAGATCATGTTAAAGACCATTGTACGTTCCAATCCAGGCTTTATGCTGTTAAAAAATGGAGCCATCCAGGGCAAATGGGCATTCAGGGATTTCCCCCTTCTGGAACAGCTTGACCCCAACTGGTCGGAGCTCATAGGAAATGCTTCAGCTCCAATGGATGAAGATATGGGTGAAGAGGAACGGCTACTGATGGATGCAGGGGCCTATGATGATTTCTCTTTCGATGTGGTTGAGTTTGATCATTTTGTCCCGGAGTTAGTTTATAAGCAACAAGCAAAGAAGCGCGAAGAGGGAGCAGGACTGGCATTTATCCTGGTAATATTTGTGGTATTACTACTTACAGCTTATATCTCACCATTGAGGCTATAAAAAGTTGTAAAACCACTGTGCTTTATGAATTTTACTATTTTTAAATATGAATAATAACGAATAAGAAGATGAGAAAGAAAATTGTTGCAGGAAACTGGAAAATGAATACCCTTCTGAAAGAAGGTATGGAACTTGCCAAAGCAGTTGAAAAGCTGGAGAAGGAAAAACAAAGCGATGCACTTGTAATTATCGCTCCTCCCTATACCCACCTCAGCAGAGTGAATGACTTGATTGACGGGGTGAAACTTGCTGCACAGAATTGTGCATCAGAAGAGTCCGGTGCCTATACCGGAGAGATATCGCCAGATATGCTTGTTTCATTGGGAGTTGAATATGTTATTCTCGGACACTCGGAGAGGCGTTCCTATTATCATGAGGACAATGAATTGTTAAATAAGAAGACGAAGCTGGCCCTTTCAAAGGGATTGAAACCCATTTTCTGCTGCGGAGAGGTGCTTGAAGAGCGTGAGGGAGGAAAGCATTATGATGTAATCAGGGAGCAGCTTACTGTTGGTCTGGCTGGTCTGTCCAAGGAGGACATTAGCAATGTAATTGTCGCCTATGAGCCGGTATGGGCCATTGGAACAGGAGTTGTTGCAACACCAGATCAGGCCCAGGAGATGCATAAGTTCATTCGGGATCTTCTGGTTGAGCTATTCGATGAAGAGGTGGCAGAGAATATGAGCATTCTCTATGGAGGCAGCTGTAAACCTTCAAATGCTTCGGAGCTTTTTGCTAACCCCGATGTAGACGGTGGATTGATAGGTGGAGCAGCTCTAAAAGCGGAAGATTTTCTGGGAATTGTGAATGCATATTAGCCCACGAAGCCTTCATGGCATATCTTGAATTCGTCATACCGGCCAAATCATGGAACAGCAGTGAAAAGGAGATCCTTTTTGCTAAGATGGCCCAGATCGGATTTGAAGGATTTATTGAGGGTGACGACGATATCCAGGCTTTTATTGATGAGGAACAATATGTTGCTGAAGAGCTGAACCAGCTGATTGATGAGCTGGCAGGTATAAATATCAAGCTTCAGTATAGGTTCCACAGGACCGAAGATCAGAATTGGAACGAAGAATGGGAGAGAAAATTCGAACCGGTGCTAATAGGTGAAAGGGTGCTTATCAGGGCACCCTTCCATGACTCTTCGGCGGATATTGATTGTACCCTGATCATAGAACCAAAGATGTCCTTTGGCACCGGGCATCATCATACAACTAAGTTGATGATCAGGGAGATGGGTAATCATTCACTGAAGGGAAAACGGATCCTAGACATGGGCTGCGGAACCGGAGTACTTGGGATTTACGCCTGCAAAATGGGTGCAGTCAGGGTGCTGGGTGTGGATAATGATCAGTGGGCATATGAAAATGCCCTTGAAAATTTAAAGAGAAACGGGATCACTGCCATGGATGTTAGGCTCGGTGATGTGGGAGTACTCTTGCAGGAGAAATTTGATATGATTCTGGCCAACATCACAAGGAACACGCTTGTCAGGGATATGTCTGTTTACACAGATCACCTTCTTGACCAGGGGTTGATGGTGATCAGCGGAATACTTGCAGAGGATGTACAATATGTACTAAATGAGGCATACAGGTGTGAGTTGAAACATATGAGTACAGGGGAGGAAGCCAACTGGATTTCCCTCACCTTTATTAAGCAATGCAACCTTGATCTGCCGGCATGAAAAAAATCCTTTTATCCCTCACGCTGCTTCTGCTGATAAACCTGTTAAACGCCCAGTCTATCAGGGAGTTCACCAGAGATACAGGCCAATATGTTACAGAATTAAGCACTTTTATAGGGAACTATCTTGAAACATCTGAGATGCCCGACTTTCAGCGTTTCTTGCATGTCTATGATTCCCTCTCCTTCGACCAGCAACTGGAAATTATAGAGGTGTCCAATCTGATGCTTTTACGAAGATGCAGGCCAAGACCTCACTTTATCAAGTATCAGCGAATCATGATGGAGTTTTTCACGGAACATAAAACATCCCATGGATATGATGAATGGCTGGAAGGATTCACACTCCTGCTCAGGAGGGAAGATGCCACCATTGTGGCCATCGATCAGTTGCTCTCCCTATCTTTATCCTTATTGGAGGATAACATATTTTATAGCACTAACTCCATCACCTGGAGGGTCTCAACTCCTTCTTTCCAGTTTCATACAGATGAGAAATTAACAGTAAGATTTGAAGATGTAGTTGTTGCCTGCTATTTCGACAGGGATTTCATCCAGATAAAGAATGCCACCGGGTACATTGATCCATTAGAGCTTCACTGGTATGGTTCCCGTGGAATGGTGACCTGGGAGCGGACCGGCATGCCTGATAGTGAGATGAATGCTGTGCTTGGTAAGTACAATATCAACCTGAAGACACCAGGATATACAGCCGACTCAGTAAAACTATACTACCCTGCACTGTTTGAAGGAATTGCCCTGGGGAAACTGGAAGACAAGGTGACCCTCATAAAGGACTTCTCTACCATTGCTTACCCGAAATTCCTTTCTTATCAGAGCTCATACAGAATAGAGGATTTTATTCCGGGAATTAATTATAGTGGGGGACTTGCCATTGAGGGGGCCAATTTGATAGGTTCCGAGGTGGGGGGAGAACTTGCAGTTCTGGAGATTTTTGCCGATGATACCCTGCGTCTAATGGCAGAAACAAAAAGAGTTGCCATGAATGGACGGATGATCAGGTCACCTCATGCTGCAATTTCCATCTACTTTGGCCAGGACTCCATCTTTCATCCCGATCTTGAACTTACATTTGATGTTTCCAAAGAGCTGTTGCGTCTGAATAAAACAGATGATTTTAAGTCGCTGGGTCCATATTCCAACAGTTATCACAATATGGATATGAATTTTGATGAGCTTTCATGGACCAGGGGTGAATCTTTCATGAAATTACAGGCTCTTGAGGGAACCTCGGTTGGGCGAGCGACGTTTGAATCAAGTACCTTTTTTGACTACAATTTTTTTCTGGACCTGCAGGGCATGGATATTGAGCACCCACTGGCACAGCTCTACACCTATTCAAATATGCTTGGAGGAAGGATCTTTGCCATGCCAAATTATGCCCATTATATTGCATATCCTCACTACCAGGTTCGTCATCTGCTAATGGGACTTGCGAAATTTGGTTTTGTCTACTACGATGACACGAAGGATCTGATTACCGTCCGTCAGAAGACCTTTGACTACATCAGTGCTTCCATGCGCCAAAGAGATTATGATGTAATCAGGTTTATCTCCAGGCTTGAAGGAGCTTCCAATGCGCAGCTGGACCTGTACACCCGTGATCTGACCATTTCGGGAATACCTGCCATTTTTCTGAGCGATTCACAAAATGTAAGGTTGATACCAACTGAGAACAGGATTGTTATGAAGCGAAACAGGTCCTTTCAATTTGACGGGATCGTGGACGCGGGTTTGTTTCAGTTCTCGGGAAAGAATTTCTTTTTCGACTACGATGATTTTAAGATAGATATGCAGCAGATCGATTCTCTTAAGATATCTATTCTAACCAATGAGTATAATCAGTATGGAGAACCTATTCTGGAGCGTATCGAAAATGCCATGGAAGACATGACAGGACGTTTACTGATCGATGATCCCCAGAATAAGTCCGGGTTGGCAAACCATCCTCAGTATCCTTCTTTCACCAGCATGGGGGGATCCTATATTTACTTCGATGATCCCAGCATTCAACACGGGGTCTATCACCGGGAAGATTTTTATTTCCAGCTGGAACCTTTTACAATAGACAGTCTGGATAATTTTAGTCCCGAAGCCATTGCACCAAGTGGAACCTTTATCTCTGCAGGCATTCTGCCACCCCTGGAGATGGAAATGACATTGCGGGAAGATAACTCCCTGGGTTTTTTCATGCAGGCACCTGAAGAGGGAATCGGACTGTATGGGGGCCTCGGAACCTTTTATAATGATATTGAGATGAGCAGCGGGGGTTTGCGTGGATACGGATCTTTTGATTATTTGACTTCCTCCGCTTCGTCGGATCTTTTTCTGATGCATCCCGACTCCATGATGACACGCACACGGAATTTTCTAATACGTGAACAAATTGAGGGAACCATCTATCCCTGGGTGGAAAACACAGTTGCTGATTTGAAACTGTTTCCCGAGGAGAATCTGCTTGAAATATCGAGGGTGGACAAGGTCTTTAGAGTTTTCACTGATAGTATTTTTCACGCAGGCAACCTTGCACTTTCTCCTACAGGGCTGTCAGGACATGGAGTCATGGGTTTTCCTGATGCACGTTTTGAATCAGACCATTTCCGCTATGGAAATAGAACGCTTCAGGCCGACTCGTCAGGCGTTGAGCTGGCAGCAGACACCTTTGATGACATTCCCTTTCTTACCAATGATGTGAATATTTTTGTTGATCTGGATCAGCGCATGGGGGAGTTCAGGGCCAATGGAGATGCAACCCTGATAGAGATGCCATATAACTTGTATGAAGCCCGACTGGATCAAATCACCTGGTATATGGACGAGGATCATGTGGCTTTGTCGCAGGCGAAGATACTGCCGGCTTACAATGTGGATATTGGCATCGATTCTTTAAGAACCAACGGCCCTTCCTATGTATCCACACATCCCCAGCAGGACAGTCTGAATTTTGTTGCTACCGAAGCTATCTATGATTATGGAACAAGGATGCTTCACGCTTCCGGGGTTCCTTTTATCGAGGTGGCTGATGCCTATGTATTCCCGGATGAAAAAAAGCTTGATATTGGATACAGGGCCACCATGAGCCTGCTTAACAATTCAAAGGTAATGGCCAACCAGGTTAACAGGCAGTACATGTTTTATGATGCCAGCATTGCAGTAAACGGTGCCAAAGACTATAGTGGATCGGGATACTATGATTACCTGGATGCCTTTGGGAATGGTTATCAGCTCTATTTTGACAAGATCTGGGTGGATACCTCCATCCTGACACTCTCCACAGCGAAAGTCCCGGAGGATGATCCTTTTATGCTAAGTCCCTATTTTGATTTTCAGGGAGAAGTGCAGCTCTCAGCCGATTCTGTCTTTCTGAAATTTGACGGGGGTATCAGACTGGTTCATAATTGTGATATTAACAAGTCCTGGCTGCGTTTCTCTTCTGTAATCGATCCGGCAGATATTCATATCCCCATACCTGAACAGATGCAGAATACAGCACTGGATAAGATCTTCTCAGGTACTATGATCACAAGGGACTCCACGCATATCTACTCCACCTTCCTATCAGCGAGAAAAGATTATTTCGATGCCAATATTATCTCGGCAAGTGGTGAATTGACCTATGATCCGGAGAAAGAGGATTACATTATAGCCACCCCTGAGAAACTGGCAGATCAGACCTGGCCCGGAGCTTACATGAGATTGGAGACAGAAAGATGTCAGGTGTATGGAGAGGGGACCGTTAATCTAAATCTGGATTACGGTCTGGTAAAGATGGTTTCGACCGGGAATTCAAGACATAAGATCGCTGAAGGGGAATTTGATGCCCGCCTGATTCTGGGCATGGATTTTCCATTTTCGGAGGAAGCGCTACAAGTGATGGGTGCGGAAATAGATAGTTTGTCTCACCTGGAACCGGTTGACCTCTTTGATCCTCACTACCAGCTGGCCATGAAGGACCTGCTTGGAAGAGAAATGGCTCTTACTCTGGAGCGACAGGTTGGCCTTACAGGAGCATATGAAGAGATTCCTCCCCAATGGAAACATACCATTTTCTTTAGCGACCTGAGCCTGAAATGGAACCAGGATTCCCGCTCATTTCGTTATAAAGGTATGGTTGGGATTGGGAATATAGGTGATATCCAGGTAAATAAGAAGGTGGAAGCTTATATTGAGTTGGTTGAGAGAGGTTCAGGGGACGTGTTCGATATCTATCTGAGGGCGGATGATAATGTCTGGTACTACATTGCATATTCACCTGGAGGATTGCAGGTACTGTCTTCCAACCGGGGGTTTAACGGGATCGTTTTTGATCTTAAGGAAGGAGATAGAAGAATTAAAGGAAGGGTGGGACAGGCGCCCTATGTCTATAGTCTGGCTGCCCGGAGGAGACTGGATCTCTTTATTAACCGTTTTCTGGAGTATGAAGATCAGTAAGCATCATTAAACCTTTGAACGGGCCCCGAGCTCAATAACGTCCAGGTTCCCAATGCGACCTTCTTCCACTTCGAAACGGACCAGGGTTCGTACTTTGTGAAGACCATAGCGCCCTGCGGCTCCTGGATTGATATGAAGGAATCCATTCTTCTTATCCGGTATCACCTTGAGTATATGAGAGTGCCCTGAGATAAAGAGACCCGGTGGATTATCGAAAACAGCTGGTTTTACCCTGGCATCATAGTTGCCCGGATATCCCCCAATATGAGTCATCCAGATATCCAGCCCTTCACGAAAGTGACGCTGGTGACCGGGATACCTTGACCGGATAGGAGTCCCGTCGATATTTCCATAGACTGCAACTACAGGAGCAATCCAGTTTAGCTGCAGGATAACATCATAATCACCCACATCACCGGCATGCCAGATTTCATCACACTCCCCAAAGTACTTTGCAATCTTCGGGTCGAAGAAGCCGTGGGTATCAGACAGTACTCCTATTCTAAACATCGGTCTATGCTTTGGCCGGGTAATTTACTAATTTAGGTTCAAATTTGAATGATGAACCTTTTTTACAATCCCCAAATTCAGGGTGACAGTTTTGAGCTGGAAGAGCAGGAGTCGAAACATGCCATTCGCGTCTTAAGGTTGGTCAGGGGCGACAGGGTAATCCTGGTGGATGGAAGGGGAGGCTGGTATGAGGCCATTATTACGGATGATCATCCTAAAAGATGCAGATTGAAGATTGAAAGCAGGACAGAGGGATATCAGCCACTGTCCTATAGCCTTCACCTTGCAGTAGCTCCAACCAAAAACCTGGACCGTTTTGAATGGTTCCTTGAGAAGGCAACTGAGATAGGAATTACTGAGATTACACCTTTGATCTGCAGGCGAAGCGAACGTCGACAGCTTAAACCGGAACGTCTTGAAAAGATACTGGTTTCAGCCATGAAGCAATCGCTGAAAGCGTATAAGCCAGTACTGAATGAGCCAGTATCCATGGAGGAATTCCTGAGAACAGGCCACCAGGGAACCCTGGGAATTGCTCACTGCCACCCCCTTGAA
>Ga0255382_10060_pt1 | contig 13449 bp, 10 predicted proteins | sample ANMaggSeSYBR01H9_FD_182101 | JGI IMG/M metagenome (GOLD analysis project Ga0255382, IMG submission 182101) | Sediment cell enrichment communities from methane seep in Santa Monica Basin, California, United Staets - ANME aggregate JGI... | ecosystem: Environmental > Aquatic > Marine > Cold seeps >... | reverse complement strand
TCTAATTCTATTAATACTTCAGAGATGAAAACAATGACAAATAAATTCCGGATCGGCCTGATAGGGATGCTAATGATGGTACTTTTGGCATCTGTTCCAATTGGGGTTAGTGCTAATGGTACTGGTAGAGAAGGGGTAGAGGGTAACCTAGGCATTTGTTCATTTATTGGTCCGATTTGTACAGCTTTGGGGATCAATGATATGTCGGGAGAGGATGCAGAGGGAAAAATAATAGAATTTTCAACAAACAGGATCAATCAGGTGCTCTCTCTGATTTTCATCGGAATAATCATCATCTCTGTATTCATCATTATTCAGGCTGGAGTGAAATATATCCAAAGTCAGGGGGATGAGGGGCAGATTGCTGAGGCTCAAAAAGCGATCAAGAGTGTATTTATTGGTATTGCGGTGTTGTTTGTTGGAATTATTGGTATCATCCTGATTCTTGCATTCTTTGGCGGTACTGGACTGATTGGATCTACTACAACGGTTGATACTATCTTTGATCCGCCGAGTCAGTCGGGGGGACTAAGCCCTTATGCCAGATGCATGGAGAATTGTGGAAGTTCTCCAGAGTGTGCGACGGATTGTTCAGGGTACAGTACGACTTAGTTGACATGTGAAACTAGATAGTTCAAGATTACTATATCGTAACTTCAAACTAATGAAACGACTAATCGCAAAAGTAACACTTTCTATACTCCTTTTTAGTGCGTTTATCTCTCCAGCAGTTGTATCGGCAGTGGGAGACAATATTGAGAACGAAGGATCGATCGGCATTTGTACGTTTATCAAGCCTATTTGCGATGCGTTAGGGATCAAAGATGATGCAGCCACATCACAGACAGCAGTGATAGATTTCACAACAAACAGGATCAATCAGGTGCTCTCTCTGATTTTCATCGGAATCATCATCATCTCTGTATTCATCATTATTCAGGCTGGAGTGAAATATATCCAAAGTCAGGGGGATGAGGGACAGATTGCTGAGGCTCAAAAAGCGATCAAGAGTGTATTTATTGGTATTGCGGTGTTGTTTGTTGGAATTATTGGTATCATCCTGATTCTTGCATTCTTCGGTGGGACGGGGCTAATCGGGACAGATACAGAACTGTCTGGAGACGACGATGCAATATTCAGACCTCCAACATAAGTCACTAGAACTTAGTCTTCATACTGTATAGAATGGGGTAGTTAATCATATCCTCGTGAATTCAAAATGGTCTCGAATAAGTTTGGTGGTTTTTGGCTTTTTGTTTGTTTCTCTTTCTTTCCTCCCAATATCTCCGGCGAGTGTGGAAGCTCAGGGCTTCTCTGGCTCTGATTGTCAGAGTTATCAGTGTCCACAGCTACAAAATCAGAACCTGCTGGATGATACAGGCCATACAGATGCTAACTGCCCACCTGGTGTCCAGGAGAGGGATAATAACTTCTACTGTGAGTATGAAAGTGACGACGGTGTAACGAAATTAAGAAATGCAATCCCAGTCCCACCCCAGCTTCGTCAACTAGAGATGTGGTTTGTAAGGCTTTTGTATGCTCTTTGGGCATTGTCTGGGATATTCTTTACCTTTGTTCTGATTTGGATAGGATTCCAATACATGACTTCATTTGGGAATGAAGTGGCTTTGGCGGAGGTGATAAAGAAGTTTCGGAACTGGATGATTGGACTTGGATTGGTGTTCTTGTCGTATCCCGTTCTGAACACGTTTTTCCGGATGCTACCAATTGACCAGTCTCAGAGCTGCTACGCGGATCTAAGTTTGCCTGGATTCCAGTTCTTCTTTCCAAATGCCTGTGGGACTGTTGTAGATAGCTATGAGGCGTGCCAAAAGGACTGTGAGATATTGAGGGATGAAGGTTGGATCGCCCCCTATAACAACTGTTTGACGGGCTGTGACGAACTATATCTAGAATAAACATATGTCTGCCCAATTAAGATTTACAAACTACTCATTCACCGATTCACGAACAGAGGAGCATTTTTCTGTGGACTTCAGTCAGCATTTGGATGTTAAACAAAGGCATTTACCTTTGGTTAGGCATGATGTTTTATCCCTAGATATCAGCAAGGATCTGATTGGTCGTGAGTTTTCTTCAATACTAGAATTAGATGTAGACGGGAGTAAATTAAGCATCTCTAGAAACTATGAAGGGGATAACCGCACATTCGATCCAGCTTCATCATCTGATCCAGAGGAATGGCTAAGCAAGAAAATGGGAGATGGAGCAAATATTGGTATGGTGCAGCAATTCATGGTGGAGTATTCGGAAGATGAGGGGAGAGTACGAGGGCTTATCTCGAGCATCCTAAATACGAATAAGAAGGATTTGGTGCAACAGAGTACCCCAGAAGCTGTGAGGGAGAAATTGAAAGCTACTGGAGAAGAAGACATCCTTAAGTACGTAGATATTCTAGGTGAAATTGAGACAATTGGGGGACAGATCAATGCTCAGAAGAATGCGGATACAGCCCAACTAAAGATTAAGGAGCTGGAAGGTAAGGTCGAGACGATTGAAGACAAGCTAACATCGGTAACTGGGCTATTGCAGCAGCAGCAACGAATCCAAAACACACTCCAGAGATATGGGGGACTTCTGTCCAAAAACCTTGAACAAGATGCTCAACAATTTGCTACAGAAATGCAACAGATAAGAGAAAGAAGGCTTCTCCGCATGCTAAAAAATGTTGGGGTAGCTTCGGTGAGACAGGCAGGCAAGCTAGTGAGGATCATTCGTGCTCCTAAATTTGTTCTAGTTCTTGCTGCGATCGTATTTATTTTAGGACTTATTGGATTCCTGTTCACGTCCAAATTGGATCTACTGATCGTGGGAATGGTATCTGCTGGAGCTACTGTCCTACTATGGTTCAAGGCTGAAATCAGTACTAGGTCAATCCAGATAATTGGTGATTCAAAAGGAGAATCTGTGAAACTCGACGAGGGAGATGTGGTTGTACAGCAGGAACATCAACGAGCTAGTTTCCTCGAGAGGTTCTTTGTAGACAAGGCTTGGATAAATGCTTTACGCGGAGAACAACACAGAGTTGATGATCAGATAACCCAAAGTTTGGATGGCCAGGATTATACGGTCTATCAAGGGCAAAAGAACGAATTGGTACAGGAGTTAGCAAAGCTTAGAAAGCAAGTTGGAGAACAACAGCAGGTGGAATTAAGCCCAGAAGAATACCTGAAACGTCGTCGTGAGCTAGATATGCGGAAGGTTGATAAGGCGAGAATAGAATCCCGACTCAAAAAGCGTGAAGACTACTCAGAACTGGAGAAAGATATCCTAGCTTTAACAGCAGCTGAGCCTCAAACAGTTGAAGATGGTGGCTTGGAAATTAGTGTTCTCCCAACTTATTCTCATATTCGGGTTGGAACTGGAGATGTCATTGAAATGAAATCCTTGGCAACTGGGCAGTGGCAACAACCAGAACTTGGGTTTAACGAACTCTATGGGATTCTATTCTATTTCAGATTAAAACAGTGGGAACGGAATCCTGTTGTTCCATTTGTCATTATCAACGCACTACATCATCTCCAAAATGGTATCTTGGATTATGTAAATGCTAGAATAAACCAACTCGGTGACCTGGGCCAAGTCATTGTTGTTAACCTTGCACTATAGATGATGCCAAAAATCATTCGTATAATGGTGGTCTTATTGGTTGTGGTGATACTGATTCCCCCTAATTTGTACTCGGGTGTAGATGCTCGTAGTATTGACGATATTCAAGACGATATTGATCAAAAGAACGGTGAGTTGGATCAGGTAGAGGCTAATCTGGCATCGGCTCAGAGTAAACTAAACCAACTGGTAGCCTCCTTACAGTCGGCCGAAGGCGAAATCCCCAAATTGAAAGCCGAGATTGAACAGATTGACGCAAACATCGAGTGGAACAGTCTCCAAATGGAATTCCTGAACGAAAGCAAAAATCTGAAAGATCTTGAGCGCGAAGAACGCGAGGTTCGTCAGGGGGACGCAATGCACAACGCCTACAAGAGTTGGAGAGTAAATAATCGGATTTCGGCGCACCTCAGTGGTAGCTCGGCTAATCCTGTGAAGCTTAGGAAATACCAGTCACAGGTATTGGCAAAGGAGCAGGAAGGAATTTGGGATCTAGAAGATCAAATATTGGGCTTACTTGCAGAGATATCTGATTTTGAACAAGAGACTGAGGATTTGAAGGAGAAGAACAAGGGTTTGAAAACTCAGAAGGAGCAACTGGAGGCCCAGCTTGCGATGCTACAAAACTCATATAGTTCTACAAGTGGGGTTGTTGCTGGATTACGAAATGAGGCAGGAATCCTCCAAGCAAGCCTAGAGCAATTATCGGAGGAACAGAGGGTTGTTGCCGAGTATGAGGCATGGTTACTAGGACAAGCTGGTAATGGAGGTACTCAAGAGGTCAATGCCGGCGAATTCTATCTCACTGGTCGTGGTCGTGATGTCGCTCAGGGTCATGGTGTTGGGATGTCACAATATGGTGCAAAAGGTGCTGCGGATCAGGGTTGGACGGCTGAACAGATTCTTCAGTTCTACTACACTGGAGCTACAGTTGGGACTTATGCAGTGAGCGATCAGATTTCGGTAAAGTATTGTGCAAATAACCCAGCACTAGATGCCTATCAGAATGGATGTGATGGTGGTGCCGCGCCGGTTACGGAGCGGGTTTCCTTTGATACATACTTATCTGGGTTGGGGGAGATGCCTGAGAGCTGGCCAATTGAGGCGCGGCGCGCCCAAATGATTGCAGCTCGAACCTATGCTGTGCGTTATACGGCAAATGGCAATGCAAGTTATCCAATTTGCCTCACAACCTATTGTCAGGTTAGCTACTTTAAGGATGGTGATACCCGGGAAATGGATATCGTTCAATCTACAGATAATATTGTGATCACTTACGGGGGGCAGATGATTGAGGCTCTTTACTCTGCTGATAATAATCAAGGATTGGGGAGTGCAGACCATGACACTAGATTCCAAAATATCTATGGTCAGGCGACTGGAAGTAGGCCCTACCTTGTTGCGAAGAATGACAATCAGTTTGCTGACAGCTCAAGGATGTATTGGGAATACTATTGTCCGGGAGCCCCATGTGGACTGTGGGGGTGGAGGACAAACGGATACTCGATGGCTGACTTTGATCAGATGTTGGACCATGTCAATCACAATAGCTATTATTCACACGTGGCTCCAGCAATAAACCAGATCCGTGCCGAAATTGGGAACATACAAGCCATTACCTTTGTGCGTGACGGCACAGAGCATGTTAAGAAGGTGAGGCTAACTGGTACAACTGGTGCGACCAGAGAAATTGGAGGCTGGTGGTTCAAGAGTATTTGGAACTCATGGGTGTACCATAATCAGCCAACGGGGCAGTATGACTATATCTACAGCCTGACCTTCTTCCTACTGCAAAAATAATACGATTTCGTTCAATATCCCCTTATATACGTGATAAAATCACGTATGGCGAATATCCCAGTTCCAAATATAAACCGTCCACCTGCAGGGATGTCTCGCGGGCGAGTTTTATCCCCCGAAGAATTTGAGAAGCAACGACAGAAACAAGAGCTAAAAAAGGTTGTTCCCAAAACAGAAGGAGCTGGTTGGGCAGGGTTAGTGCTGCTTCCAAAGCATGTGAGCTTCGAGACTCAAAACGTTGGTGAGCAGGTATTCATTATGCTTCGACGACACTGGTTCACGAACCTTAGTTGGGTATTCAACTCTGTATTGTTCGCGTTGTTACCGATACTAGCGTACGCCATAGCAGATCTATTCAAGTTCAACCTAATTACGGTTTTAGGATGGAAGATCGCGGTGATCTCAGTATTGATGTACTACTCCTTTTGGCTTACAAATCTGATTCGCAACTTCTCTGATTGGTATTTTGATGTCTATCTGGTCACCAATGAACGAGTGATTGACTATGACTTTCAACCATTCGTTGCCCAGGAGGTATCGGAAACAGCTCTCCGCAGTATTGAGGATGTTAGGGAGCGAACGGTTGGCTTTTTCCCACAAATGTTCGACTATGGAGACCTCTCCATATATAGTGCTGCGGATAAACTGGTGATTACTTTTGACTCAATCCCGAAGCCAACATTTGTTCGTGACAAGATTCTAGATCTAGCTGCCGTTGTACATAAACAAGACAACTAATGAACCCATTACCAGAAATCCTAACACCAGAAGTCTTCGGGATGGTTAAGGTATTCGTAATAGTAGTGGCCTTGATTCATCTGATCGCTGGAGTAACACTATTCCGGTTCATTATGAATGTTAGTAATCAAGTCAAAACTCCAACCGGAAACATATTTCGAGCACTTGGGATTGTACATATTGTATTGTTAATAGGTATACTATTAGCAATAGCGATACTATTCTAGTGGAGATCACAACACACTTCTTAACAGCAAAAGCGAAAAATAAGGCATGGGCTGGCGTGTTCGGTTACCGGCCTGACAAGGACTCTCAGCGAGAGCTATTGGGAGAGATGTATGCTGTACTTTCGATCAAGGCGGATATCGATTTTGATCTTCCTAATTTGGGGAACTGGCTTCTAGACGAACTTCAAGATGTGTATTTCAAACCTACGAAGGAAGAAGCTGGACTCGATCAATTTGAAGCTGCGGTGAAGTCGGTTGGGAAGCGGATTGAGATGATTATGGATAGGGAACCTGAGCTGGCGGAGAACGGAATCGACTTCGAAATGGCAGTGAGTGTTGTAAAGGATGGACTCTTATATTTGGGAGTGGTCGGAGAATCGAAGGTAATGGTATCCCGTGGAGAAGATGCAGCTGAGATAGGCGGTGTACTAATTGATTCAGAGATGGATGGTTTTGCACGAACAGGAAGTCTACAGTTGGAACCGAATGATCGTGTTCTTTTAATGACTTCTGACCTTCATAAATCCCAAGGAGAGAGCAAATTAATTAAGGCGTTGGACCAATTTGATATTTCAGGATTCAAAGTAGTGAGGGGCGGATTATTGGCCGTTGGCTATGATCTAGGCCCCGAATTCCTAGAAGCAAAATCCGTTCAACCAGTACTTGATATGGCCCCTGAGTCAAAGCAAGTCCTAGAGAAACCGGAACCAGCACCTGAGGTCGAGGCGACGACTGATGAGAAAGTTACTGAAGTTGAAGAGGATTCAGTTGTAGAGGTCGATGAGCTCACTGACAAAGAGCTGGATGAAAAAGTAGATGACGTGAAGAAAGAAGTTGAGCTGGCAAAGACAAGGAAGCCAGAACCTGAGCTAGATGAAGTATTTGGGGAAGAAGATGGGGAAGTCGATGATCCAGAATTCAAACACAAGGGGCATCCTTTAGGTATGGACGCTGGTGATTTGGATGGTGAGTATGATGAAGAATACGACGATGAAAGAAAGACCCCAATAGCCAAACTATCTGGAGCTGCACGAGGTGCGTTCCAAGGGGTGCTCACCAAAATTAGTGCAATCAGAAACCGTGGGGATGAGGGAGAGTATATCGAGGATGATCTGGATGAGGAGATATTCGATAAACCAAAAGATCCCATACCAGAAAAGGTGAAAGTACAGGACAAAGATGAAGGTAAGGACAAGGTTGAAGCCAAGTCGAAAGATGAAGTGGAAGAACCTGAGGAATTTGATCGCTTTGACCGAACTCGGAACTTGAAGCCAGTTGAACCAGATGTTGAAGAGGTTGCTACATCAGGCATAATGGGGAAGGTCAAACCTATGTTGAGTCGCGGAAGTGGCCAAGCAAAGCAGCTATTATCTAGGACTCAAGATGTTGCTCGAGGGGTGAGACACGGTCGTCCAGGTGACCGTTCAACATATGTCAAAGGAGGTCGACGACCTGGATTCCAGATGAGTACTCGTTGGCGGATTGGAGCAGTAGTCATAGTGGTGGCTTTGGTCGTTGTAGTATTTGGGGTGCGCCAGACCATCATCAACAATGAGATTCAGGCGCACATCGACGAAGTGGAAACGCAGGTGACAGCCTTAGATACAGAGCTAAATAGGCTAAGTGTGCAGGCAAATACTGCCAGCATCGGTGCTGGACAAGAGGTCGAGCGCGAAAGAGTTTTCAACGAGCTGACAAAACTGCAGGCCAATGCTGAGACGCTGAAGTCTGAAGAAATCCAAGTGGATGTTTTGACCCGCATTATCTCGGATGTTAGTCGAGAGCAGGATAAACTTATGAAGGTGAATGCCTTTACTCAACCTCAGATCGTGACTGACTTAGCTGTAAATTTCCAAGGCGTGAATGCGGTAGATTTGGAGTATTCAAATGGCCAATTGTATGTTGTAGACCAGGCCCGAGGAGTCATCTATCGGACGGGAACTGCAATTCAATCTGAAGTGAACAACTTTGTTTCGGGGTTAGTCAATCCCTCTTTGATGATAGCTGATGAGAATGGGGATCTTGTATTCCTTGATCAGGCTTCGGAAAGTGTAATCGGGACAATCGCGGTAATTGATGGGAATGTTAGACGCCATCCAGGGATGTCGGGGGATAAGGTTGGTAGTTTATCTGCGCTGTTTATCTGGCCAAACAATGCTGCCTTGTACTCGATAAACCAAATCAAGACTGCGGTTATTAAGCAAGAATCAGTGGCAGGTAACTATCAGATCCCAGGAGATGGAAGTGCTTGGCGTACTGATGGTGAGTTTGGACAAGCAGTTGACCTGGCGGTTGATGGTTCAGTATATGTACTGATAAAGGGAAAAGGCTTACAGAGATATTGGGGAGGGGAGCCAGCAGGAATAAAGATTCAGGGGTTGGTATCATCAGACGTGGCGGCAATTACGCAGGCTACAGCATTTGAGCTAACTACAAGTAGGCTATTTATTGTTGATTCGATAAACAACAGGATTATGGTCTTTGAGCTTAGTCCTGATGATCAAGGTCCAGATCCGGTATACGACTACGTTGAGCAGATTAAATATCGCGGCACAGATGATATATTCACAGACATCCGGGATATCGTAATTGTGCCTGGCGAGCAATCTGAGAGATTATTCGTTCTTGATGGATCGAAGGTGATTCGGATAGACCGCTAATTTGGCTTCCCTGTGTTAGAATTCCCCGCAAATTACTGTATAGTTGGTGTAGATGAAGAAGTTATTCTCAAACAAAAGGGCTGCACATGGATTTGATATACTTGACCGACTTGAGGTAGGAATTATTTTGGAGGGCTGGGAAGTGAAATCCTTGAAAAGCGGCAAGATAGATATGAGTGGCGCGTACGTTGAGTACACAGCTGCTGGGGAATTACTGCTTGTAGGAGCCAGAATACCGAGTTGGCAATTTGCGCCAGCACAGTCACCCGAGGCTGAACATAGATCGAGGAAGCTATTAGCCAAGAAATCTCAGATACAAAGATTAGGAGGTCTAGCTAGTCGTCCAGGTTATACTTTGATTCCGATCGAAGGATACGTGAACGATAAGGGCTTGGTGAAGCTTCAAATAGCCCTGGTAAAAGGGAGAAAAAAGTATGAAAAGAAGCAAAAGATCAAAGAGAAGGATATGGAAAGACAGATGCGACGCGACATGAGAAAATACGATTAGAAAAAATTATGCAACCAGGAACAACACAACCACAAACATCACCACAGCAGCTCAATTGGACTGCGCTTTCAGATGCAATAAGCAAAGGAATCATTCCAGCTCCTGCGGGAAACAATGATAATGGAGAACCATTCTGGATCTTCAATAATCAGAAGGTAACTTGGCAGCAGGTTCAAGTATTCGTGTCCCAGAAACTGCAGCAAGCACAAGCGGCAGCTCCAAAAACAGGCGGAAGTCCTGAAGTAGTGCCTCAGATGTCACAAATGCCAGTTGTACCTGATCAAGGAGTTGAGAAGAGGATCGAACGTGCTCCAGAGACAGCCCCAGAACGAAAGCAGGAACAAGAAAAGGGCGATCAAGGTCAGCAGCAGGCACAAACACAAGCTACGCAAGTCCCAGACAAACCTGAAGAAAAGAAGGACTCCTTTGTTGGGCCAAGTCCTGAACTTCAGTCAGTAGATACTTCGAATCCGGATTCGATGCTTTCTTTTTATAAAGGGCATAAGAAAGACCCTATCGATACATCAGACCGATTCTTGGCGGAGTTCCTAGAGAAGGTCCTGCAGGTACTATCGCTCGACATCAATTAATCCCCTTTCCTTTTTGAGTTTTGCAGGCTGGTAAAGTAAGATATGGGAGTATTATTGGAACTACCCATTGAACTTGCTCGGATCTGATATCGGCGTCCCACAAATTGATTTTCAAAATATCGCAGTGATCCTACTGGTGGCCCTTGTGGGCTTAGTCTTGCTTGGAGTGGTATGTTGGCTGCTATACCGGTACATCACAAAGGGGATAAAGGAGGCGGCACTGACAGATAAGGCGTTGCAAGTAACGATGTTCCAAGTGCGCGTACCAGAGGATAATGAGACCGAAATCAACGCCGCTGATCAAATGTTCTCGGGGCTTCTCGGTATTGCGAAAGGAAAAAAGGGCTGGCGGAATAACTTCAATGCCAAGAACTTCGTAAGTTTCGAGATCGTTGCATACAAAGACAACATCAATTTCTACGTCGTATGTCCCAGTGGGATCGCAACATTGGTAGATCGTCAGATAAACGGAGCTTACCCATCGGCAGATATTACGAAGGTAAAGGAGTACAATCTCTTCCCTGAAAATGCTGAAGTAGCATTTGCCTCGCTGAAGCTGGCGGAGAAGAATATGATCCCGATCCGTACATATGAGGAACTGTCAACGGATGCCATGGCAACGCTAACAGATGCAATGAGCAAGTTACATCCGGGAGAATCTGCTGCATTCCAAGTCGTACTTTCGCCTGCTGGATCAGGATGGCGTAATTCTGCCAAGAAATATGTGAAGAACCTGAGAAAAAAGACCGGAGAAGAGGATTCTGGGCCCCCACCTGAGGAAGAGGAGAAACTAGGCGGGATTGAGAAAAAGACTGAGAAGAGTGGCTTCCACGCTGATATTCGACTAGTATCCGTTTCAGATAATGGTGCAATGGCAGAAACTCATCTAGAAAACATGCTTAGTGCTTTTGACCAGTTCACCAAGGAATCAGGAAACAGATTCAAAAAGGACAAGAAGTCCCCGTCATTTATTAAGGACTTCGTATACCGTATACCGCGTGAAACAATGATTCTGAATACCGCTGAGCTTGCATCAGTTTTCCATTTCCCGAACCGAAACACAAAGACTCCACACATTCAGTGGCTACTTTCTGCGGAAGCGCCGGCAGCAGATTTTGTGCCAAAGGAATATCAACCTGGATTTATGTGGTTGGGGCAGAACCAATATCGTGGTCAGAGTCGCGACATCTTTATGAAGCCGGAAGACAGAGTACGACATACATATGTAATTGGTCAGACCGGTGCTGGTAAGACCAGGTTCATAGCAGGTCAAGCAATCAGAGATATTAAAGCCGGCAGGGGTGTCACCTTTATAGACCCTCATGGAAATGATGTTCAAGACATTCTTGCCCGGGTGCCGGCCGAACGCGTCGAAGACGTTATCTATATTGATCCATCAGACACAGCGAGGCCGATCGGCTTGAATATGCTGGAGTTTACTACCGAAGAGCAGAAGACTTTTGTGAGTGATGAGCTTATCAACATCTTTGATAAGCTTTACGACTTAAGGGCAACTGGGGGTCCGATTTTTGAACAGTACATGCGTTACTCAATTTTGCTGAACATGGAGGATCCAGAGTCGGGGAATACCTTGATGGAGATACCGAAGGTTCTTTCTGATGAAGGTTACAGGAAGTATAAGCTGTCCAAAGCCAAGAACCCTGAGATTATTCATTTCTGGGAAAATCAGGCTGAGAAGGCTGGGGGAGATGCCTCGCTGCAAAATGTGGTCCCGTACATAACTTCAAAGTTGACTCCATTTGTGACGAATAATATTGTGAGGCCCATAATCGCGCAGCAAAAGTCTACGATAGATTTTAGGTGGGCTATGGACAATGAAAAGATCATTCTAGTGAACTTGGCCAAGGGACGTATCGGTGAGATGAATGCATACCTTCTGGGTATGGTTGTTATTGGGAAACTACTTGCTGCAGCCTTGAGTCGTGTAGATGCTGACCCTTCTCAGTTAAGGACTATGTACTTGTATATTGATGAGTTCCAAAACTTCCTGACTGACTCAATTGTAACTATCCTATCTGAGGCTAGAAAGTATCGATTGTCCCTAACAATTGCCCATCAGTTCTTAGGACAACTCAACCGCAAGGGTGGAGATACAAAGATCCGTGATGCAGTTTTTGGCAACGTAGGTACCAAGATAGTTATGCGTGTTGGGATTGAAGATGCTGAGTTGTTGAAGAAGGACTTTGAGCCTTACTTTGACGCTGCTGATCTCTCTCGTCAGCCAAACATTCATGCATATGTGAAGATGTTAGTTGATGGGAAGTATCCGCCTCCATTTACGATTAACACCCTGGATAGCTTGCCATTTGCTGAGCGTGAGGCACAAGGGAACAAAGAGCTGTCGGAGACGATCAAGAGGATCTCGAGGCTTCAATTTGGTAGGGACCGAGAGATTGTTGAGGCAGAGATTAAGGCAAAGGCGAAATTTCAAAAGGAGGTAACTTCAGCTAAGAAGGGTGGGCCGGCTGGATTCGGCGGATTCGGACAGGCGGGCGGTGGAGCAAGTCCATTGGGTTAGGGTTTATAGGTCTAGTATCGCGTGGTAAAATCCCCTTGCAGAAATGCATTTAGAAATTCATGATGCGCCCATAGCTCAGCGGTTATCCCGCTTCGCGGGATTATATCCGTAGGATATGTGAAACAGTTCGAATATATAATACGCCAGTAGCTCAGGAGGTTAGAGCACCGTTCTTATAAAGCGGGGGTCGGTGGTTCAAGTCCACTCTGGCGTATTTTGTATTCGGCATATCAGGCACACATAAAGCGGGGGTCCCAACAGACATTGTTGGTGGAGTACTCATTGCTGTGTTGGTGGGCCAAGTGCTTGGAATCTGGTAAACATTGCATGATCCAGGGGTCGGCTACTTATGCCGGCTCTCTTCTGTTTCAATCTACACCTCCACAACCACAGTCTCACCTCTTGGGGAGTACTTATCTTCTAGAAGTTCAATGTATTTTTGGGTGGTTGTTTTGCTGCGGTGACCTACAACTTCAGCTACGAATTCGACTGGAACTCCAGCTTGTAGTTGTCGCACGATAAAAGTATTTCGCAGGTCGTTTACGCATGCATCTTCAATTCCGGCCTTTGCCATAGCTCGATCAATAGAGCTTCGAATATTTCGGATGATGATGTGCTTTCCATCTCGTGTTGCGAACAAAGGGTGTTCGTCATGAGCTTCTGCTAATTCGGTTCCAACGTATTCATTCAACAGAGCTGTTGCTCGATTGTTTAGTGGAATGCGTCGGCCTTCTGCAGTAGAGAAGGGCTCAATATC
>Ga0255382_10043_pt2 | contig 13511 bp, 13 predicted proteins | sample ANMaggSeSYBR01H9_FD_182101 | JGI IMG/M metagenome (GOLD analysis project Ga0255382, IMG submission 182101) | Sediment cell enrichment communities from methane seep in Santa Monica Basin, California, United Staets - ANME aggregate JGI... | ecosystem: Environmental > Aquatic > Marine > Cold seeps >... | reverse complement strand
CGATCCAGATCATAAAACGAGGATATTATCCAAAAGGACAAGGGCATGTGGTCGCAAAGATCACTCCCTCACACCTCAGACCCTTCAACCTCACACCATATAATTGCAAGATGCAGGGTATATCCCATTGCTCGGGACTGCCTGAACATGTGGCACAACGCCAGGCAGATGCTGCTGGTGAACTGCTCCGGGAAGCAGGATACCCGTGTAATATTGCGATAGCACACTCCGACGATTTTTCAACCGGTAGTGGGATCACATTATCCTGCGGTCTTAAAGGATCATGTATGCCTGGTAAAAGAGGACTGCCTGCCGAGAAATTGGGTCGAACCGCAGCACATCACCTGATCGAGGAACTCAGCAGCAACACGGCAGTGGACATACATCTTGCAGACCAGTTAATACCATATATGGGATTCGCAAAGGGTAGTTCGTTCACAACACGTAACATAACAGAACACACAAGGACCAATATCTGGGTCACAGAGCAGTTTCTGGATGTGAAGTTCAATATCGAAAAAGAGAAAGGAATGGTCCGGATATCAGTTCCCTGAAACAATATCGGACTGTTTGACGTTACGCATCCGATACGGCAACGTCGACGTATTCTGCAGGGACCTCTTCTGCCAGCACGATGTTATCGTTCACATGCAAAAAGCACAGTCCTTCCTCCTGAGCCTCAGATGCATAGACCTCAAGTACGACAGGACTTTCTGTGTGGACCGAAGCCGCCTCCCTCGCTCGATCGTACGATGTGCTCAGATGCACATATCTTTGACGCAGTGGTGTGATCCCGTTCTCAAGGAGCATGTCTACCTCTTCCTGACTGACACCGTAATAAAGTGGGGAGATCTCGTTCTCAGGATAATCCAGATCCACATTGACCGAATGTCCATATCGAGCCCTGACACCTGAGCCCTGGATCTCATAACGATTCTTCACATCAGACTCTACCAAGGATATAAAACGTTCCTTTGTGGCCCATAGGTAACGATCCTCCATAATATCACAGAGTGCGTCCATGTTGACCCAGCCTTCCAACTCCATTGAAAGACCAACTTCCTGAGGGAAATGTCTCAATGCCCCCGAAACGAACCTTCCCATACGTTCTTCGCGGCTATCATCAAGCACATACCGGCCTGGTTCTCCGCACTCCGGGCATTGCTTCCCTCTAAAGTACCCATGCGCTTTGCATTTACGAATCATGAATATCAAAAACAAGATGCATCTTATGCTTAATATACCTTATCCGATAGACAAGGACCATATACCCTGCTATATGAACAAAACAAAGATACAATATCCGTATTCGATCCATCTCTCCCTGCTCATCACTCTACATCTACTTACTCATCGTTCGATAGATTTATTACACTCGCAAGATTAACAGCCTTTATAACAGTGATTGATCAATTCAATGGACCCCTGATATGATGGCAAGGGGATCTGATTTTAATGGGTGTCACCATGGATGATATAGATGAGATATACAAAAAACTGGGTAACGTCATCGGTGAAGACGAGTTTGTACAGATGGTCGATAAGAAAGTTGAAGAGATGAGTGGGTTATGTGACAGGAAAACAGCAGCAATGCTTGTTGCCCATGATCTGGGCGCCACTGATGCTGGCATTGAGAACGTCAAGATCAAGAACATAACTGAGGAGGCTGGCAATGTCTGTTTCATTGGAAAAGTGATCTCTCTCTTTGATGTAAAAGAATTCAACCGTAATGACGGGACTATCGGAAAAGTTGGGAACCTCAATGTAGGCGACGAAACTGGCAAGATACGTGTTACTTTATGGGACGATAAAGCAGACCTGATAACGACCGGAAACATAGAGATCGGGCAATGCCTCCAGGTCAGTGGACACGCAAAAGAGGGGTACTATGGTACAGAGGTCAATGTTGGTAAGGGTGGTGTGATATCCCTATCCAATGATGATGTTGATGTGGTCATGAGCTCGCAGAAGATAGCTGACATTAAAGAAGGGATGGGCGACGTAAATATTGTAGGAAGGTTACTTAATGCCTCGGACATAAAGACCTTTGACCGACGAGATGGCACACAGGGCCGGGTCTGCAACATTCTTATTGGTGATGATACGGGCAAGATACGTGTTACTCTATGGGATGATAAGACCGATATCAAAAATGAACTCCAGGAAGATGAGACTGTTGAGGTCATAAACGGCTATGCAAAGGTCAATAACTTCAGCCAGCAGGTAGAGATCCAGGTTGGAAACCATACTGTCGTCAGGAAAAGCAACGCTCAGATAGATTACCAGGAGGACTTCACTCCCATTGCAGACATCATCCCGGGCGAAGCATACTCTGTCAGGGGAGAGGTCTCCGGACTGGGTGACATAAAGGAGTTCTCCAGAGATGACGGGACTACCAACATGGTATCTAACATCTACATATCGGATGATACTGGACGTATCAGGGTTGCACTATGGGGAGAGAATGCTACTCTTGTGGAAGAACTTGACATCGATACGCCGATACAGATCATCGATGCCTACTCGAAATCGGGCTTTAATGATGAGATAGAATTGAGTGCAGGCAGTAGGAGCAGGATCGTTGTCTTATAAACCATGAACACATATATATGGCATTAACGTGAAATATTCAATGTGTTTGAACAACCATATTCTAAGGAGTGTGATAATACATGGTCCTGAAAACTCAACAAGATATCGATGGCAAGATCTCTTTTCGGGAGATGGATAGCGAAATAGCAGTTCGGGACATCATGACAAAGAACGTTTATGTTCTGGATGTATCGTGTAGCGTTCTTGATGTCGCTCAGGAAATGAGCCAGCATAATACTGGCAGCATTATAATCACAAAAGAGGATAAAGCCGCTGGTATCATTACTGAAAGGGATACTGTCTCCAAGGTGACCGCAAGGGATGTAATTCCAAGCAATATGATAGCAGAAGAGATAATGTCATCCCCGATAATAACCACCGGACCAGATACCAGTGTGATCGAAGCATCCGAACTGATGGTCAGATCCGGAATTCGCAGGCTTGCTGTGCTGGATGATGATGAGATCGTGGGTCTTATCACAGACAGGGATGTTCTCACAATATCACCGGGACTTCATACTATCCTGAGGGATCTCATCGAGATGAACCGCGAACAGGACATCTTTAAAACCGGGGACATTGGTGGTGGAATATGCCAGCGATGTGGTGCCTATGTTGCAGACCTTACGCAGGTGAACGGCCTGATGCTATGTGAGGACTGTAAGGATGATGAAGGATACTACGATTGATCCGTACGTTTTTGAGGATCATGTTTTGTCTAAAGGGGGATTTAGTATGCAAATCAGCAAAGTGATGTCAAAGGAAGTAGTATACGTAAACGATAATGTTACTGTGACACACGCTCGTCAGTTAATGCGAGATCATTTCTTAAGAGGATTGCCTGTAATCGATAATTCCGAAAGGATGTTGGGCATGATCACAGACCAGGATATACTGAACATCACATCTACCAGATCCGATGTTACAGTGAGTGGTTACGTACATGAATGTCCAATGATCACACCCGAAACGGACGTTCTTGAAGCTGCGAAGCTCATGCTGGATGCAAAGCTCGAACGTGCCCCTGTAATTGCTTCTGTGGACGATCGAAGGATCGCTGGCATCTTGAGCAATGCGGACATCCTCAGGAACATACATCCAACAAAGATCTCACCTGCCACAGCAGGGGATGTCATGACGTCCGATGTCAGGACCTGCTCTACCAGTGATAGTGTTGCAACGATCTGGTCCAGCATGATAACGATCGACTACACCGGCCTGCCGGTGATGTCTGAGGATGAGGAGGTGATCGGAATGGTCACACGACAAGACATAATACGATCAGGATTTACCAGGACCAGTATCAATGATACTCATGGAACAACACCAGCCGATACACCAAAGATAGAGAAGATCATGTCCACACCTGCATATACGGTCTCTCCAGACACTCCTATCACGAAATGTATGGATATGATACTGCAGTACGACATTGGAAGGCTAACTGTTGTTGACAATGGAGATCTTGTTGGTATCTTGAACAGGAATGATCTCTTGAGAGCATGCATGTTAGGTTCAGGTAAATGATATGGGTTTGAGCAGAGTTATAGGTTACCTGAAATAACTGCGATCACTATCGTACAACGTTATGGCGATACTGTGCCAATATCTGACGAAGATTTCGATGAACATATTTCGAGACTCTATACCAAAGTTTACATCATAGCTGGATATAGTTATATATATTAAATATTATACCGTCCTCAATTCCGGTGATCCAATTGAATGCACAAAACAATATGAACAGATATAACAATGGAAAGGCGAGATCCCATCAAAAACAGACCTCTGTTGATAGGAATAACAAACAAAAGAATCCAAATATGTTCAGTTCCACCAGCACGATGGATGCAGGACCTCTCAACTTCCATGCCCGTATTGCCGACCATGAAGGTGACATCATGTCAATTGCAATCAGGGATGTTGTCACAGCACCTCCGACAACCACGATCATCGATGCCATTAAAACGATGAAAAGGAAGGGCATCAGACACCTTCCAATAACAGATGCTGGTACCAACCGCATAGAGGGGATCGTAACATCCTTTGATCTTGTGGATTTCCTTGGTGGGGGAAAAAAGAATCTCCTTGTGGAAAATAAATTCAAGGGGAATCTCTTATCCGCTGTCAACACAGATGTGCGTTCTATAATGCAGCACGAGGTCTATTCGCTACATAGTGATGCACACATCAGGGATGCGTTCGGTCTGATGATAGACCACAAGATCGCCAGTGTTCCGATCCTGGACCATGAGGATCGTGTCCATGCTATATGCACGGAAAGGGATTTCCTAGCATTTATCAAAGGCATTATCACCAATCGCTTCGTTGGGGAATATATGAACAAAAAGATCAATGCTGCTTCCTCGGACACGTCTATTGGTGACGCCGCAAAGATCATGGTCGATAAGGAGACAAAAAAACTCCCTATTGTCAAGGATGGGATCCTTATTGGTATTGTCACTGCATCTGACATCATGAATTTCCTGGGAAGCGGAGAGGCTTTTGACAAACTTGTCACTGGTAACATACACGAAGCCTTCGATGGACCTGTGAGTTCATTAATAGTGAATGATGTTGTATGGACATCGTCGGATATCGACCTCGGAGAAGCAGCAGAGATCATGATCGAGAAGGGGATCGGTTCACTTCCAGTGATCGACGATGAGATATTCCGTGGTGTGCTTACAGAAAAGGACATCATAAGAGCAATGGCCGAGAAAGCCTGATTATAATTTTAATAAAATGGAGGGAGAAAATGAGCGTTTCAGATATTATGAGTTCACCTGTTTACATCATTGGACCGGATGAACCAGTGTCGCATGCAAGGAACCTTATGTTCCGGCATAAGATCAGTACACTTGTTGTTGTTGAGAATGAAGAGATGGTAGGGATTGTAACAAAATCAGATATGAGCCACCGGCTGGCACAAGCAGAACCGATGTGGAGACGAAGACCAATTGACAAGATCCCGATAAAGACGATAATGACCGAGGAACCGATCACTATCTATCCTGAGGCATCCATTTCCCAGGCTGCCAGCCTGATGCTCGAGAACGGGATCGAAAACCTGCCTGTGATCAAGAACGGTGTAAAGGGTATTGTTACTGTCATGGATATTGTGACCCACATATCCAAACAGGATATGACAACAAAGGTATCTGAAATATACACAAACGAGCCTGTATCTGTAAACAGACATCACACGATCAACCATGTTATCGACGAACTGGAAAAGAACCATGTCAGCAAGGTAATCGTGACCAATGATCCTGGAGATGCTGTGGGAATGATATCAACAAGGGACCTCGCACTAAGCATCATGAAGGATAATGAAGGCGATCTCCCTTCTAAGAATGTTAAGATGGCACGTCGTCCAACATCCGGTGGCGAGAAGACCTATAGATACGTGAAAGATGTGCCACTGATAGCGGAGGATATCATGGTGCAACTTTATGGTATCATAAATATCAACGAAACTGTGGTTAGTGCTGCAAAGATCATGAGCAAAGACAACCTCACAGACCTTCCGGTGGAAGACGATGGAGCAATCGTTGGGATCCTTAGCAGAAAGGATGTAATGCAGGCAAGATGAGGAAATATCGATCTATAAGTCTTTTTAGGAGTGATGAATATGCAAGTCAAAGATATAATGGTACAGCCAACTAAGATTGATAAATCAGATACGATATCCCACGCACCGGATGTGATGGAGAAGAACGACACACGCCGTCTTCTTGTAACGCATGACCATAATCTTTTGGGTGTGCTGACCATGAGGGACCTGACAAAAGAACTCGGGTCACGTAAGAAAGGTGCAAAACCGGCATCCTCACTGCATGTGGCAACCGCTGTCTCAGATAATTTTGTGAAGGTACTTCCCGACACCGATATTGGTGATGCCATGACACTGATGGCAAAGAACAATAGTATCCTCATGGTGAGTGATAATGAAAATATCGTGGGATGGATCACCCCACAAGAAGTTCTGGAGAACATGAAATTTGTAGGATACGCAGCTGAAGTGATGAACAAGAAACCTGTGGTCGTTAGTCCCGCAGATCGTGTCAGTCATGTTAGGCATCTTATCCTGGACAACAATATGGGACGGTTCCCTGTCATAGAAAATAACAAACTGATAGGCATGGTCACGGAACAGGATATTGCAAAAGCCATGCGTGCCTTCAGGGATGTTGTAGCAGGGAATCAGCAAGATTCCCGGATCAAGAACCTCATCGTAGAGGATATCATGAAGAGGGGTGTTGAGACGGTCTACAGCAATGCACAGATATCCGATGTTGTCAAGATGATGCTTGACAAGAACATTGGAGGGGTACCTGTCATGAACCTTGAAGAGGAGCTGGTCGGCTTTATCACAAGAAGGAGTCTTGTCAATACCCTGAGCCAGTAAACGAAATATGCACACGCTAGACTCCAAAACTGATGTTGTACTGGATGGGGCGGCAGAATATCTTAACATGCCGCATTCCAGACTCCAGGAACTTGTCGATAAAAGAGATATTCGACAGAACTGGGGAGAATACCAACATCTTTTCCGGTTCGATACGACCGTAGCGGGCATCCAAAATGGAAGTGTGCTGTACCAAAGGAACGGGAACTTTGAACTGATCAGAGGATTCCCCAAGATCCGCCGGGCAATGTTGCTTGAGCCGGCGGTTCATAATCATTTTTCAACGATAGATTCTGTTGTTGTTGAGGAAAAGATGAACGGCTACAACATACGGGTGGTTAGTATTGATGACCATCCTGTAGCCATCACACGCAGCGGCTATATCTGTCCGTACTCTACCGAAAAGGCCAAGACCCTGCTGGATGCCAGTTTCTTCCATGACCATCCAGACCTTGTTCTGCATGGGGAAATGGTTGGACCGGACAACCCATACGTTCCAAAGGATATCTATGATATCGAATCCCTTGAATTCTTTGTATTCGATATACGCAAAAAAGGAACAGGTGAACCTTACCCTATCAAAGAGAGGCGGAGACTTGCCAGTGAGTACAACTTCACCCAGGTCCATCATTTTGGAGAGTTTTCCACGGATGTTGCACCGGAGAAGATCCAGCAAATCATACAGGACTTAGGAGCAATAGAACATGAGGGAGTGATGATCAAAGATCCCGAGATGATCGTATCACCCATTAAATATACATGTTCCCAGAGTAATTGTGGAGACCTGCGGCATGCGTTCAAGTTCTACAACGAAGTGGGTCGGGATTATTTGTTCTCCAGGGTCGTACGCGAGGGGTTCCAGGCTGTTGAATGGAACGAGGGAACACAGCAGCTTGACGAACGATGTCTTCGTCTGGGAAAAAGTATAATCTATCCAATGATGGATACCATCCGCCATATCGGTGAGGGGGAACGGATAGCCGATAATGTCCAGATCCGGGTGCGAGACCTTGATACGGTAGACAAGTTCAAGGAATATCTCAGAAGACTGGGTGTTGATGCCATTTTCAGCGCACCGAAGAGGATCGGTGATGAGTATCTGCTCAGTATCAAAAAACCGAACCGGAGTACGAACGATAAGACCGATGCCATTTTAAAAGGGGACCTGTGGTAACCTCAACGGTACCATAAACATCTCAACAATACATATATGTTAAAAGATATTTGAGTACAGAAGGGAGTACCTATGACAAAGATCACAATCATCGGAAGCGAAAAAAGCGGAAGAACGACACTTGCCGCAAAACTTGGAGAAAAGGGCACTGTCGCGGATATTACCATGTATGAGTTCGCCAAGAGTGGCCATGTGCTGACCACGATCGATGCAACCGGCTATCCGACATCAATTAAACCTCTGCTAACAGCTCTTAACCTTTCGGATATAGCACTGGTATGCATCCCTCCCGAAGGACCGGATGCATACACCGGTGAATGTCTGGTGGCACTGGACCTGCTGGGATATAAACACGGCATCTTCGTCCTGACCAAATCAGATGCCACCTACCCGTATGCCTTAGATGAATTACAGAACACTATAAAAAAGATCACCGCAGACACCTGTATGCAGAACTGGGAGTATATAGCCGTGTCCACGACATCCTTTGAAGGTATGGATGAACTCAAAGAGATGGTCTTCGATCTAAGCGAGATTGTGGACGAGGAACTTCAACAAAACAATGATCAACCAGCCAGGGTCATGGTAGATCAGTCCTTCAACGTGACAGGCATCGGATGCGTTGTCCTCGGTGTTGTCACCCAGGGAACGATACATGCAAAGGATAAGATGAACGCTTACCCTGCGAACAAGCCTGCGGAGATCCGTTCGATACAGATGCACGATGTGGATGTAAAGAGCGCACCCACAGGTTCACGTGTCGGGCTGGCCCTCAAGAACATCCAGTCAAAGAATATTGACAGAGGATTCGTGCTCTCCAATGAAGAAATAGTGTCCATGTCACTAACGCTGAACTGTACCCTCTCACCTTTCTCAAAGGGAATCGCCAGAGACGATGTAACTCATATCTTTGTAGGACTCCAGTCCGCACCAATGCGTGTGGAAACGATCACTGTGGATGGGGACAAGGTTGAAAGGACCGGACCAGGATCGCAGTGTATCCTGTATCTCACAGGATCAAAGGAAATCGCTTACAATACCCAGGATCGATTTATCTTAACTAATCTGGATGAGAATCAAAGGTTTATGGCTTCGGGGTTCATTGAAATCTGATCGTTATCACTTATTGTGACGCATGAGTGGCTTGAACCCGTTTATATTGGATGGTCTGTCGATGGCCTTTGTCAGAGAAGTGGCTGCTGGCAGATCCAGTAACTCCGGTTGTTTGACCGGGGCATCGACACGATCCTGATTTACCTGTTCTCGTTTGAAACCGGAACCGATCTTCTCCTCAGTGACCTGTTCATACGGTATGGACAGGGGCGCAGAATCCGAGGAGCCAGATGTCTGTGAACCAATCGTCAGACCTTTCTCCCGGGACAGGATACCTTCTTCCTTGCCTTTTTTGTAATTAGTGTATGCAAGGTCTCCCAGACCGGAATTTTTGGACAGATCATCCAGTTTTGAATAATTTATCTTTACCCATCCAATCTCAGAGTGTTTATGGTATCCAACCTCAAAGCCCAGTTCATAGGCTTTTTTTATGATCTCGGCCTTCTTCGACTTATCAAAGACTACTTCATTCTTATTTTTCTTGAACCCATCCAGCATCGGTTAACCCAACCATTAATCCAGACGACCTGTTACTTTCAATCCCCTTTCCGTGAACTCGACGCTAAACATGTTGCAATCATGCTTCGTCCCCCTCATCTTGATTATCTGCAGGGCACGTGTCATTGTCTTGTCGTAGAGGAAATTATGAAGGAAGAATACACCATGTGTTGCGAACTGTTCCGTTGAATATGCATTAGGATCAGTCATTTCGGAAAGCAGGATCGTAGTACAGCCAATCCGTTTTAAATTCCTGATGAAACGACTTATCTCCTTTTCTTCCAGGGTCCTGTCCCGTGTGGTAAAGCGGATGGAAGATACCGAATCGATCACAAGTCTCTTGATATTGTATTCTGAAACATATGCAGCGATATCCTTGAACACCATTGCAGGGGACGGGGCCTCACCTTCCACAGAAGCATGCCCTACATCATAATCCGGACTGATGACATGATGCAGATCATCCATATACCCATACTCCATTCTGGGTCCTAGATCAGCGAAGAGCAGTTTCTTCATTTTGATGAGCGTATTTACGTTCAACGCATAGTTAGACATATCATCAATGATATTCTGTGGACTCTCCGTCAGTGTCACGTACAATCCCACTTCCCCCAGAGCCGCACCCTGGGCCAGAAACTGAATACCAAACGTCGTTTTCCCGCTCCCGGGCGGACCACTTAAGAGATACACCCTCTCTGAAAGTATACCTCCCTGTACCAGCTCATCAAATCCTTCGACTCCGGTTTGTATTCTCATATCTTGGCCTCTCATTACATCTATCGACAGAACAAACTAATATATTATAATAGATTAACATATTTTAACTCATCGATTTATAAGATCATCGAAATTTCGAAAATCCTCTATCACAATTTGAAGAGTATGATCCAATAATAAACAATTAAATTCATGTTAAACAATGATAAGCAGTGATAAAATGATAGACATAACAATCCCAAAAGGCAGTTTAGAAGAGCAGACCCTGCTTTTGTTCAAGCAGGCAAATCTTGAGATCAAGAAGACAGCGCGTGAGTATAATCCCACAACCAACGATCCGAGGATCAGAAAGATCAAGATCCTACGCCCTCAGGAAATACCCACTTATATCCATGAGGGATATTTTGATCTGGGAATATCAGGCTGGGACTGGGTCATTGAATCCAACTCCGACGTGGTAGAGGTCGCAGACCTACCTTATAGCAAACAGGGAGCCGGCATTGTCAAGATCGTTATTGCAGTACCACAGGACAGTGATATCGAAAGTGCAAAGGATATCAAACCAGGGAGCCGGGTGACCACCGAATATCCCAATATCACAAAGGACTTCTTTGATGGACTTGGTATCCCGGTGGACATACATTTCTCATACGGTGCTACCGAAGCGAAGGTGCCCGATCTTATGGATGTGGTAGTGGACCTGACCGAAACCGGATCCACACTTCGAAAGAATGGCTTGAAGATCGTTGATGTGATGCTCGAGTCCTCCTCAAAACTTATAGCTAACAAAGAAAGCTGGAAGGACCCTGTCAAAAGAAAAGAGATCGAAGAGATCAAGACATTGCTACTGGCGGTGATCGAGGCGCGCGGCAAGGTGCTCATCGATATGAACGTGCCTGCCGACAAACTGGATGATGTGATCGAAGCACTGCCATCCATGAAACGACCAACGGTATCCCAGCTGTACAATTCCGATTACTATGCTGTGGAGACCGTGATGGACAAGAGTGAGATCAACATTCTCATCCCAAAGCTCAAGGATCTGGGAGCAGAGGATATTCTCGAACTCGATATCTCAAAGATCGTACATTAACCATTATAACACCCCTCCTATCCCTCTCCATGCAACAAGAAGATGATACTCTGCTGCGTATTGGCTGGCAGGAGATGAACTGGTCCGTAAAGGTCTTTGCATCCTTTGCGGCCATTGCTTTTGTGGGAAGTATGGTGACATACTTGCTCATGACTATATTCTCACAGCCACAGGTCCTCAACGAGGCGATAGTCACAACTGCACAGACCGCTACAGCCAAGGTTGAACTTGGCGCCAGATACACCGACCCCCTATGGGCTGTCTTTATTTTTAATTCCATCGCAGCCTTTACCGCATCTGCAGGTACCGGTCTGTTCCTTTGCATTCACAGGGTATTGTATGAGGAGATGGTACTGCGCTTGCGGCATCCCGTGTATGCTAATGTCTCTTGCAGAATAGAACGGCTTTTCTCTCCATTATACAGACTGATGCGCCGGGTGGCACTCGTGTTCAAGCCCGAACTTTCCAAATATCAGGATGAGTCCCCCCATGAATATCAGAGCGAGTGCCTGGACGTATCCCCAAAACCTGAAAAGGATGAAGAAGCTGCCTGTCCGACCTCAATATGGAATGTCTGCGGGTATACCCGGAATGATTACAGGACATTTGCCTCCATAATCCCGTACACCGTACCAGTACTGGTGATGATGGCAAACGGCTCCCTTGTAGGGATACTTCTCGCTTTCTTTACGTTCAACGGAGGACTTTCAGGATTCCAGATAGCCGGGGTCGCAGGTATACCGACCGGACTTTTCTACAACCTTGTATATTTCCTGATCTCTCTGTTACCTCACGGTATCATAGAGTTCCCTGTACTATTCCTGGTCACAGCACTTGGATATCGGTTTGCCCGTACACAGTCAGACATCGTCCTGCGGGAAGGACTGTTCCTGGGTGAGAGTGTGGATCATATCAGGAAAGATGGTATGCGGATCAGTACCATCACAAAAAGCTATTTGCGGTCCGCATACCTGTGGAAAATACTGGGTCTGGCTATCGCATTACTTTTCCTGGCCGCATATATCGAAATGAGACTCACTCCCCATATCGTGGAGATCGTGATGGGGTATGTGGATCTGGTGGTTGCTGTGTTTCTTGATCGGTATATTGAATGATCGGGGCTTACACTGGTTCATTCTGGTAATAGTTACATTGTCACAATTGATATAAATATTATTTCGTAGGTGTCCACTCTATCATGCGAGCCGGGTGGTCACCCGGTCAACCCTTTGGAATACTGATCGACCAAAAGTTCAAGAGTGCTTTCCAGATTATTTTCCTGTGAGTACAACCGGAGGCATTCGTAGTATTTGCTCCTGTCTTCAAGGAGAATGTTTATCGGTGGATATTCCTGTTGCAGGAGGGCATAGTTCAATAACAACCGCCCGACTCTGCCGTTGCCGTCTTCGAACGGGTGGATGTACTCGAACTGATTGTGCACTATTGCTGCAAGAAGAAGGGGTTTTACTTCATCCCTATTCTCGTTGTACCAGACAGCCAATTCAGTGAGTTCCCTTTCAATTTCACTGACCGGGATACCCTGATGTACGATCATTCCCCGTCCATCCCTTATGATAACCTCCACATCCCGCAATTTTCCCGCAAAGCTTTTGCTCCCCCCGAAACACATTCCATGGAGTTTCAGTATGAGAGAAAGAGACATATCCTCCCCTGTGTTCCTGACGTATTCCACTGCTTCTGCAACACCAATTGATTCCAGTTCATCATCTGTACGGGGGTTTGTATTGTTCTTAAGGATAGCATGGACTTCATTGAATGATACGGTAGAACCTTCGATAGCGTTTGTGTTGTAAACGAAAGTTTCAGTGAAAACCTGCCATTGCAGCGGGTCCAGATGAACGATCTGTATGTCGCTGTCGTACTCATTCAGTTTCAGGATCTCTTTTTTT
>Ga0255382_10047_pt2 | contig 13622 bp, 14 predicted proteins | sample ANMaggSeSYBR01H9_FD_182101 | JGI IMG/M metagenome (GOLD analysis project Ga0255382, IMG submission 182101) | Sediment cell enrichment communities from methane seep in Santa Monica Basin, California, United Staets - ANME aggregate JGI... | ecosystem: Environmental > Aquatic > Marine > Cold seeps >... | reverse complement strand
GGCTGGGATATCCTGAACGGTTTGCACTGGGTGCGGCGATAGGGGTACCGGCACATCGGATCAGTTCAAGCGCTATCCGATCATCCGGCATCCTGAGACCTACTGTATCCAATCCACCTGTGGTTATATCGGGAATAATTGTCTTACATTTCAGGATCAGGGTAAGTGGACCGGGCCAGAAGGCATCCATCAATCTGGATGCCATCTCAGGGATGTCCTGAGCGAGTTCAGTACACTGTTTTCGATCCGCAACATGCACGATCAGGGGATTGTCTGCCGGTCGTCCTTTTGCTTCGAATATCTTGAGCACCGCATCAGGATTCAGGGCGTCTGCACCAAGACCGTAGACTGTTTCTGTGGGGAAGGCTACAGTGCCACCCTCCTGGATGATCTGTGAAGTCTCTTTGATCACTCCTCCAAAGTTGTTGTCAGTGATCCGAAATATCCGTGTGTCTATAGTCATGTATCCTGTGATCTCAGTGTAACGTCATTTGTAGGTCTTACCGTATTCATCAATGATCGATTCCTTACATAACCCGACCCCATGACGATGAGCTGCCCTGGCGATCATGTGTGCAGCGACAGGTGCGGTTAGTAGGAGAAATAGTCCCACAGTTATTGCTTTTATACCCATTGGTGTAAATCCGACCTTCAATACTATGGCGATCATAACCCCGAACGCTCCGATTGTCCCGATCTTCGTAGTCGCATGTAGTCGGTTGAATATGTCAGGTAGTCGCAACAGTCCCAGCATGCCCAGGAACACGAAAAATATTCCGATCATCAGGAATATATTGCTGAGTATGTCAAGGATCGATCCCATCAGTGTCAGAAGACCGCCCCCTCGTCCAGATACTTGGAAATGGTCACTGTTCCGACAAAAGATATTATTGCCAGGACCAGTGCCACATCCATGAAGAACACGGAGTTCTGCAGAAGGGAGTAAACACCGAGCATCACAATGATCACTGTGGTCATAGCATCGATCGCAACCACGCGGTCGGGGATGGTCGGTCCTTTAATGATCCTGTATAAGCAGGGTATGAGTGACAATACCATGAATACAAGTGAAATGTTCAGTAGTAGTGAGTTCATTCAAATGCCTCCAGTACATATTCTTCAAGATCATCCCGGATAGATTCCGATACCGCCTTTGGATCAGACAGGTCTATGGCATGGACATATAGTGTGGATTTGTCATCCGACACATCTATCGTCAGCGTACCCGGGGTAAGTGTGATCGTGTTGGCAATTGCTGTGATACCAGCATCTGTTTTGGCCCGTATGGGTACGGCGATAATACCAGGTTTGAGATCCAGGTTTGGTCTGAGGATGATCTTTGCTACGAATACACTTGCTTTTATGATCTCTATTAAGAGTATAGAGAGGAATTTAATTTGTTTTGGGATGCGTCTGATCGTGTTCGTGTATGACAACTGTTCATCAAAGTTATAGAATGTCTTGAACGGTCGTATTATTATAGGTCCGAGTAACATCCCTATGAGGAAATTGTTCAAATTGATAACACCGTGGACAAAGCACCAGGCGAATCCGAGAGTTATGGAATAGAAGAAATATCTTTTCATCGAACTCCTCTTGTTAATACTGCGTCAATATAGGGTTGTGGATCAAGCAATTGATCAGTTATGGCCTGAGACAATACAATAAGAGGTTCTGCATAGAGTCCAAGAGCAATCACTGCAGCAGCCAATAGTATGATTGGGATGCTTACATAGAGGGATGTATTCTGTGCCCTATATTCCCCGTGTTCGACAAAGTCCCGTTCCTCGCCCCAGAACATGCGTAGCCAGGCTCTGAACATATAAAATAGGGTTAACACTGCAAAAAGAAGTGCAATGGCTACTGGTATGTAGTACTGGTCAAGGATCCCTGCATCAAAGAGCATGAACTTTGCAATGAACCCGCCCATGGGCGGAAGACCTGAAATGGACATGGCGCCGATCAGGAATGCACTACTCATGAGTGGTGCGCTCTGTATCATGCCCCCCATCTTGGTCATGTCCCTCGTACCGGCGTGGTGTATGATACTTCCGGATGTCAGGAATAACATGGATTTAGCAATGGCATGGTTCACAAGATATACAAGGGATGCGGTAATGGTGAGAGCTGTACCCATGCCGATTCCCAGAAAGATATATCCGACCTGGCTGATACTGGAATATGCCAGTAGGCGTTTGACATCATTCTGGCCAATGGCTGATATGGCACCTACAATAATGGTAGCAAGAGCCAGGAATATGATCATCGGTTTGAGCAGGAACAGTGCATCCGGGAAGATCAGGAAACAGACCCGAAGAACACCGTATACACCGACTTTGATCATCACACCACTGAGCATTGCACTGATGGGGGACGGTGCTGAGGGGTGCACGTCCGGAAGCCAGTAATGCATTGGGAATATGGCTGCTTTGTTACCGAACACGATGATAAATAAGGGAGCGATCATAAACAAATGCCAGGGCAGTGTACCGGACTGGCTAAGAGCACTGATCTTCACTGCGATATCAGCCATATTGAGTGTGCCCAGAGTTGCGTATAGTGAGGCCACGGCGATCAGCATAACAATGGAGCCGATCATATTGAGTATAAGGTATTTGAATGTGGCTTCCATCTTGTCGGAGGTCTTGGTATGTCCTCCTTTTCCCTGTGATACTACGAGGGCACAGGAAGATAAGAGCAATATCTCAAAGAACACAAACATATTGAAGAGATCACCGGTCAGGAACGTACCGTTCAGTCCTGCGATCATCAGGTTGAAGAGAGAATGGTATGTCGAGCTAAGGGAGTGCTCCTGAATATAGTCCAATGAATAAATGAGTGCCATTAGTGAGATGCCTGAGCTGAGAAGCACCATGCTCGAACCCAGCAGGTCAGCTACCAGCAGTATTCCATATTTCCCCCATTCTCCTACCTCATAGACCTGTATCCCATTATCCCATACGTGGAACAGGAGTTGGATACTCATAAGTAGCAATACGATGGATACTGTTACATTGAGAATGTTCTGCAGCTTTGGGTGAGATCGCAGCATTATCATGACCGCAGCCATCAATATTGGTATGGCAACCAGAAGTATGGGAAGATGCTGCATCACGTCTATCATCCTCGCAACCTCTTCATTTCATTGAGATCCGTGGTCTTATATTCTTCGTGTATCCTGTATGCCAATATTAATATGAATGCTGTTATAGCAAGACTGATCACGATGGCAGTTAACACGAGGGCCTGTACCAGCGGATCCACGTAGTGCGTACCGGTCATGACCGAGACCACGGGCGACATCACTCCATTTACAACATCATCTGTGAATATTGTACCACTGGCAACTGCACTTTCGTGTGAGCCCGTGATGATCGGGACCTTATCACCATCAAAGATGCCGGTGGATGCGATCAACAGGTTCACTGCATGAGATAATATTGATAGTCCAATGATCACTTTGATGATGTCCCTTCTTAGTATCAGGAATGTCCCTATACCAAAGAGTATTGAGATGGTTATTGAAAGGAGGACACTGTTCATTCATCATCACCTACATTTTTGAATATAAATAACAATGAGCCTATCACTACGAAATAAACACCTATATCGAACAGTCCGGCAGAGACCAGTTCGATCTCTCCGAACAGTGGTAGATCAACAAAATGAACGGCGCTTCTGAAGAAATTATGTCCATATATCATGGGTGTAAATGCTGTTATGGATGCAAGTATTAGTCCGAAAGCAAACCATTTTTCCCAATGAGGATCAAAGACAGTTTTCATTTTCTTCAACCCAAAGACCACGTATGTCAGTGCGATCACGGCTACAAACATAACGCCACCGATAAATCCGCCTCCGGGGTTATTGTGGCCTGCTAAGAGCAGTGAAATGGAGAATAATATGATCAGTGGTATGCATATCTTTGTAACCGTTTTTGTGATAATGGTGGTCATTCTCTTTCCTCCCGGCTCTGTATAAGGTTATATACTCCGAGTGCTGCCAGACACAGTACTGATATTTCTCCAAGTGTGTCGTATCCTCTGAAATCAACGATGATCACGTTCACGATGTTGTGTCCACCGGCAAGAGGCAGGGTCTTTTCGATGAAGTAATGCGAAATGGATTCAAAGGGTGGAACAATTCCCTGGGTTGCATTGAGCAACAGGACCAGTATGGTCAATGATACTGCGGTAGCTATACACAGGTCCCGGGCCAGTACGGTCTTCGGTATTCGTTCCCTGAAGGTCTGTGGGATCTTGACAATGACCAGAAGGAAAATGATGGTCGATAGTGTTTCGACCAATATCTGGGTCAACGCAAGGTCTGGTGCTTTCAGGTATATAAATATCAGGCTGACCATATATCCTACCCCGGAAAGTGCAATGACAGCGAGCAGATATTTGTGATATAGGGCTGCTGTGAGAGCCGCTACGATCATGATCAACATTGTAAGTCCTTCGTATAGCGGGATCTCAAAGTTCAGATTACTGGGTATCAGGGTTGTTGTTACAGTGAAGAGTGGTATGATCATCAATACTATCATCAATATCAACATTGCATTGACATAGGTCTTTATGCCCCCGGGTTGCGTGAATAACGCGAACCTGTGAGCGTGTTCTTTGGCGTTATCTACCAGATGATCATAGTAATAATTGACACTTATCCAAGGGTATCTGGAGTTGAACCGGTTCTGCCAGTTTGCGATATTGTCATATCGCGAGTAAACAAGGATGCCTGCTATGAATGTAACGATAGTCATCATCAATGCCGGGGTGAACCCGTGCCAGAGTTGTACATGTAGATGAACGGTTTCAAGCAGGATACCGGACGTGGTCGGTTCGACGATATAGTGGATAGGTATGGAGGGTACAAGTCCGAAAAGTATGACGAGTCCTGCAAGGAATGCTGCCGGTATGAGCATGATGGCCGATGGGTCGTGTATGTGTTCCGGGAGGTGTTCATCGCAGCGTTTGCCGAGGAAGATGCCGTCGATGAGCTTGATGGAATATGCGAATGTGAACACGCCTCCGAGGACGGCGAGTGCCGGGATCAGTATATTGAAGGGTGAGCCTAGCAGTGACCCCATCTCAATGGACGTTTCATAGAACATTTCCTTACTCAGGAATCCATTCAATGGCGGGATGCCTGCCATTGCCAGTGCGGCGATGGAGGCAATAACAAAGGTGATGGGCATCTCACGCCACAAACCTCCCAGTTTCCTGATGTCCCTTGTGGCGGCTTCATGTACTACAATACCGGCTACAAGGAACAGGCATGCTTTGAATGTAGCATGGTTGAGAAGGTGGAATGTCGCGGCAGCCACGCCAATACCAGGATCGTGGTATGTAGTATAGCCGTACATGGTCATCATGTATGCCAGCTGACTGATGGTGGAATATGCCAGAATGGCTTTGATGTCTGTCTGGCGCAGGGCGAGGAAACCTGCCAGTAGCATGGTGGATATCCCGATACCGCTGACCAGGATGAACCATGCATCTGTTCCTGAGAATATGGGATGTATACGTGCGATGAGGTATATGCCTGCCTTGACCATTGTTGCCGAGTGCAGGAATGCGCTGACCGGTGTCGGGGCTTCCATGGCGTTGGGTAACCATATGTAGAACGGCCCCTGAGCAGATTTTGCAGCGGCACCTATCAGGAGTAATATGAGTATGGGGAGGAATAGATCATGTCCTTTTATCGTTTCGATCATGTAGGGGTCATGGAATATGGCGGTCAGGTCGAATGAGCCGGTGATGGTGCGCAGCAGCAGGAAACCTGCGAGCATGAACAGTCCGCCGGCGGCCGTGATCAACAGGGATTTGGTAGCACCATAGACGGATTGTGGTTTATGTCTCCAGTATCCGATCAACATGAAGGATGTGATACTTGTGAGTTCCCAGAATACGAATAGCTGTATGGTGTTTGCCGAGAATACCATACCTATCATGGATCCCATGAAGAGCAGGAGGTACTGATAGTAGCGTGTCAGTTCCTCCTCGTGGGACATATATCCATTGGAGTAGGACATGATGATGACGCCAATGCCCGAGGCAATGAACCCGATCATTATGGCTAGGCCATCGGCATATATACTAAACGAGATACCTGCGGATGGCACCCATGAAACGGTGTGCTCGATGATCTCTCCGTGAATTATATCGGGTGCCACATACGCTATCAGTAGGAAGCTGACCAGTGCAACCGCTGCTGCAAACCATCCTATCTTGTCTTTGAAGATCCTTTCCAAAGGTGATAGGAAACCTGCAAACACGAATGGTAAGAATATAGCGATCACAATAGCTGTGAAAGAATCCATGGCTCCTCTATTTGATATTCCTATATATAACTGTTGTTCATGATTAATTAAAAAATTACGACTGTAAATGCTTATGCTTATAACTATATACTGCATTATTTTCAGATACAACCATGACCGCGAAGCTATCTGATAAACAACGATCTCGTTATTCGAAACACCTCCTTCTGCAGGATATTGGTGAGACGGGACAGCAGCGATTGCTGTCCTCAAAGGTGCTCTGTATTGGTGCAGGCGGTCTGGGTTCACCTGTGATCCAGTACCTTGCCGCTGCTGGTATCGGGGAGATCGGCATCGTTGATGATGACCGGGTGGAGATGAGTAACCTGCAGCGTCAGGTGATACATGGAGGCAAACCTGGATTGGCAAAGGTGATCTCTGCGTTGGAGTTCGTTGAACGGCTGAACCCGGATGTCATTGTACATGCGTATGATGAACGGATATCCGCTGATAATATCTCAATGATCGATGAATATGACATGGTGGTGGATTGCTCGGACAATTTCATGACGCGGTATCTGGTCAATGATGCATGTGTCCTCCACAACAAACCCCTGGCACATGGCAGTATCTTCATGTTCGAAGGCCAGGTGATGACCATACTGCCGCATGTCGGCCCGTGTTACCGTTGCCTGTTCAGGGATGTTCCCTCTAAAGACGTCAGCTGCGATGAAGGTGTACTGGGCGTCCTTCCGGGAGTCATAGGAGTAATACAGGCTACCGAGGTCATAAAACACCTGTTGGGCATCGGCGAGACCCTGGTGGGTCGTATGGTCTATTATGATGCTCTAAACATGAAGTTTGACGAGATCACCGTACGTAGAGACCCTCAATGTCCGATGTGTGGCCTCCATCCTGAGATCACATCTATCGATCGGCGTTCATATCAGGACTGATGCCTGATCCATCATTTCTCACTTTCATTTTCACTCCCATTCCTAACCAATCACCAAACTCTCTGTTGCCTCTGCAATAACATATATATACTTTCGATATCTATAGGGGATTTGCTTCAGGGCAAAGTCGCCCCGGAGACAGGTGCTCACGCTTTTGTGAGTATCGCTAATCAAAAGGGGCTCGTGGTCTAGCTGGTTATGACATCGCCTTGACATGGCGGGGATCCGGAGTTCGACTCTCCGCGGGCCCACTTTCTACAAATACGATAAGTTTAAATTATAACACAACGTGTATTGGATTCTCCCAGTGCCCAGGTAGCTCAGTCTGGGAGAGCGCTGCCCTGAAGAGGCAGTTGTCCCCGGTTCGAACCCGGGTCTGGGCACCATAGAACAATCACATGCACATCAGTAGTGTAGCGGTTATCACCGGGCGTTGCCAACGCTCGAACCCGGGTTCGAATCCCGGCTGGTGTATTCTATTATCCTAATTTCTTTTACTTGTTTTTCCTTTGCGTTGAGCTAGGCTGTTTCTGGTCAGTCATCAATGAACTGCATTGGGGTTAACCACCCATTAGTAATTAACCAACCTTATCCAATCCACATATTCGACCTACTGAACCTATCATCGTTTGCCACGTTTGACCTTAGCGTTAATATCAAGATCCACCCTGACTTTATGTATCGCATGATCGAGTGCCAGGCCCCGCAGCAGCCATCGCAATGCCGATGCCTGTGCCTTCTTATCATCAGGAAACTGTTCTTTCACCATCATTGACGGCTCCTTCCCGGCTTCAGCGATCAGGTCAGACAACTTCTTTGTAGAGTATGTATCACGTCCGCCAACTTTCAGGTTCTTCATTGTCTTGAATCCGGGCGATGGGGCACGGTTGACACTGACGATCTGCATTCTTAAATGCTCTGATATAGGTGCCTGCCTCACATCTGTAACATACTTGTTCTGTGGCAGTTGTTCCGAAGCCGACTTGGGTGGTGCTGCAAGCCCGTCTGCAATACTGTTCTGGTCCCGGGGTATCCATCTGTAATCGATCTTTAGATCGTGCTGGTCGATGAACAGGTTGATCAGAGATGCCAGTTCCTGCATCTTCAAGTTGGAGATCCGCCATTCACCTCTCATCTGTTTGATGACAAGTTTGCTGTCGCCCATGACTTCCAGAGGGCCGGTTCCGCGTCTTCTGACATAATCTTCCAGGCCTTTTTTCAGTGCAGTATATTCAGCGACATTGTTGGTATTGCTTTTATGTGGTCTCTTCTCATCCTTGCCCTTGATCAATTGGCCAGAAAGATTGAGCACCCAGCCGAATCCCATACGTCCACCCGGGTTCTTGTCGCATGATCCGTCAAAGTTCAGTGTATCCATTATAATTGTTCCTAATGTTGAATATGTATTGATGTTGTTGTACTGGTAATGGTGTGTGGAGTATGGATTCGGGAGTATGTCAATATTTAAGGTTCAATCCAACTCCGACCTCCCTGAGGTTCACAACCTTCGCAAGTTCAATTTTTGAGCGCAGGTCCGTGCAGTGGCAGGCATGCAGTTCCTCGGGGACCAGTCGACCCATGTATTCCAATGTTCCATCAAGCTGTTCTCTGGAAGGATCCAGAAGATGAAGACCGCCAATAATATCGATCACACGGTCTTCTCTGCATACTTCCCGGGCGTATTCTGTTATGTTGCAGATACCGGAATGGGAGCAACCAGTAATGATCACAAGACCTCTTTTTGTTCTGTAAGCAAGAGCAGTATCATCAATTAAATGATCAACGATCACCCGATGTTCACTCATGGTCGTTCCGATAGACTCTTTGCCTTCAAAGTCGAATTTTCGCGGGATCTCCCCCAGGAACACCAGATCTTGTGTCAACCAAACGGGTTCTCTGCTAAGTTGTATTTGGAAATGTTCTGAGATCTTCTCCACTGACAGCATGGTCCCGATCTCACCAATTCCTTCCATGTGTTTTGTGCAGAATGCCTGTGGATGGGCTGTAAGGATTGGCTTGGAATGCAGGATACCCTCTATCCGGGCTTCTGTGTATGTTCGGATAAGTGGATCAAGACCCCATGTATGATCCAGATGTCCGTGCGAGAGTACCAGATGATCAATATCCAGAAGTTTGATCCCCATCCGGGATGCATTCTTCAGGAAAGCATCAGAGTATCCTGTATCAAAAAGGATCTTCTTTCCGCCGTCATTTATAAGGAACGATAGACCGGGTTCTCCGTAAAAATACCGGTCGATCAGGGTATTATTATCTACAAGGACCGTTAGTTCCATTTTATATCACAACGAAAAAATGTAATTCCAAAAAGATTCAGTCCTTATGATTGCTTTCTTCCAGCGCTTCACGTACGATCTTCATTGCACACAGCTCACCGCACATTGAGCATGCATCACCACTGGTGACCCGTTTCTCACGTATCTTGCGGGCATGTTCTCCATCAATGGCAAGATCGAACTGTGTATCCCAATCAAGATCAAGTCGGGCATGCGCCATTTTATCATCCCGTACGCGGCTCCGTTCCCGCTGGCCTTCTTTTGTCAGGTCTGCGGCGTGGGCGGCGATCTTTGTCACAGTGGCTCCTTCCCTGATATCATCTACTGTAGGCAGTGCCAGATGTTCGGAAGGGGTCGTCATACACAGGAAATCCGCACCGTACATGCATGCGATCGTCCCACCGATGGCACCGGTGATATGGTCATAACCGGGGGCAATATCCGTGACCAGTGGACCCAATAGATACAGGGGTGCGCCATGGCACAGTTCTTTCATGCCACGCACGCTCAGTGCGATCTCGTCCGCCGGTACATGACCGGGGCCTTCCACGAACGTCTGTACATTAGCCTCACGGGCCTGTGTTACCAGTTCACCCAGAGTGATAAACTCCATAAATTTCGGGGCATCGGACGCATCATGTATACATCCCGGACGCATACCATCGCCCAGGCTCAGCGTCAGATCGTATTCATGTGCGATCTCCACAAGATAATCATATTCAGAGTAAAAAGGATTCTCCTGGTCGTTATGCAACATCCATGCAATGGTGAACGAGCCACCACGACTGACCACATTTGTGATCCGATCTCCTTTTTTAAGCCTCTCAAGGGCATTACGGTTGACACCTGCATGAATGGTAACAAAATCCACACCATCTTCAGCATGTTTGCGAACAGCATCGAACATATCATCCGAGGTCATGTCCACAACAGTTTTGTGGGACGATGCGGCTTGATAGATAGGTACTGTGCCAATGGGCACATCCACACTGTCCATGATCTGCTTCCTGATCTCATCAAGATTACCGCCGGTTGAAAGATCCATGATGGTATCGGCACCATAAGCCACAGCGGTCTTAGCTTTCTGTACTTCCTCATCAATATTCACAAAGTCGCGGGACGTCCCTATATTCGCATTTATCTTTGTGCTCATATACTTCCCAATACCAAAGGAACATGATCGTCCCATGATATTTTTCGGTATGGTGATCAGACCTCTGGCAACACATGATCGCACGGTCTCGGCATCAATACCCTCCAGTTCTGCCACGTCTCTTATAGAGGGTGTGATCATACCGTTCTTAGCATCTTCCATTAATGTCATTTATGGCTCCTGTTGTAATCGATCATTATTAGTGGTGCAGATACACCACGAGTACATATATATGTTTCACAGGAACGAAGTGATGCACACCCTCGCAATCTATATATGCCATAACATCACACATATTCTTAGGGATGGTAGGCGAATATACTGTATTTTGATAGACGTGTCTATATCCCATGATCTCAAAGGAGGAATAGATATGACAGCTAAAAAATACAGCAGAATAATGATCGCAACCGATGGATCTGAAAATTCCACGAAGGCCATCGCATCTGGAATGGGGCTTGCAGAACAACTTGGTTCAACGGTGTATGCCGTGTTCGTCGTTCCGACCAATATGGCATCTTCGATGCCGGTAGGGTCCAGGATGACGAGGTGGGAAGTTCCTTATGATATTATGAAAGAGGAAGGAGTAAAAGCGACCTCGTATGTCCAGGAAATTGGAAATTCCACAGGAGTGGATGTAAAACCTATACTACTTGAAGGTCACCCAAGTGATGAACTGATCAAATTTGCAAATGACAATGCTATTGACATGATAGTAGTGGGAACACTTGGACGCACTGGGATAGAGCGGTTCCTGCTCGGAAGTGTGGCAGAGAACGTGGTCAGACATTCCAATGTGGAAGTACTCGTAGTAAGATGAATGACTTCCCGCAAAAGTGGTGAAGCTTCCTGCTTCACCACTTTTGTCTATTTTATCTCGTTGAGTTACATATTGCAGCCAAGTAGTTTTATCTATGGTCAACCACATGTACATCCCGGACCAGCATTACTGGTTGTAATTTTAACTGAACGGATCCGCTGACTAAATATGACCACAGTAGTATTTGCAGAAAAGAATAAAGCAGCAGCCCAGATAGCCAGGATATTGAATGGCTCTGAGACAAAACGTATATCTGTTAGAGGGCTCCCGGTGTATGAGTTCACACTCAGGGGAGAACACTGGGAAGTAATAGGGCTTGCAGGCCATATCACCGAGTACGATTACAGTGAGGAATATAATGACTGGCGCTCTGTAGCTCCGCGCACTCTAATGGATGTCAAACCTATAAAGAAGATCACAAAGGCGAACTATGCCAGTGCGATAACAGAACTTGCGCGTAGTGCGGATCGTATTATTCTTGCATGCGACTATGATCGTGAAGGGGAGAACATTGGATTTGAGGCAAAGGACATTGCGGCAAAGGTCTCCAATGCATCAGTAAAACGGGCTCGTTTTTCATCCCTCTCTTCCGGGGAGATCGACAGAGCGTTCAATGCTCTGGTCGAGCCAGACACAAATTTAGCCATGTCCGCTGAGGCCAGACAAATCCTTGATCTGAAGATGGGTGCAACATTCACCAGATTCGTTACACTGGCAGTACGCGAGCGTGCTCGCACTAAAGGTGTATTTTCCATTGGACCCTGTCAGACCCCCACCTGTGGATTCGTGTATGAACGCGAGCGATCCATACGTGAGTTCATATCTACGGATTTCTGGAAGATCGAGGCACAGTTCAATGCAAAGGGTGTGGATTTCCTGGGCATTCATCGCGGTGGAAATATCAAAGACAAAGATAAGGCGGCTTCGATCTACAAAACGATAAAGGACTGCAGAACAGCAATCATCAATAAAAAAACAGTCAAACAGAGCATTACCAACCCTCCTTACCCGTTACACACGACCGAGTATCTTAAACGTGCATCCAACGATCTGGTGTTCCTGGGGGAGATCCCGCTAAAACGATAAAGGACGGCAGAACAGCAATCATCAAAAAAAAAACAGTCAAACAGAGCATTACCAACCCTCCTTACCCGTTAAACACGACCGAGTATCTTAAACGTGCATCCAACTATCTGGATATCAGTCCGAGCCAGGCTCTGGCGGTGGCCGAGCAACTGTATCTGGCAGGTTTCATCAGTTATCCCAGAACCGAGACGAACAAATATGCAGATGATCATGATTTCAGCTCGTTCCTCACTGATATGAAAAAAAGCGTGTATGCAGAGCATGTTATCCGTATCCTGTCACAATCGCCTATTACTCCTCGTAATGGGAAGAAGGACGGGCATGATCACCCCCCGATCCACCCGATCAAGGTCACATCTCCGGAAATGGTCAAACGTGCGGTCCAGCTGGAGCATGCGTGGGATGTATACGACCTGGTCGTCCGACATTACCTGGCAAACCTGATGCCAGCTGGACCGCACGTTTGACCATTTCCGGAGATGTGACCTTGATCGGGTGGATGACGATCTATCCCTTCGAGAGATCCAAGGACAAGACCCTGCCAGGTGTGGAGGTCAATGAGTCGGTCGATGTGAAAAAGATCACGAATACCAAATCCCAGACATCTCCTCCAAAACGACTGACCGAAGCTGAACTGCTGACCCTCATGGACAAACATGGTATCGGTACCAAAGCCACGGCTCCGTCACATATTGAGACGAACAAGAAACGCGGATATTTCATAACAAAAGGCAAGACCATCTCCATGCTGGATACTGGATTCTCTCTTATGGACGGACTGGACAGATCGGTCCCTATCCTGATCAAACCCGACGTCCGTAGCCGGATCGAGGCACTGATACAGGATGTCGAGGATGGTAATAAGACACTGGACACAGTACTGAAGGAGGGTACAGTCCTTATTAAGAAGATGTACTCCCAGCTCGAGGACGGCAAGATTGAGATGGTTTCCCGACTGGCAGCTACCATTGAGGACGAGGCTGTGGAGGGTGACAGGAAGAACTACATTGGAGTATGTGACCAGTGTGGCAGGTCCATGAGGATCATAAAG
>Ga0255382_10058_pt1 | contig 13641 bp, 11 predicted proteins | sample ANMaggSeSYBR01H9_FD_182101 | JGI IMG/M metagenome (GOLD analysis project Ga0255382, IMG submission 182101) | Sediment cell enrichment communities from methane seep in Santa Monica Basin, California, United Staets - ANME aggregate JGI... | ecosystem: Environmental > Aquatic > Marine > Cold seeps >... | reverse complement strand
ATTAAAAGGCAGGCTGATATACCAGCCAGAATAATAGCGGGTTGTTTTGCCCTTCAGTTGCCGGTCATGCAGGTTAAAGTAATAACGGGGTGCCAGTGTAAAACTTGGGTAGACATAGGGCGGAGAGGCCGGCTCCCATTCATCATAATCCCAGAAGTCGGTTTTCAACCAAAATCCCATAGAAAGTGTAAAATAGTCAGAAGGCGCAATCTCGGCAACGATTTTGGGTGCAATAAAACTGATTCTGGCAATAATTGAGGGAGATTCCGGCTCAAGGGTAAAGGTCTTGTCCTGCGCCTGTAAAGACAATATGCTCATGGTACATAATAGTACAGGTAAAAGTCGTTTCATAAGGCAAAATTTGAATGATACATTACTCATTTCAAGACAAATACTATGCCGTTATTGTGTCAGAGCTATGCCGCATTTTTTGCAGAATTTGGCATCGCTGTCGTGTTGATCATGGCCGCAGTTTATGCAATTTATCAGATTGGTATCCTTGTTCGATTTGGCAATCCTCCCTATCTCAAGAGTGATAATTCCAGTAGGAACTGCAATAATTGAGAAACCGGTAAGCATGGCCACAGAAGCCACGATCTTTCCTAAAACAGTCGCAGGGGCAATATCTCCATAGCCAACCGTGGTAATGGTAACAATGGCCCAATAGATACTTTGCGGAATGGAGGTAAATCCGTTCTCTTCACCTTCAATCAGATAGAGCAGGGAGCCCAGGATCAGCACCAGGGTAAGTACTGCACCAAAGAAGATAATAATCTTGCGAATGCTCTGTTGAAGAGCTTTGATCAGAAAGGCAGCTTCTTTTACATATCTTCCCAATTTTAAAATCCTGAACATTCTGAGCAGCCTGAGCGCACGAATGGTTAGCAGGAAAGTGGCCTGATCAAAGATCAGACCCAGGAAAGTAGGCAGAATAGCCAGAAGATCGACAATTCCGAAAAAACTGGTCATGTACTTCCAGGGACGGGGGGAGGAATAAATCCTGAGCAAATATTCCAGGGTAAAAATAATGGTAAAGAACCATTCGGTGGTAATAATAGCCTGATGGTGACTTGCCCTGATCGTGGAGACACTTTCCAGCACTACCACCGTGACACTTAGTATAATCATCCAGAGCAGGATCACATCAAATGTTTTTCCCGCCCTGGTATCGGAACCAAAAATAAGAACGAATATTTTATTTCTAAAATTCACCTCAACCAAAGTTATAAAAAAGAGGATGTAAAAGAACAAGCGTACCTGGCCAAATATGAAAAAGGGGCTGTCCCTTCTGGAACAGCCCCTTTTCATTTTTTAATTTCCCGGCCCTATTCAGGGCTGATTGCTTCAACGGGACAAACATCGGCGCATGCGCCACAGTCAGTACACAGTTCTGGGTCAATCAAATAAATATCTCCTTCGCTGATCGCTTCAACCGGACACTCATCAATACAGGTGCCACATGCGGTACAATCATCTGAAATTACGTAAGCCATATCTTGTTGTTTTTAAATTCTTACGGGGCAAATTTAATGTCTAATTTGTATTAAGCAATCCCTGTCAGCTATTTATTTTTTCAACAGCCTTTATTTTGAGTAATTCTACGGCCAGGTATGCCATCAGGGATATCCCTGTCCGCAAAGAAGATTCATGGGCTTTAAAGAGGGGCGAGTGCAGGGCGAGTGACTGTTCAGAACTTGGGTCTCCGACTCCCAGGCGATACATCATTCCGGGTATACGCCGGGTAAACCAGGCAAAATCCTCAGCGGTCATCCGTATATCCATATCCTCCACTTGAGCCTTTCCCAGTAGCTTTGTGGCCAGCACTTTTGCTTCCAGGGTCAGCTGCTCATGGTTATGCAGAACAGGATATCCGTTTTTGATCTCTACCTCCACAGAACCACCCATCCCGGATGCAATGTCCGAAGAAAGTTGTTTAATAAGCCTGTGGGCTTCTTTTCTCCACTCCTCATTCATGGTCCGGAATGTCCCCTCCAGGATCACATCATCGGGAATGACATTCGTTGCCCCATCGGCCAGGACTTTCCCAAAGGAGAGGACAGTGGGAACCTTTTCAGGTGCCATCCGCATGATCTCCTCCTGAAGGGTGAGAAGGATCCGGGATGCCATCAACACAGGGTCCTTTATATGCTTTCGCAGAGCACCATGCCCACCTTTACCATTCACGGTGATAAAAATCTCATCCGTTGATGCCATGTAGATTCCCGGTCTGAAACCCACATGTCCTGCTTTCATCTCTGGAAGCACATGCTGTGCGATGATCATATGGGGTTCACGGCCTTCAAAAACCCCCTCCTCCAGCATCATTTTTGCTCCACCTGGGTTCATTTCTTCGCCCGGTTGAAAAAGGAAGAGAAGCTCTCCCTGAATTTCATGTTTCATTAGATTTAGCACACGTATGGTCCCAAGCATGGAGGCCATATGCATGTCATGGCCACAGGCATGCATCACTCCCTTGTTCCTGGATGAAAAGTCAAGTCCCGATTGTTCCAGAATGGGAAGGGCATCCATATCTGTGCGGAGGGCAATTCGTTTGCCCGGAGTGTCTCCCTGGATACGAGCCACAATACCTGTCTCCACATGAGGAAAGGTATATGAGATCTCCCACTGGTCGAGATATCCTCTGATTGTTTCGGAAGTAGAGTACTCCTGGAAGGAGAGTTCAGGATACTGGTGAAGCTGGCGCCGGATGCTAAGGATCTCTTCCAACATTTGATCGGTCAGGATGTTGGCTATCTGCTGTTCCAGGTTCATAGGAGAGGGGTGGAAGAATTAAAAATCGAGACTAAGTGAAAGGTAGAACATGCGGGGTTGTACCTCCATATTTTCAACACCCCATGCCCAGTCAAAGCGGATAAAATATCCCAGTAGCTGGGCCCTTAAGCCAAAGCCGTATCCTGCCACGATGGGCTCCCGGTTTGCATCAATGGTAATGGTCATGGGGCCGTTCTGGATAACCTCGGTATTCCATGCATTTTCATCATCGAAAGGATGCAGACCGGTCCAGGCAGTTCCTATATCGGCAAATCCCACAACCTGGAAGTTATTAAGGAAACCCGAACCCAGGGGATGTCCGGCCAGGTAGCGGAAAATGGGCCACCTGAGCTCCGTGTTGAATACCAGAAAGTTACTCCCGTTCCTGATATTCTGGGAGAAGCCCCTCAGATTGGTTGATAGGGCCTGGTAGGCATAGTTCCGGGAATAATCGATATCAACGGACTCATTAAAGGTGGGATTGTCCGACTGGTTGAGGTTGATCCAGTTATCCACACTCCCCAGGTAATAGATCAAAGGGCTTCTTCCAAAAGAGCCGCTTCCTGCAATTCTGTTGGCCCAGATAAGGGTTCGGTGGATCCGGAGATAGTACCTGAAATCACCCCCAACTACAAAGAGATCAGATTTCGCTTCATTGATCTGACGGTAGGCCTCTCCAAATACCTTCCAGCGCATTCCGCTGTACAGATTGGTTCCCAGCTTTCTGGTATTATCAAAAATCACCTCTCCTTTTAATCCTCCCCATACTTTTAAGAGGTTTGGCTGGTTCAGACTTCCAATGTCTTTGGAGAGATATACCGAATTATCGTGCCTGAAGGAAGCGGTCCCTTTTAGTGCCAGGGTCTGGCTTAAAGGATATTTTACCGAAGCAAGCAGCTCGTGGGTGTAAGTTTTGACTTCGTTATAATAGTCGATATAATTCTTAAAAACCTGGCGGTGAAATACCAGCTGCTTGTCCAGCTGATGCTTCAGATTTTCAAAACTGAGAAGGTATTCATTGCTGTCAAAATCTGTTGCAAAGCGTACTCCTCCCACCAGTCTGTAATCTTCGAACAGGTCATTGGCCCCCAACCTTGAACAGGAGATTCAGACCAGGGTTGAAGTAATATGCCCCTCCAGTAAAGGCCTGGTAGGAAGCATTCAGGAAGCTGAAGTCGATCTGGCTGACCATTTCGTTGGGATAGAATGCAGTTGTGTAATCGATATACATCATTCTTTTTTCCTTTGTAGAGTCCAGTACCAGGTTCAGATTTCTGTCTACAAGCTGATTATTATAATAGTTAAGCTTCTCCCGTTCGAAAATATAATTGTTGATATCAATTTTAAACTCCTGTAATTCAATGGTATCGCCCTGGTGAACCAGCTGGTTGTCGGCAATATCTTTCATGGACACCACCTTCTTTTCCACGTGATGGATGGAGTCCTCCTTGGTCATCCTTTCCACATGCCTGTCCCTGTATATTGTGGGTTCCAGCTCATCCCCGAATTCCCGATCAAATTCCATGGGATATTTGTACATATTGTATCTGCCATCGTTGTAAATAATTTCTGCAATCTCCTGTGTTTCGGTATTGATATCATGCGACAGGATATTTCGTTTGTAGTTTGAAAGCGGAAAACTATTGGCAAAGTACCGGTAGTGAATGGTTGTATCAACCAGGCTGATGGTGCTGTCATACTTGGCATAGTAGCGGTTTACAATTCCGTTCTTATCGCTCAGGTAAAAGAATTCATTGCGTCTGGGCGACAGGGGGTAGGCATGATTAAAGTATTCGCCTTCGGATATACGCTGCAGTACCGGACTTTTGCCGGCATAATCATATACATATACCGCAAATGCAGTGGTGGTGTTGTTCTTGGGATTATTTTCCATGTAAATAGTATCGCTTCGCCTGTTTGAGACAAAGGAGATACTATTCATATTATTTATGAACTTTGGATTGAAGTCGTCGGCCAGATCATTTGTGATCCGGTCATTGGTCGAAGCCGCAATGTCAAACACCCAGATGTCGGTCTGGCCGTTGCTTACTGCTGAGAAAACAAGTTTCCTTCCGTCGGGGGAGAAGCTTAAATCCAGAACCCTCTCGAAGTTAAGCAGGTTCCTGGTGGTGATCACTTTGGTATCCAGGTTGTAGATATGGAACTTAAGTTCACCCTTCTCTTCGGTCACAAAACCAAGGATCTGTGAAGAGGGGTGCCACGCTATTTCCGGGAAGGAATAGTCATGGATCTGGTCCAGTTTCTCGCCCCTTTTATAGATTCGTTTCTGCTCGCCGGCGGCCTCATCATGAATCCAGATCTTATACTGCCCCTTCTGGTTGGTTACGTAGGCCACCATCTGTCCATCGGGACTGATTTTAATATTCTGGTAAACCCTTCTTTTTTTCGGTTTTTCAAGAATCTTTCCCTGATCCGGAAGTCCGGCACTTTCTTCTGTGGCGTTGTAGAGGCCCATGTAATAAGACGACCAGTCAGTGGAAAGCTCCTTCAGTTTGCTTCCCAGAACATAATGAAAGCCGCTTTCAGCATTCTTATTGATTTTTGTTATATAGAGTATCTGGGGGATGATGGATCCTCCGTAAAGATCTGCTACATATTTCCAGAATGAATGTCCCGCATAACGGGCATCATCATCCTGCAGATTCACAAATTTCCTGTATTTTCCTGAGACAATCCCATCTTTGACCCGGTTCTCCAGTTCGTAGTCCCAGGGATTGGAAACAAAAGAGATCAGCCCTTCCAGGTACCATTCCGGGAGGTTAATCATGGTACTACTGGTCATATTGTCTCTTAGCCCCTTTCCAAACATCATCTCGGTAACCAGGACCTCTGCAATGGCAGCTCTGATCTGTCTTTCGAAATTCATATGATCCCCGTCAAAATAGAGGAAGACCTTATTTTGAATAATCTTGGTTGTACCGCCTATATTGTATTCTTCAGCCTCAGAGACCAGGCCGATGTTACTCTGTCTGAAATCTGAAAGCTTGTTATAGGTTAGAAAAATCAAGCGCCTTTCAATATCATAATCGAAGAAACGTTCAATCAGGGCAAGCTCCTTTTCCACAAAATCGGCCACATAAAGAGATAGATCGGTCCCATTTTCATACGAATAGACATCAAATCTGTCGAATCGATAATACTTCCAGTACCGATTGTTATACTGCAACCTGTTCTTTCCAAAATTCATCTGCATCCCGTTGTAAAACTGGGCAGATAAACCAGCAGAACTGAGCATCAGGAATAACAGGAGCCCTATTTTTGCAATGCTTTTCATTTCCTGTTTTGGCTCTTTAAAAGTAAGCATTATTCGGAATATGGGTTTTTTCGATTGGCCCGATAATTGTATTCCTTAGCTTACCTCAAAAATTGTGCAACTAATTTCAGCTTATTTGTGTTAATTTTACAGGCGTTAATGAATTTATTATAAATAGTCAATTAAAATATCGGAATATGAAACGGATAGTATTGATCATCTGTTTGGCCGTTTTCATTGTACCTCTGATGTCTCAGACGGTACAAGCTAAAATTTCATTTAATGAAACGACCCACGAATTTGGGAAATTTAAGGAAGCGGATGGGAAAGTCTCACATAAGTTTGAGTTTGTTAATACAGGTGGCAGTGATCTGATTATTCAGAATGTCTCTGCCTCGTGTGGCTGCACGGCGCCAAGCTGGACGCGTGAACCGATTGCTCCTGGAGCCAAGGGGTATGTGGCTGCTACCTATAACCCCGCAGGCAGACCGGGAGCTTTCAGGAAGTATGTAACTGTTATTTCCAATTCCAATCCCGGAAGTGTAAGACTTACCATTGCCGGAGAAGTGGAGGCCAAGCCCAGAACCATTGAGGATGATTATCGCTATGCCATGGGCCCCATGCGGCTGAAATCGAACCACCTGGCCTTTGGTAACCTGAAAAACACGGCTACAACTGAGAAATCTCTGGAAGTTATCAACACTTCCGATGAGGATGTGCAGGTGGCTTTTCAAAGGGTTCCCGGTCATGTTTCCATAAAGATGGAACCTGCCTTGCTGAAACCGAAACAAAAAGGTTTGATTGTCGCCACCTATAATGCACCACAGAGAAACGATTGGGGATTTGTGATTGACCGGATGAATCTTGATATTAACGGGACAGCGGACAGGACCTATAGCCTGGTGATAAGTGCCAATATCCAAGAGGATTTTTCTATTCTTTCGCAGGCAGAACTTGCCAATGCCCCGGTGCTAAGTGTGGACAATGCAGAGTTCAATTTCGGGAAGATCAATCAGGGCGACAAGGTCGATCATACCTATGTGCTTACCAATTCAGGCAAAACGGATCTTGTTATCCGGAAGGTAAAAGCATCCTGTGGTTGTACCGCGGTTCAGCCTGATAAACGGGTCATCGCCCCCGGGGAATCGGTTAATATTAAGACCGTATTCAATTCGGCCGGCAAGGTGGGAAATCAAAACAAAACGGTTACCATCATTACCAACGACCCCCAAAAAGAGCAACATGATCCTCTGGGTGAAGGGAGAGGTAGTAAAAAACACCTAGTTCCTGGGATGGATACTCATGTTAAGTACTACAGGAGTGATTCAATGACTTCCCTAAGCTCGTCACCATGCAGATTCTTGGCAGTGATAATTCCATCCCTGTCAATCAGAACAGTATGGGGAATGGCCGGTACACCATAGAGCACAGCACCTTCACAGTTCCAGTATTTCAGATCAGAAATGTGGCTCCATGTTAGCTGGTCGTCTGCGATGGCTTTTACCCAGCTTGCTGAATCGCGGTCCAGGGAAACTCCCAGGATCTCAAAACCCTGTTCGTGGCACTCATTATAAATTTCTACCACTTCGGGGTTGGCCTGGCGGCATGGACCGCACCAGCTGGCCCAGAAGTCGATCAGTAAAACATTTCCCTGGTGTACATCAGATACTTTAAGCATCTCACCTTCCGGAGTCTCCAGCCCAAAATCGGTATACTTCTTCCCAATGGCTACAGCCTTCATTCGTTCCAGCTTACCATACATATATGAATACTCTTCCATTTGGTGAAGAGGAGCATCCAGCCTGTTAAGTGCAGCTTCAAGTTGATCGGTATCCAGCATATAGAAGCTGTTCCTTAATGCTAGTACTGTTGCGTAGGAAGCTGGATTCTCAGCGATATAAACAGAGTCGATGGCATTTTGCTCTTCATAAAGTGCATAATAGGCCTCTCGCATGCTATCAAAAGCCTCCGGATTTTCAGGATCGGGACCCTTCCTTAGAACAGCAACCATCTCACTCATCTTGTCAGTTATAGGCCTGAGCTTCTCATTGTATGCATTCAGGTCATTCTGTGCTTTGCTATTGGTTTTAATTTCAGGTCCATCCAGGCTTCCGGTGATGGTGTAGTTGCTGTTATCCACCAGCAACTGAATGGATCCTTCTGAATCATCCACGGTCAGATACATGGTATTTACTCCCTCTATACCTCTGGTAAGAACTGCTGATGATCCTGCTTCTGCAAAAGTAGAATCGTGGGTCACATAATTTCGTTCAACACGAGCCATCAGTTTGACCCATTTGCCTTCTGAACCATCCAGGTTCACCTCAATATTATACACTTCTTCGTTTTGATTGCAGGCCTGTAAGGAAATGATGGCCAGCATGATCCAGAATAACTTACGCATATCAGATTAGGTTTTAATTTGAAGCGCAATAATACAATTTATTATTTAACAGGGGAATAGCAGGGAGGATTAATTAGCTGATTTATACTTATTCAAGATAGAGGATGCAGCCATGAAGGAGGTGGTACGTCCTTCTGAAATGGCTTTTTCGTGTTCGTCTAACTCTTTCTTCATTTCCGGATCATTAAATACCAGCTTGTAGATCCCATCCCGGAGGGTCTCATACATCCAGTATCTGGACTGTTCCAGTCTCTTTTCTTTCAAAAAGCCACTCTTCGATACAAGATCTGTATAGTCTCTGACCATTTCCCAAATCTCACTGATCCCTTTGTTGTATAGTGAAGAGCAGGTTTTTACCACGGGGACCCATCCTGACAGGGAAGGAGGAAAGAGGTGAAGCGCATTGGCAAACTCTGCCTGGGCGCGCCTGGCCCTGTGGATGTTATTTCCATCAGCTTTGTTGATAACAATGGCATCGGCCATCTCCATGATCCCTCTTTTGATACCCTGCAGCTCATCACCGGCGCCTGCAAGCATGACCAGGAGAAAGAAATCGACCATGCTATGTACCGCAGTTTCTGATTGACCAACTCCTACTGTCTCCACAAAGATGGTATCGAATCCTGCAGCTTCGCAAAGGATAATGGTTTCCCTTGTTTTTCTGGCTACTCCACCCAGGGTTCCTCCAGAGGGCGAAGGTCTGATAAAGGCCCGGTGGCTTCCCGCCAGCTCCTCCATGCGGGTTTTATCTCCCAGGATGCTCCCCCTGGAGCGTTCGCTGCTTGGGTCAATAGCCAGGACTGCAAGCTTGCCCCCTTCTGCCAGAATATGCTTACCCAGGGATTCTATAAAGGTGCTTTTCCCGGCACCAGGTACTCCGGTAATGCCCACACGGAAGGCATTCCCAGAATAGGGTAGACAAGCAGTAATGAGCTCTTGAGCAATCGCCTGGTGGCTTTCCAGTGAGCTTTCCACCAGGGTAATAGCCTGGCCCAGCATACTGATGTCGCCCTCGAGGATTCCTGAGAGTAATTGCTCAATGCTATACGGCTTTTTTTTCACCTTCTTCAGATGATCGACTGCCTGCAGGTTGATTGATCCGGGTTGTTCGACACCCTCTGAAACTGAGAGTGCGGATTTCTTTTTTTCGCGCTCTGGCATAAGCTGATTAATAGAACTGGTTCAAAATAGCTTCTACCTGATCCTGGGTTTGAATACTGGTGGTGGCTTTAATCACCTCCCCGTTTTTCAAGTAAACCGTATACGGGAGTCCCATAAATCCACGGCATTCAGGCAGGTTACGGATCACATGCGCCTCGGGATGATCAAAGGGCATATCACAGAAAGTCACTTCCTGGAACCTTTCCTTCAGGATCTCCATAGCGGCATATACCGGCAGGCACATAGGACCCATACGGCCACAGCAGATTATCGCATTAGTGTTCTCCTCAATGACCTGCTTAAATTCAGATTCTGAATTGATGTGCCTCAGTCTTGTCTGAAGTTCCATTTGCTAAGTTTTGGCTAAAACTTTCTCTGAATACTTAGGGATGGTGTATTTATTTTTAAAATACTCGTGAATAGATAACTGAGCCCGGATATCGGGTCCTTTGGTAATAATTCGCTGGTTTTTCAGATTCTCATCAATTTCACAGGCCTTCACATTGTCTGAGAGTTGAATATTCAATATGTCAATTAATTCCTTCTTTATATCGGGATCATAAACGGGAAAGTCGCATTCAACCCTGCTTCGCAGATTCCGTTTCATCCAGTCGGCCGATCCAAGGTAGATCCGGTGGTCTCCATCATTCAGAAACACAAAGACCCTGGCATGTTCAAGATATCTATCGACAATTCGTATTACCCTGATGTTCTTGCTGTAGGGCATCCCCGTTCTAAGGGTACATACACCCCTCACAATCAGGTCCACTTTAACACCGGCTTCACTGGCTTTGTAGAGACTATCAACCATCTCTTTGTCCTGCAAGCCATTCATTTTGAGTAGAATGTACCCGATACTTCCTTTTTTTACATTGGCGATCTCCTGATTGATCATCTCAATAAATGAAGAGACCATATTGAAGCCAGGTACCAAAATATGCTTAAAATCGGGACGCACTTGTTGATCTTCCAGGTGCTTGTAAAGCTCTTTTACCTCACTGACCACTTCCGGATTCGAAGTAAACAGTCCGTGATCGCCATAAAGGCGAGCAGTTTTTTCATTGAAATTACCAGTTCCCAGATAGGTCTGATCGCCATATTTGCTCCCCTTCTTACGTATGACCATGGCGATTTTTGCATGTACCTTAAGCTTGGGGATGCTATAGATGATCCGGATTCCGGCCTTGGTCATCTCATAGGCCCATTTCAGATTGGCCTCTTCGTCGAAGCGCGCCTTCAATTCTACAAATACGGTGACTTTTTTCCCGTTCTCTGCAGCAGCGATCAGGGAGTTCACTACCACAGAGTGATCTGATACCCTGTATTGGGTGGCTTTTATCTCCTTGACGGTGGGATCGGTAGATGCTTCCCTGAGGAACCTCAGGTAGTGTTCAAAGGGCTGATAGGGCACGTTCAGCAGAAAATCCTTTTTACTTATAAGACTGGCAATGGGTTTTTTCTGGTTGGCCAGTGCCGGTATGGGTATGGGGGGCAGACCTTGAATCTCAAGTTTGGGATAGAGGGGATTTGGAAAACTGAAAAAGTCCCTGAAGTTGTGCCGGTTTCCTCCCATGACCATGATGTCTTTGGAAATATGAAAGGAGGTGGTCAGATAATCAAGTAATTTCTGAGGCATGGCCCTGTCAAACTGGAAGCGGTTGGGCTTTCCAACCGAGCGATGCGATCTTATTCTGTCAATGGCATCGATCAGGTCATCACCCTCATAATCGTCATATTCCATATCAGCATCCCTGGTAAGTTTCAGAGAGTGGTTGCCTTTGACCTTGTAACCCGGGAAGATGGCATCAATATGGCGCATAATAACATCCTCCAGGAACATAATATAGTGCATCCCGTTCTGCTCGGGAAGTTCTAGAAATCTGGAGATATTGTGATCAGTGGGAATCTTGATTATTCCATAACGCTCCTGCTGATTTTTTTTGTTGCTGTCCCGGCTGACCATTTTCAGTGCCATGTAGGGCTGCCCGGTTTTCATGAAAGGCCGAACCTTCTTCTTTACCAGAAGAACAGGTTGAATGGATGTGATGATATTGGAATAGAACACATGCCGGACAAAACTTTTAAGTTCTTGCGATAGTTCATCCTTATCGCATACCAATATTATATTGTTCTTTCTTAGTTCGGGGATTATTTCATCCTCAAAGATCAGGTGAAAGATCGATTGCTGGTTGGTTACAATCTCATTAATCTGCCTTATAATGCGTGCCGGGTCTACGTTTTTGAAATGCTGCTTGGGGAACTCAAGTTCGTGCCTGAGCATCTGTTTGTAATAGCTCACCCTTACCTGGTAGAACTCCTCCATGTTGTTGGAGTAGATGGCGAGAAATTTAATGCGTTCATAAAGGGGCAGGGTTTTGTCCATGGCTTCCTGGAGTACCCTGAAATTGAATGAAAGCCAGCTGATATCACGGTTGGTGTATTCGTATTTTCCCATAAAGTGCAGATGAATATACAAATGTAACGATAGTTTGCAAATAGATCAGCATGTGAAAGGCTTTACATGCCCCAAAATAGGTGGAATTCATATGGGGGATATCCCGGTTTTTCGTATTTTAGTAAAAAACACCCCTGACATGGATATACTATCTGACCCTGCAGTGATCTGGTTTCTCGTTGGCCTGGGTCTGCTGCTCCTGGAGTTAGTCCTTCCCGGACTGGTAATTTTGTTTTTTGGTGTGGGTGCCTGGGTAACAGCCATGGTATGCACTTTCACCAATATAAACCTGAACTTTCAGATCCTGATCTTTCTAGTGGCTTCCCTGCTGGGTCTTGTATTGCTTAGAAAATACCTGAAGAATCGCTTCTTCAACCGAAGCGATAAAGAGATCGATGATCAGCTTGAAGAGTTTATTGGCCGAAAAGGAAAGGCAATAAGTGACTTCAAAGATGGCTCCGGCCAGATTGAGTTTAAAGGTACCAATTGGTCTGCCAGCTGCGATGAGCCGGTAGCTATAGGAGACTGGGTGGAAATCACAAGCAAAGACAGCCTGACCCTGAAAGTTAAAAAAGCGAAGTAATAACTATTAACTAATATGCAATTCCCATGGAAATGAATGCATTAACACTGGTATATGCCGGGTTGATTTTCCTGGCACTGATCCTGCTATTATCCTCTATCAAAGTTGTACCACAGCGAAGAGCTTATATCGTAGAGCGGCTTGGCAAATATCGTATAACCCTCAGGGCGGGGTTCAATGTTATCATGCCCTTTATTGACCGGATAAGGTACCGGCATACATTGAAAGAACAGGCCATTGATGTGGCATCTCAGATCTGCATCACCAGGGATAACATCTCGGTTGAAGTGGACGGAATCCTGTACCTGCAGGTGATCGATGCCATGAAGGCTTCCTATGGAATTGACAAATACCAGTTTGCTTCGATCCAGATTGCCCAGACCACCATGCGGAGTATTATCGGGAAACTGGAGCTGGACCGGACCTTTGAGGAGCGTGAGACCATTAACAACAGTATTGTTTCAGCAGTAGATAAAGCCAGTGATCCCTGGGGTGTGAAGGTGACGCGCTACGAGGTGAAAAATATCATTCCACCCCAGAGTATCAAAGATGCCATGGAGAAGCAGATGCGCGCTGAGCGTGAAAAGCGCGCCGTAATTGCTGAATCGGAAGGAGAGAAGCAGGCCAAGATCAATGTGGCCGAAGGATCCAAGCAGGAGTTAATTGCCGAGTCGGAGGGTGAGATGCAGAAGCGGATCAATGAGGCCACTGGAAAGGCCTCAGAGATTGAACAGATTGCTACGGCCACAGCCATGGGAATAAGAGCTATTGCGCTGTCCATCAACGAAAAAGGTGGAAAGGATGCCGTGAACCTGAGGATCGCCGAGCAGTATCTTTTGGAGTTTGGAAAACTGGCCAAGGAGTCAAATACCATGATTATGCCAGCCAATCTGGCCGATATTTCGAGCATTATAGCTACTGCAACCAAGGTGTTTGATGCCACCAAAGAAAGCTGATTGTCAAATTTTTTTCGCTTACCGGCAGTATAATTA
>Ga0255382_10028_pt1 | contig 13716 bp, 7 predicted proteins | sample ANMaggSeSYBR01H9_FD_182101 | JGI IMG/M metagenome (GOLD analysis project Ga0255382, IMG submission 182101) | Sediment cell enrichment communities from methane seep in Santa Monica Basin, California, United Staets - ANME aggregate JGI... | ecosystem: Environmental > Aquatic > Marine > Cold seeps >... | reverse complement strand
GCCAGTAATGGCCGTGCCGGTTCGATCCCGGCTCCGGGTACAGAAACGGAAGAAACAGATTTATTATCTTGTTCTTCCGTTTTTTTATTATGTAAATCATTGGTATTCTGAGAATATCCAGCCTCCTTTATTCAACCAGAAGTTCACAAAGTAAATTTCGTATTTCAGAACCTTAATATAAATTCTGCTCCTTTGCCATCCTCAGACATAACAGAGATTTGTCCATTATGTAATCGCATGATTTGTTTTACAAAACTCAATCCTATTCCGGATCCTTTATCTCTTGTGGTGTAGAAGGGGATGAAAATGTTGTCCATATTATCTATGTCAATTCCACATCCATTATCCCTTACTGATATCTGTAAACCTTTAACATCTTTGCCAGCCGTGATTGAGATACCTTTTTGGGCACTAATCCCGTCTAATGCCTGTATTGAATTTCTAATCAGATTAAGTAATACCTGTTCAATCAAATGTGGATCAATAGAGATTTTATAACTCTCTTGGACATCAAGCTTAATAAAGATGTCATTTTTCTTACATTCAGGTTCAGTGAGAATCAGGATCTTGTCAAGGAATGGGCTAAGTTGAACTTCTTCCAGCACCGGTATCGGTAGATGAGTTAGGGAATGATAGTGCTTAACAAACTCCATTAATCCTTTCCCACGTGTATTTATAATTTCTAATCCTTCCGCAAGGTCTTCTATCAGTTTTCCGTCAGGATCTTTCACAATTCCAGGCTTATCAGGATCTTGAACCTTCTTCAGTAAATGTTCAGATAAAGAACTTACAGGTGAAATACTACTCATAATCTCGTGTGTCAATACCCGGATTATCTTCTGCCAGGCATCCAGTTCCTTTTTATCAAGTTCAGAGTTAATATCCTGTAAGCTAATTAACCAATGGTTTTTTTCTTGTAGTTTAAAGAGTGATTTTTTCACGCTTAGATAGAATATTTCATTCTCTACAATTATCCGGATGAGCCCATTTTCATTTAGCCCCAGGTCACTGATGAATTTCTCAAATTCAGGATTATATTTGTTCAGACTTGCTAATCTGGGTATATTTGTTTTTGCAAAAATTGCTTTCGCAGCAGGATTAATAAGATCAATGTTACCATCATTCTTAAATGTAATAATACCTACACCAATATTTTCAATCAAATATTGAAAATAGTTATGCTGCGCCTCTTTCTCACGACGTTCTTTCTGAAATGAACTATTGATTTGTTCAAGCTGGAGACCCAATTCCCTGAATGAGCCACCTGGTTCAAATCTGTCAAATTTTTGTGAAGAGGCACGGTCATGAAGTACTGAAAAGAAATTAGCCAGTTTCCTGTTAGTCTGGTTCAGGTACCGAATTAACTCCAATATCTCAATAATAAGTACTCCGGATACAACAATACTTGCATGGACATACTCTCGTAAAAACATAATCCTTGCCAATAAGATGCATGTTAATAAGAGTAATATTGTCCGTATGACAACCTGAATATATAGTCTTTTATAAACCATATTTTTTAATTTTTCTGTAAATGGTCTGACGTGATAAATTCAAATCTTCTGCCACTTTAGTGAGGTTTCCCCGGTTTTTTTCAAGGGATTTGATGATGTAGTATTTCTCAATGTCCTCAATACTTGTCAGCGACTCCTCCGTAAAACCTGACTTTTGATTAAATGCAAAATCTTCTTCGCCGAGTTTGTTACCATCAGATAAGATTACTGCTTTTTCGATAGCATGTTCCAGTTCTCTCACATTTCCTGGCCATGAATGCCTGCTGAGTTTCATCAGAGCTCCCGATGTGAGCCTGGTATTTGGCCTATTATACTTTCCGGCATACTTAAATAGAAAATGTTCAGCCAGTTGGATTATATCATCACCACGCTCCTTAAGGGGAGGGATGTCAATCTGGACTGTGTTGATCCTGTAAAGCAGGTCCTCTCGGAATAAGTTTTCTTTTACCATATCTATAAGCGACCCGTTCGTTGCACAGATTAACCGGATGTCAATTTCCCTTTCATCTCCAGAACCCAGAGGGCTTATTTTTCGTTGCTGAATGGCTGTAAGGAGTTTGCCTTGAAGGGTCAGTGGAAGATTGCCTATTTCATCCAGGAATAAGGTTCCTCCTTCAGCTAATTCAAACCTGCCGGCTTTGTCGGTATCAGCCCCGGTATATGCCCCTTTGACATGACCGAATAGTTCGCTCTCAAATAGGTTTTCACTCAGAGATCCGAGATCGACTGACAAAAAGATCTTGTTCCGTCTTGCTGACTTGTTATGTATGTCTCTTGCTATCAGCTCCTTTCCTGTTCCATTGCCCCCAAGCAATAAAACATTGGCATCTGTATCAGCCACCTTGTTAATTATATTTAGAACTTCCAACATCCCGGGTGAGTTTCCGGGGATGAATTGATACTTGCGCTGATTGTCTTCATGTATGATTTGATGCTGATTTTCAAGCTTAGATATATTCCTATTTGACTGACATAGTTTTACTCCAGTTCTAATTGTAGCTATCAACTTTTCATTTTCCCACGGCTTCACAATAAAATCGGTTGCTCCCTGTTTTATTGCTTTCACGGCAAGATTCACCTCCCCGTATGCAGTGATCATCATCACTATCTGTGATGGATCAATCTTGAATATTTCCTTCATCCAGAAAAGACCCTCGACACCGGATTGTTTCCCAATAGAAAAATTCATATCCAGAAGAATCACATCATAACCTTGCTTTTTAATTTCCGCTGGAATGAACTTTGGATTTGATATCGTTTGTACAAGGTCAAAATCATCACGAAGCAATAATTTTAGGGTCCTTAGCATTGAAGCGTCATCATCAACAATTAGGATTTTTCCACGCAATGGTTTTTCCATAGCTCAGTATAGATTAATTCAGTGTAAAGATATATAAACGTATCGTTATGAAACAAACAGTGTAACAAAATGTTACAATTGCGAAAATTGATAATCTGATAAAGTCCTCTTATTGAACATCATAACAATAATGGCATTTTCATTGAATATACCAGTCTAATAATATAATCGGACAGTTAATTTTTATCTTTAGACCAAGTATATGATACACATCTACCTCAAATCCTTTCTTCATTTTCTACGAAGGCATAAAGCTTATTCAATTAACAACATATTTGGCTTGTCAATAGGTCTGGCAGCTGCAGTCCTGATATATCTATGGATTCTCGATGAATTGAGTTTTGATAAGCATCATGATAATTATGATAATATATGCCGGATCGTCACAACAATGAAAAATTCAGATGGAGGTATGCGCACAACGGTAACGGCAGCTCCACTGGCCTCTAAGCTTGAAGAATCTTTTCCTGAAATAATTGAAACCGCAAGATTTAAGCCAAGTCTATCAGAAATGCTGGTTTCTCATGGTGAGAATATATTTTATGAAAAAGAAATTGCATTTGTAGATAAGGAATTCTTCGGGATATTCACACATCCTTTTATTTTTGGTTCGGACCATGATCCATTTCCTGATAAACATTCTGCTGTAATTTCGGAACAGGTTGCTCAGAAATATTTCGGTAGTGAAAATCCAATTGGAAAAACTATCACTCTGGATAATCAAACAATAATCACGGTCTCCGGTGTCATTGAAGATGTTCCTGCCAACTCAAATCTAAAGTTCAATATCCTTATAAATTTTGAAATGATCGAGGAGCTTGGCATGACGGTTCATTGGGAGAATCTTTCATATTATGCCTATGCATTAATGAGTGAAAATGTTGATCACCCTGCACTAAAAGCTCAAATCGACACACTTACCAAAGAACTCTACAGTCATGGGGCTTATGAATTTTTTTTGCAACCATTACCAGAAGTACATCTTAGATCTTCCTTCGATTATGATGTAAACGGACATTCAGAGCCGACATACCAGTACATCAGCATATTTATTCTCATTGGTATTTTCATCCTATCGATCTCGATTATTAATTATATAAATCTTTCCACTGCCCGTTCCACAATGCGGGCTCGAGAAGTAGGTGTTCGAAAAGTATTTGGAGCACGCAGGGGGCAATTGATAAAACAGTTTATGGGGGAATCCTTTCTTCTCTGCCTCCTTTCCTATTTAATTGCTATGCTGCTTGTTGAGTTGGTTCTTCCATCTTTCAATTCCTTCACTGGAAAAGAAGTTGATGTCGATTATTCGAATATTTCTTTTCTATTTGGTATTGTTGCCATTATAGGTTTTACCGGTATATTATCGGGTTCATATCCTGCATTGCTACTTTCTTCCTTTATTCCGGTCAGGACCTTAAAGGGAGATATACAATCTGGTTCTTCATCATTTCGAAGAATACTTGTAATTCTGCAATTTTCGATTTCTATCCTGCTGATAATTTGTACTGGATTAGTCTATCGTCAACTGGCTTTTATTCAAAATCAAAACCTGGGGATCAATATTGATCATATTATTTATTCTCCTGTTGTAGGAAACACCGGGGAGAATTTACATTTATTAAAAGAAGAGTTGCATAAGTATCCGGGGGTATTAGAAGTTACAAACATTTCGGATCTACCAACTCTTACCAGTAGTGGAACATACGGCATCAGTTGGGAAGGAAGAAACGATGAGGATCGTCTATTTGTAACGCTTAAAAAGGTAGACCATGATTATATTCCCACCTTTGGTATTGAACTTGCAGAAGGGCGGAACTTCAGCCTTGATCATCCCACCGACTCTACCAATTTCATTTTAAATGAAACTGCCATAAGAATGATGAACATAGAAGATCCAATTGGGAAAAAATTCACACTATGGGGTATGGAAGGAGAAATAATTGGTGTGGCAAAAGATTACAATTTTAATTCGCTCCATAAGGAGATAGATCCAATTTGTTTGCACATTACTAATCCATTTTATGCAAAAAAGTACGGATATATATGTTTTAAACTGAAAGGTGATAATATTAGAAATACAATAAAAAATATTGAACGATCCTGGAATAAACTTAACCCTGCCTTCCCGCTAAACTATACTTTCCTTGAGGATGATTACGCTAAACTATATTTATCTGAAAGCAGAATGCGTAGTCTGTTTGCTCTTTTTGCAGCACTGTCTATTTTCCTGTCCTGTCTGGGTTTGTACGGTTTATCCTCTTTTATGGCGGAGAGAAGAACAAGGGAGATCGGAATAAGAAAAGTTGTGGGAGCCAGATCCTGGCAAATCGTTTCCATGTTTTCCTGGGATGCTCTGAAATGGGTACTGATCGCAAACCTGATCGCATGGCCAATTGCCTGGTTGTACATGAAACATTGGTTAGAGGATTTTGCTTATAGGACAAGCATCAGTCCCTGGATATTTTTGCTTTCCGGCTTCATTGTACTTCTGATATCATTATTCACTCTCAGTTTCCAGGCACTAAAAGCAGCCAGAATCAATCCGGCCACATCCATAAGAAGCGAATAAGGCTACGGAGAGTGAAGGTGGAGCATCTCGGAATCGACCAGCCAGATCAAATCTAAATCCCTCGGAAAAGGTTCGGAAAAAAGGATGGCTAGGGGTACAAAGCCTCTCAAACATTTTTGAGGGGCTTTGTACGTTATGAAATAGTAAATACTATATTTAAGTTCTGTTCAAAGTCTTTCATATTACACTGCTGGCAACACTGATTTATGTGTCAGGTGTTTGCCAGGATCCATTTCCGGCTGTGCTTGAGAGAGATACCATTCTCACCAGTGAGGGATCTCCTTACATTATTCAACAAAACCTTTCGATAAACAGTGGTATTACTCTGAATATCAATGCGGGAGCACAAATAATATTATCCAAAGGAGTAATAGTAACCAATAATGGAAGATTGGTGATCGAGGGAAGCGAGGAGGAGAAGGTGCTCTTTATAAGTGATTCACCAGAGACGAAGTGGAACTATATTTCAAACCGGGGTTCATTTTTTGCCAACCATTTAATAATTCGCCGTGGCGTACGGTTTGTGAAAAGTTCCGGTGATACCGTGATCATTCAAAACTGTGATGTTGCTGAGACTTATGGCGGTGTTGGAGATGATTGTATTGGCGTGCATGATGCGAAAAAAGTGATCATCCGCAACACCAGCTTGACAGGGAATCCGGATACCGGAAAAACTGATGCCATTGACCTGGATGGGGTTTCCGGTGATACGATTACAGGAAACACTATTAACGGGTATTCGGACGATGGAATTGATATTGGCACTGGTAGCAGTAACATAGTGATTGGCAAAAATGTGATTGGCAACTGCGATATGGCCATAAGCATTGGTGAAAACAGCACAGCCTTTATCTATAGAAATTTGCTTACCCATTCAAATGCCGGAATTCAGAGCCATTTTGGTGCGATTGTCAATGCACAACAAAACACCCTTTACGGAAACACTTATGGAATCCGGGCCTTTCATAATACCGGAGAGACAAGTTCCGGAGGTACCATCTATGTTTCCAATTCAATTATATCGAACTCTGTTCAGGGAGAGCTTATCCAGGTGGATAATTCGGAGGTCAATTTCGAATATAATCTGACAGATCTGGTTTTGCTTTCCGGAACCGGGAATATCACCGGTTCGCCACAGTTTATTGATGCGGGAAATGACAACTTCAATCTCTCTTCAACCTCAGATGCCATCGATGTGGGGAATCCCGATCTTGATAACGACGGACTTGGTTACCTGACGGATTCGGATGACAGGGATCCCGATGGTACCAGGATGGATATTGGCTGTTATCCCTATTTTCAGTCACCTTTGAAATTTGTGGAGATTTCTCCATCCAACCTCTCTCTCAAAATGGATGATTTTGGGGAGTATAGCGACTGGTTCAAAATCCGGAACCTCTCGGCTTCTCCCATCAATTTGAAGGGATACTATCTTTCAGATAAGCGCGATCAGCCTTTTAAATACAGGATCCAGGAGGATATTTATGTGCATGGAGGAAATACAATCCTGTTGTGGACAGATGACAGGGATGACCTGGCACGTTACCATTTGCCTTTTAAACTAAACGGAAGCGGAGAAGCACTTCTCCTTAGCAACTCAACGGGGGTTCTGATGGATGAAAGGGTTTTTTCCCGAGTCCCCGTGAACTATGTTTACAGAAAGGACGAAGATACCGAAGCCTGGTTTTTTTCCACCTGGCCATCCGATGAAAGTGCTACCACCTATGACAGCCTCAGTAATGATCCTGTTTTCAGTAATCCGGGAGGAGCTTATACTTTCCCATTAACTACCTCTCTCTCCTCTCCGGACCAGGCAGATTCGATATTTTACTCCATGGATGGCAGTGATCCCAAACAGGGGGATTTATATCATACCGCATTAGAGGTTCAGGAGCCAGTTACGCTTCGCTCAGTAATATTAAGGGAGAATCATCTGCCCGGGTATATACATGCTGAGGCCTATTTTAACCGGGACAAGTATCATCTGCCTGTTGTTTCACTATCCACCAATGATGAGCATCTATATGGGCCTACAGGGATCTACACTAACTATGAGAGCGGCGGCCCCAAATGGGAACGACCGGCCTCCTTTTCGTACTATAGCGATGATCAGCAATTTTCTGCCATTACCGGGATCAGGATTCAGGGTGGGAATTCTGTGTTTATGGCAAAAAAGGCATTCAGGTTACATTTTCGCGGCGGATATGGTACATCGGTACTGAAAGCGTCTCCTTTCGAAAAAGGGCCGTCCAGTTTCAAAAATCTGGTTCTGAGATCAGGATATGATGATGATATTTCCACCAGCACAGGCACATTGTTAAGGGACCCATTCAGCACCGAATTATGGAGTAAACTTGGTGAATTGACTACAGAGGGCGACTTTGGGGTTCTGTTGCTCAACAATAACTACTGGGGGATCTATAACATCAGGGAGAGTATCAATGAATATTTTGTGGAAGACAATATGGGAATTCAGGATTTTGACCTGGTTCGGTTTCAAAAATGGGGCCCCGATCTCAAATATGGCAGCATGGATGAGTGGAACGAGATGGTCAGCTATTTTGAATCTGTTGATTTTACCCGTCCAGAAGTATATGACGAGGTCTCCTCCTTTATGGATCTGAACTCCCTGCTCAATCTTCTATCCCTTGTCCATTGCAGTCAGTACAGATCGTGGACCTGGGGAACCTTTGCCATAAAGCCCAGAGGTGGACGGTGGGACTGGACCATTTGGGATACTGACCGATCTTATAGCATCCCTTCATGGAATGGCTTTACAGAATACGCCAATACCAGCTCAGAGAAGTGGCCCAATTTTATTCCCCAGAAATTGGTGCAGAATGAACAGTTCCGTACGGAGTTGATTAACCGGAATTGTGATTTGTTAAATTCCCTGTTCGATGCCGATAGCGCAATTGCTGTTTACGATTCGTTGGTGGACGTTTTATTGCCCGAAATGGATGCTGAATTTGAGCGCTGGAATCCTGGAAATAGCGGGTGGTGGGAGCATAACAATGAGAGTGTCAGAAACTTTCTCAGGCAGCGACCTCCTTATGTTTATGATCAGATGAAATCATATTTTGAGATCGATGATACGGTCGGGATCACTCTGAGGATAGAGGGGAACGGCAGGGTAAAACTGAACTCACTGATCATTGATCAGGAAAGCTGGGAAGGAGTCTATATGGATGGAATTCCCATAAGCCTGGAAGCCTGGCCGGCCGAAGGTGCAAACTTCATAGAATGGAGAGGCATCTCTAATCTACATCGGATTAACGTGGATCCAGGGACTACACGGGAAATCGTGGCGGTTTTTGATACCACTTCAAGCGCGGTCAGGGAGGCTTTGGTGATCAATGAGATCATGTATAATCCCGAATCTGTCGATCATTCAGAATGGATTGAGCTGTATAATCCCAATGACCAGAGCGTCGCTCTAAACGGATTTCAGCTTACCGATGGTGGTTCGGGAAACCTGTTCAGTTTTGAAGAGGGTGCAATCATTGATCCACGTGGATATCTAATTGTGGCAGGAAATTCAGAACTATTTCTATCTGAGCATGGTTCAAATATTTATTTTACGGGAAGCTTTAATAAAGGGGAAGGTGGATTTAAACTTAATAATGAAGGGGAGTTTCTGATTTTAAAAAACAACAAAGGAGAACTGGAAGATATTGTGCAGTATGATAATCAGGCTCCCTGGCCAGTAGTGGCAGACGGGAAGGGGCCAAGCCTGCAGCTGCTTGCTGCGGATTTGGATAATAATCTTTATTCCAGCTGGTATGCAAGTTCCGGCATACGCTTTTCACCAGGGAGTCAAAATGGGGGCAATACCAGCGAAGAGCCCAGGATAGTCCGGGAGAACAGCATACACATATACCCCAATCCTGTTGGGGAGGTCCTGTTTCTTGAATTCAATCAAGAACCAGAGGCCAGGATAGAAGTTGAGATTTTTACCTTAAGTGGAATCCAGGTAGGTGGTAAGCTGTTTCATGCCGCTGGAGGAAGGGAAACCACCACCTTAAAGCACAGTATAGATAATCCTGGAGCATATATTGTGAGGTTTTTGATCCAGAATAAGGAACAGTGGCACCAGGAGAGCCGCTTATTGATCTTTACGGGCAGGTAATTTTACTTGTGCTTTGTTTATTTGATCACTTCGATTTTACCATTTACAACAGCCTGGCTATTTCTAATTGGGCAGCTACTTCAACAGTGCTGATGTTGGCCGAAATGATCCCCGCGTTCCCAAATAGGGCCAGCATAACTGTTTCGGTGTAAATTCCGCCCAGCAAATTTGAAGTGGGAGCAGGTAAAATAGAGGAGCTGCCCGCTGTGCTGTTTGGAGCTCCGGGTGTTGGATCGGTGAAATAGTTCCAGGTCAGTCCGGCATCAGGGTATCGACCATAGGAAATATTTCCTCAGGCGGATCAAATCTCCATTTTTGCGGCTCAGCAGGGTCATCGGTAAAATAGAATGTGTTTAGGCAGACAGGTTCATCGCCGTAATTGTAAATTTCAAACCAATCGTCATCATCCCCAAAACTGTCGTAGACATACCCGGAGTTACTGGCCATTAGTTCATTTATAAGCAGTGTGTTTGCGGAGTCTACAGTTGTTTCAAAGGTAAAATCCCCCGCACTTTTTAATAGATAGCCAGCAATGGGGATGCTGTCTGAAACTGGAATGGTATCATAGGTAAACTGCGCTACAAGCCTAACAGGCAGTAAAATGCATATGATTGTCAGTTTCAGGTAAGTCATAAGGATACTAAGATATGGAAAATCATAGTTTTATGTTAATTTCAAAGCCTGTTACCCCAATTGCGTAAAATGAAGAATTTTAATAGTGAAGATATTGGAAATGCCGCCCCCATTGAAAGGTGGGTCGCAGCCATGGAACAGGCCTTTGTGGATACAACCATTGGAGTGGTGGACGTACCTCAGCGCGTGCATATTGATCGTGGCCCCAATACTCTTTTGTTGATGCCCTGTTTTGGGCCCACCTATTTTTCCACCAAACTTGTCTCCGTTTTCCCGAAAAACCTGCAGCATAAGGAACCTATAATCTACGGGTCGGTTCTGTTAAATGACGGCGAGACCGGCAAGCCATTGGCTGTGATGGACGGAAGTAAGCTAACGGCCATGCGAACAGCAGCAGTGGGTGCTGTGGGTATTCAATACCTGGCCCCCGAGGAAGCCTCCACCCTGGGTGTTGTTGGTCTGGGAATTCAGGGTTTTCACCAGGCTCTGTTTGCCTGTCAGCAACGTCCAATTAATACCATCAGGATATTTGACCGTTCCAAAGAAGTGATGAGTCTGTTTTCGGAAAGACTTACGGGCTTTTACCCCGATCTTAAGGTGATCCTCTGTAATAACGCACAAGAACTTTGCAATGATTCGGAGATAATTATTACAGCTACAGGCTCACATCATGCAGTGGTTCCAGACAGTGGTGGATGGTGGAAAGGAAAGACAATTATTGGAATCGGTTCCTATAAGCCCGACATGCGGGAATTTCCCGATCAGATTTTTTCCGATATAAAGCAGGTTTTTGTGGATACACCGGTTGCCCTGGAAGAATCGGGCGATTTGCTGGAGCCTTTAAAAAGAGGATTGATCAGTGAATCACAAATAATCTCACTCTCGGATCTAATCATGGATAGAGTTAAACTTAACGGTGAGACCCGGTTTTTTAAATCGGTTGGCATGGCTGCTTTTGATCTCTATGGTGCAAAGCTTGTTTTTGAAAGTCTTTCTTGAAATAACTAAGGCATGTATCAGAAATTAAAGGATTTAAACTGGAAGCCTCCAGAAGGATGGGCCAGGATATCCACCATCGATATGCATACAGGGGGAGAGCCTTTGCGGGTTCTTGTTGATGGGTATCCCGAGGTGCTGGGGGAAACTATTCTGGAGAAGAGGAAATTTTTCAGAGATCACCTGGATCATATTCGGAAGGGCATCATGTGGGAACCGAGAGGTCATGCAGACATGTATGGTGCTGTGCTTACCGGACCTTGTACCCGCGAGGCCGATTTCGGAACATTTTTTTTGCATAACGAGGGATACAGCACCATGTGCGGGCATGCCATTATTGCTCTTACAAAATTTGTTCTGGATACTGGCTTGATTGAAAGAACAGGAGATACTCCAAGCTTGATTATTGATGCTCCTCCCGGAAAGATTGTTTCGACAGCTTATCGCAATCAGGGAGTGGTCAATTCTGTTTCCTTTAAAAATGTCCCTTCTTTTGTTCTTTACAGAGATCAGCAAGTAGAAGTGCAGGGACTGGGCATGGTTAAGTACGACGTGGCCTTCGGGGGGGCCTTTTACGCCATTGTTGATGCAGATCAAATGAATATTTCTCTGGAACCTTCCGGGGTAGGCAAATTGATTGATATTGGAATGCAGATCAAACGCAGCGTGATGAAGCAACAGCCAATCAGGCATCCTTTTGAGGAAGATCTAAGCTTCCTGTACGGTACCATATTTACTGGGAAACCTCTAAATCCAGGAAGAGATAGCCGGAATGTGTGTATTTTCGCCAATGGCGAAGTGGATCGTTCAGCTACTGGCTCCGGCGTAAGCGCACGAGCCGCACTGCATCATGCCAGGGGAGAGATGAATCTGGGAGAACTTATGGAAATAGAGAGCATCCTGGGAACGACAATGAAGGTGGAGCTTGCTGAACTAACAACATTTGGGCCGCACAAAGCTGTAATTCCAAGAGTTAGCGGGACGGCTTCATTTACTGGTTCGAACAACTTTTACTATGATCCGGGGGATCCCCTGAAAGAGGGTTTTATTATCCGATAGACTCATTTCTGCACAAACACTGATCTTACTGCTCAATAACATGATGTTGTTGGTCATTTTGAATGACAACGAGATCACTCTCTTAGTACTTTTGAGATTGATTACTAAAACCCATCTATCATGTCAAAAATTACCCGAGAAGATGCATTGAATTACCACAGCAGTGGTAGACCAGGTAAAATCGAAGTCATACCGACCAAACCTCATTCCTCCCAGAGAGACCTGTCCCTGGCCTATTCTCCAGGTGTAGCAGATCCCTGCCTGGCCATCGAGGATAATATTGAAGATGCATATAAGTACACGGCAAAAGGCAACCTGGTGGCGGTTATGTCCAATGGTACTGCTGTGCTGGGGCTGGGAGATATTGGAGCCCTGGCAGGAAAGCCTGTGATGGAAGGGAAGGGTCTGCTTTTTAAGATTTTTGCCGATGTGGATGTATTTGATATCGAGATTGACCGCAAGGAGGTTGATCGTTTTATTGAGGTGGCCAAGGCTATTGCTCCGACTTTTGGAGGAATCAATCTGGAGGATATCAAAGCTCCAGAGTGTTTTGAGATTGAAACCCGCCTTAAAGAAGAATTGGATATTCCTGTGTTTCATGACGATCAGCACGGAACTGCAATTATTTCTGCAGCCGGACTGCTTAATGCGCTGGAACTGGTCGACAAGAAGATTGATCAATTAAAGATTGTTGTAAATGGTGCGGGGGCATCGGCTATCTCCTGTGCTAAACTCTATCTTTCCCTGGGAGTTAAACCCAAGAATCTTATTATGCTTGACTCGCGTGGTGTTTTGAATACGCGGAGAGAAGGATTAAATAAATATAAGAAGGAGTTTGTAAGGGAAACCAGCGCCAATACCCTTGAAGAAGCCATGAAGGATGCAGATGTATTCCTGGGGCTTTCCGTGGCAGATGTGCTTACAGCTGATATGCTCAAGTCAATGAAGCGGGATCCCATTGTATTTGCCATGGCCAATCCCAATCCAGAAATTTCCTATGAGAAAGCCGTTGCTGCCAGGGATGATATCATTTTTGCCACAGGACGATCCGACTATCCCAATCAGATCAACAATGTACTTGGCTTTCCGTTTATTTTCAGAGGGGCACTTGATGTGAGAGCTACTTCCATTAACGAGGAAATGAAGATCGCTGCAGTAAATGCACTCTCTTCCCTTACCAAAACTGATGTGCCAGAGGTAGTCAATAAGGCCTATAAGGTAGAGAATCTACACTTTGGCAGAGATTATATCATTCCCAAGCCTCTGGATCCCAGGTTGATTTATCATGTGGCTCCGGCAGTAGCAAAAGCCGCCATGGAGACCGGGGTGGCCAAGACTTCCATAGAAGACTGGGATGCTTATGAAGAGTCCTTGAAAGAGAGAATGGGAATCGAGAATCGTTTGATCCAGGAGGTTAGACTGAAAGCGCAACAGAATCCCAAGCGATTGGTATTTG
>Ga0255382_10057_pt1 | contig 13734 bp, 8 predicted proteins | sample ANMaggSeSYBR01H9_FD_182101 | JGI IMG/M metagenome (GOLD analysis project Ga0255382, IMG submission 182101) | Sediment cell enrichment communities from methane seep in Santa Monica Basin, California, United Staets - ANME aggregate JGI... | ecosystem: Environmental > Aquatic > Marine > Cold seeps >... | reverse complement strand
TGGGGAGGAAGTACAGATGGATGAACTCCGGGACTATTTTTTATGCGATAGCTGTGCGAATAAGGACTTCAAGCGTATCTACAATTTTTCACTTCGTTTCCACGGGGTTAACTTTTCCGATGATCTAATCTATGATCAGCTGACAGATGAAGTGTATCAGTGCACTAAATGCCATAAGACCTTCACTAAAAAGCAAGTGGAATATGGCTTAGCAGAAATTAAAAAAAAGCGGAAAAAGGATTATATGGATTCTGCTTCTTTCTGATAGAATTGCAATTTGTAAGAGCCCAACTCAATTGTGTCATAATCGTTTAATTGCACACTGTCCTTGATTACCTGTCCGTTAACCTTCAATTTTGTCATCCCACCTGTAAATGTGATGGTATAGCCAGACGGCCGCTTGCTGATTGCAGCAGCGGTGTCCCCCATAAAAAGCCCGGAGAGTTTAACCTCACAATTGTCTGCTTTACCTATTCTGGAAAGTTTTTTTATTAATTTGACCTCGCCTATCTCAGAGCCGCTCAAAAAGGACAAAACCCCAATTTTTTTAATGCCTTGACCGGTTGCAGTTCCCTGTTTAGCAAGGAGTTCACGCTGCTGGTCAGTGTCCAGTATCATGGTTTCATCAATGCCACTTTGTTCTGCCCTATCTGTTTCAGAAGACAGGAAAAGGATAACATGTTTTCCTATTTGGATTTTGTCTCTGTCCTTAAGGTTATGGGATACAATTTTCTTATCATTTACAAATGTGCTGTTTGTACTTTGAAGATCAGTTAGGATAAACTTGGAGCCGACCTTATCGACCTTGGCATGATGCCCTGAAACCGCCAGATTATCGATTTGGATATTGTTTTCAGGATTTCGGCCAATGGTCATACTTTCCCTAAAAAAAGGGAACTCCTGCATTACCTGGTCCTTAAACATTAAAATAAGTTTGGCCATAATTTATCCCTCTTTGTTCTACTTCATCTTATATCAGCATATTCATTCATAAAATAGCAATATTAAATATCATCAAGACTTAAAAAGCTTTGTCGCTTTTTGTGTGGTTGTCAGCATATCAGCAAGAAGGCTCCCCATTTTCTTAAAAGGATCGGATTTCGACTTTTCAATGTCTGACAGGTACACTGAAACAACCGTCGTATTGTCATGCGCCCCTCTTGTGAGAGCCTTATCTATGAAATTTTGGCATAGTGCCTCGGGATCATCCTCTGCCACCACCATCTGTTGTATTTCATCATCAGATACCAGATCGGTCAGGCCATCACTGCACAAAACGAAGCGATCGTTGCTTGAAGGTTCGATTTCAAAAACCTCTGCCTCCAGGTGTATAGCTGAGCCCAGATTGCGGGTCAGAACGTGTCTCAAAGGAGACTGGTTGGCCTCTTCATCTGTCATGATGCCCATTTCAACCTGTTCAGCCACGATGGAGTGATCTTTGGAGAGTCTTTCAATCTCCCCGTTCCTCACCATATAGATGCGGCTGTCTCCCACGTTGGCAGTGATTATCAAATCAGGCATAACGGCCAGAACCGCCACAGTTGTTCCCATGCCATTGTAATCTGTATTCTCTGCGGCCATTTCATGGATAACTTTGTTGGCCAGCCGAATGCTGCTTTGTATATAGTTCCCGATTTTAGAGAGTGAGGGGTCGGGATATTCAAAAAGATCTTCCTCCGGTGCGTCTGAGTCGAACCATTTTTTGTAGCTCTTATTGATAAGGTCTACAGCCACCCGGCTGGCAACTTCTCCAGCCAAATGCCCCCCCATGCCGTCTGCAACAACAAAGAACCCCGTTTTCGTATCTGTGGAAAAGCTGTCCTCATTTAGCTCTCTCTTTAAACCCACGTCCGTAAGGCCTGCAGCCTTGGCTATTATTGATTTCATATACACCTCAAAAAAGTAATTCCACAAATCAGACGCTTATTTCATACTGTTCCACATGAAAGTCTCTTTTGGCAATGATGGTGATTCGCTTCTTCAGCCTTTTTTCCAGGTCAATGATGGATTCCTGCTCATCTTCTCTGAGAACAGCGTCAATCTCCTGGTTGACCAGGACATAGACATTCCCCCCTTCTTCAGAGGCTGGGCACTCTCTTTCCAGATCTCTGAATAACTCGTAGCAGATCGTTTCTTTGGATTTGACCGTTCCTCTCCCTTCGCAATAGAAGCAGGGCTCGGTCAGCAACCTGTTTAGGTTGGCACGAGTTCTTTTTCGCGTCATTTCAATCAGCCCTAAGTCCGACATATGGAGAATGGTAGATTTGGCCTTATCCTTTTTAAGCGCCTCCTTTAGCGCCATAAAAACGCGTTCCCGATTTGGTTTCTTTTCCATATCTATAAAATCGATAACTATAAGGCCACCTATGTTTCTAAACCGCAACTGGTATGCAATCTCTTTGACTGCCTCCAGATTTGTCTTCAAAATAGTTTCCTCTGGATTCCTTTTACCCACATAGCTCCCGGTATTGACATCAACGGCAGTGAGGGCCTCTGTCATTTCAATCACAATATACCCCCCCGATTTCAGCCAGATCTTGTTATGGAGGGCACGAGAAATCTCCATTTCAATCCCAAAGGCGTCAAAAATAGGCTCAGAGCCCTCATACAATTCTACAGAATACCTCAATCTGCTTTCAAAGGCCAGAATAAACTCCATAATACTCTCGTATTCTTCCATCGAGTCAATAATGAGACGGTCCACCTCCCTTGTAAATAGATCTCGAACGGCTCGTAGAGAAATCGATAAGTCCTTGTGCAACAGCTCAGGATTTGATCTCTTTTCCATTTTCACCTGAATATTGGCCCAAAGCTTTACGAGAAATTCCATCTCAGATTTAAGTTTTTCTTTGGACGCGCTTTCACCGACTGTCCTGACGATGAACCCGAGCTCGCTGGGCCTTATTTCTTCAATGATCCCTCTAAGCCTCTCTCTCTCCTCCCTGTCTTCTATCCTGCGGGAAATACCGATGTGGTTTACGGTAGGCATTAAAACCAGATGCCTTCCGGGTATAGAAATATGAGAAGTGAGACGCGCTCCCTTGGTACCAATGGGTTCCTTGGCCACCTGGACCATGATAATTTGTCCTTCATGGAGCAGATCTTCTATTTGGAAAGAGACACCATGGAGCGAACGGGATTGTGGTGTTTCTGATTCAGTAAAATATGGATCTTCGTTGGCCTTGTTGTTTTCAAGCATTATTTTTTCAAGGTCAAAAAAATCATTGTACACATCTGACACATATAGAAAAGCAGTCCTTTCAAGCCCAATCTCCACAAAGGCCGCCTGCATACCTGGGAGAACCCTGACAACCCTCCCTCGATAAATATTTCCCATCAGTTCCTGCCCGGTTCCCCTTTCAATATGGAGTTCCACAACAACGCCGTTTTCAACAAGGGCAACCCTGGTCTCGTGGGGCCTGGCATTAATGATGAGTTCGTTGGGCATCGGCTTTTTTCTCCCTCCTTAGGGCTTGCACAAAAATAACTCCACATTTTCGCATCCCATCTTCAGCCCATCTTTGCCTGCGCCTCAATCGCAAAATTCTCGAAATAGTACTACTATTCCTGTGAATTTGCTCAATCGGCGCAGCCAAATCTGACCTAAATTTAGGCGCTAATTCTGTGAAGTTATTTTTACGCCAGCCCTTAGTCAACTACCACCCCTAAAAGAGGTCGCTTGAATGGTGACCCTAAAAGGGTCCAAATATGTAAATAAAATGAATTCGAATGACAAAGGTCAAAGCTCAAATTTCAAATGAATGTCAAATTACAAATGCTAAAAGATATGTCCAATCATTAATCCAAACGCAGTCTACACTGGTGAAGATGCACAATGGGAAAAAGATAAATAACTGATCGTTTTGGAAAACATTTTGACATTGGGGTTTTGGATTTGATTTATATTTGGGTTTTGTCATTTGAACTTTATTCCATAGGGCATCACAAATCACTACCTAAGACGCATAGCAGAGCTGGGACCATCCCGCTACTGCAGACACTTGACTTACCAAAGGATCTGTTTGGTCTTTAATATTTTCATTTTAGTCACCTGTGAGTCCTCCAATGAAAATACGTTTTTAACTATTTCAGCAGGTCTTACTTCCGGGCCGGTTGTGTGTCTCACAGTTAATTTTATTCCATTTTGTGAAAAGCGGGCCATAGACTTGACCAGGGCCCTGGCATTAATTTCATGGTCGCCTTTTTTGCCCATTTTGACAACAGGAAAATAATCGGATTTGAGAAACTTTTTCAAATCAGGCTCCTTCAACTCAGTCTCGTTCAGGGTTACGATAAAATGGCTTTCCTTTAACCGCTGCTTTTTTTTGCCGGAGGTGATCTCTTGAACCGAGGTAACGGTGATACCGGGAGGCAACTGTCGATTAATACGTTTCCTCAAAAAAGATGCGTCCGTATATTCAGTAAGTTCAACAACCGCAGTTTCCTGCATACTTTCGGTTCCGACAGGCAAAGCACATCCAAACACCATTTTGGGCATTGGATGAAACCCCCTGGAGTAGACCAGGCTCAACCCTGCCCTCTTGAAGGCCCTGAAAAAAACGCGAACAAGTTCCAGGTGGCCAAGATACTTAGCGTGATTCAGCTTTGTAAAGGTCAGGCGGTACTTCTTTGACGGCAACGCAATAGTTTCACGGGTGGATTTCTCAAGGCTGCGCGGGATAGTCCAATCCCTAAATAAGATTGGATCAACAGTTTTGTGGTCGCAAACACCGCATTCAATACATGTTTCCCGGCAATCCGGGGTCCATTCTTCTCGTTCCGCTCTTTTCCATTCTTTTATGAAAAAGCTCTTGGTGACCCCTGATCTGATATGGTCCCATGGTAACACTTCATCAAGTGGTTTTTCGCGGTAGAGATAGAAGCAGGGGTCTATCCCTGTTCGGTTGAATGCCTCTTCCCAGATTCCCTTGTGAAAATGCTCTCCCCAGGCGTCAAACCTGGCGCCCAGTTTCCATGCCGCTATAAGGACCTCTGTCAATCTCCTGTCCCCCCTTGAAAAAATACCCTCCAACCAGCTCAATTCAGGCTGATTCCACTTGACCCTGATACGGGATCCTTTGAGGCCTTCCCGGATTAACTGTATTCGTCTCCGGCTTTCTTCCAGCGGGATCTGGGGTCGCCACATGAATGGGGTGTGCGATTTGGGCACAAAGGTAGAAACACTGACATTCAGTTTGGCACGTTTCCCCTTCTTTCCGGCGAGTTTTACAACTTTTCTGGCCAGGTCGATGATATCCTGAATGTCTTCATCAGTTTCAAAGGGAAGGCCTATCATAAAGTAAAGCTTGATCAAATTCCATCCAGCACCATAGACCGCATTGGCAGTTTCCAGGATATCTTTTGTTGTTATCCCTTTGTTAATGATCCTTCTCAGTCTGTCATTACCTGCCTCTGGCGCTAAGGTGAAGCCTGTTTTTCGCACTCTCTTTATCTGTTTCATAAACGATGGGTCAAGACTGTCAATTCTCAATGAGGGAAAGCTGATTGCGACTTTTTTCCTGGCCTGCCTGTCCATAAGGGCCTCAAGGAGCGGCACAATAGAGGAGTAATCCCCGGAACTCAATGACATCAGAGAAAGTTCATCGTAACCCGTGAGTTCAAGAACTTTATCCGCTTTATCAAGGATGGATTCAGGGCTTCGTTCTCGCACCGGACGATATATCATACCTGCCTGGCAGAACCGGCAACCACGCGTGCACCCCCGGCAAATCTCTAAGACTGCACGATCATGAACCGATTCAGTAAATGGGACAATTTGACGGACTGGATAGGGGTATTTGTCAATATCTTGTAAAATGGCCTTTTCTACGTTTGGGTAATCGGAAATCAATGGTTCGATGGTCTCCACAGGCCCTTCCGGATTGTAATGGATAGAAAAACAGGATGGAACGTAAACACCCCTTATGCGGTATAAGCGAGAGAGTAGTTCATTCTTGCTTTTTATCTTTTCTTTTTTTGCTTCACGGACCGCTTCACACACCTTAAGAGTTGCTTCCTCGCCATCCCCGATCACCATTAGATCAAAGACTTCAGCAACAGGCTCCGGGTTAAAGCAGGCAGGCCCACCAGCAATTATAAGGGGGCTTACATCTGTTCTTTGACTGGCATGAAATGGTATACCGGCAAGATCAAGGATGTTTAGTACATTGGTGTAGGAAAGCTCATGTTGAAGGCTGAAACCAACGATATCAAAGCTCGATAGCGCACGATTAGATTCCAGTGAGGTGGCAGGGATCTTTTGAACCCTTAGTTTCTTCTCTAAATCAGGCCAGGGAGAAAATGCCCTTTCAGCTACCAACCAATCCTGGCTGTTAAGGATATTGTAGAGGATCTTCAGCCCTAAGTGGGACATCCCCACATCATAAACATCGGGGAAAACAAGTGCGATGGAAACGTCCGTGATGGCAGGATTTTTCTTGATAGTATTGACTTCATTTCCAAGGTAGCGACTCGGACGACTGATATCTAAAAACCAGTGCTGGTCTAACATAGCTATTTCCCTATTGTCGTAGAGCTTTCGTTGCCGCACATCTGAGCAGTTACTAATGATATCTCTCCGAAATTCTACAACTTATTGAGGATATAAGGGGGAGATAGGGAGCAATATACTTACCTCGGCGCCCCCCTCAGAATGATTTTTCGCAAAGACTTCTCCCTGAAGCCCTTCTACTATTCTTTTCACAATAGCCAGTCCCAGGCCAGAGCCCTCATCTTTGGTAGTAAAGAAGGGAGTAAAAGCCTTGCTTAGAACCCTGTCATCGAAACCGCTGCCTGTGTCGCGGACAATTATTGTTGCCCGTTTCCGATCTGGTCGGGACACATCTGAGTTAAGATGCGTGATGACGTAAAATGAGCCTCCTTCAGGCATAGCCTGGCAGGCATTTAAGAAGAGATTCCACAGCACCTGTTTGAGTTGTTCAGGATCAGACTCCAGCCTTATTGGATCACAAAAATCCGTGCAGACGCCCATCTTTCCATCCCAATGATGGCTGTTCTTAAAGAGCTCCAGGGATTCAAGGATTTCCCGGTGCAAATCAAATTCTTGAAAATTTGCCTTTTTTGGCCTGGCAAAAAGTAGAAAATTGTTTAACAGACGGTTCAGCCGACTGATTTCTCTCGATATTATATCCATAAGCCGGCTGTTGACATCATTTTCGCTCAGCCCATCCCTTAACATTTGGATCGATCCGCTGATAGAAGCCATAGGATTTCTAATCTCATGGGCGATTCCTGCCGCAAGTTCACCGACCATGGCAAGGCCTTCAACCTTTTTCATTTCTTCTTCGATTTTCATAATGTCCGTCATATCCTGGAATATCAGGACATGGCCCTTTTGCTCTGCCTGCTGAAACCGAAGGGGAGAGATGGAAAGACGAAGGTGACTCTTTCCGCCGTTCGATTTTAGATATGAGAGATCAATAAGTGGCGGAAGCTTCTTAGCTGTTTGTAATGAGGTGTGTTGAACACCGGGCAGTTTGTTTTTAAGAAAGGGAAGTACCTGATTTATTTGCCTACCAGAAACCTGGGCGTTCTTGATACCGAAAATTTCCTCGGCAGCCGGGTTAAAAAGAAAGATTCTGTTTTGACCATCCAGCACAATGAGACCCGAGGTAATGCTATTGATGATACTTTCGTTAAGCACCTCCAGCTCGTCGATATCAACCTGTTTAGCTTTTAATTCGACACGGCTTTTTCTTGCCTGTTCAGACAGATAACTGCTGAGATAAGCTACCAGATAGAATCCTGCGATATTGACTAAAATCAGAAAAAAAATGTAAGGGCTCTGATATTGTAAAGTGTATGGCTCCGGGGCACCTAAAGGATGAATAACCCCATAGTAGTGGAGATCCAGCAAAAGTCCATACAGGATGCTGCTACTGGAAGCAATTACCATTGCTCCTTTTCGGTAAACAATGATGCTCCCGTTAATAATGGTCAATATATAGAGAAAGGAGAATATACTCCCTATGCCGCCTGTAACATAGATGATGGCCGTGACAATAAAAGTGTCCGCCAGAAGCTGAGTGTAGGCAAGCCAAACGAGGTTCTTTGAATATTTAAAAATAATTGCATAGACAAAAGTGAGGAAATAGACAGCAGCAACCAGCAGAAAGTGGGAACCCTGAATAAGCCCGAAGTAAGTCTGGGTCTGCTTGATCTGGATGAATATGGAAGCACCTAAAAGAAGGGAAACAAAAAGCAATCTCAGGGACATGAGGGCTTTAAGGCGCCCGGAGAGTTCTGATTGGTAACTTTGCAGGTTGGACTCTGTCATATCGACGGGATCAAGTTAGCACCCCCAGAAGAGGTAGTTTGCTTTTTGGGTACTTTAAGGGCACTCTGATTTAAGTGACTAATTTCTTAAGCGGCAGACTGCTTAGTCAACTACCACCCCTAAAAGAGCCCAAATATGTAAATAAAATGAATTCGAATGACAAAGGTCAAAGCCCAAATTTCAAATGAATATCAAATGACAAATGCTAAAAAATATATGACCACCCATTAATTCAAATGCAGCCTACACTGTGAAAATGCACAATGGGAAAAAGACAAATAACTGATCGTTTTGAAAACATTTTGACATTGGGGTTTTGGACTTGATTTGACATTTGGATTTTGTCATTTGAACTTTACTCCATAGGGCATCACAAATCACTATCTAACACCCATAGCAGAGCTAGGACCATCCCGCTACTGTGGAATGATTTAAAGGATTAATTAACCACCCATTGCCGCAGCCATCTGGAAGATGGGCAGATACATTGCGATGACCAGTCCGCCTATGGCACCACCAAGGAATACCATAAGCAACGGCTCCAACATGGATGTAAGGGCTTCGACTGCAGCGTCTACTTCGTCATCATAAAAATCGGCGATTTTATTGAGCATCGTATCAAGGGCACCCGTAGCCTCTCCTACGGAGATCATCTGTACGACCATACGGGGAAATATATCGGCTTCCGAAAGTGGTTCGGCAATTGTTTGACCTTCAGCGATGCTTGAACGGACCTCATAAATAATTTCCTCCAGGACAACGTTACCCGATGTCTTGGCAACTATTTCAAGGGCATCCAGGATAGGCACACCACTGCTGATCATGGTGCCAAGGGTTCTTGTGAATCGCGCCACAGCGCTTTTTTTTAGCAAATTGCCAAATACCGGTAGCTTCAAGGCCAGGGCATCAGTCTGTTTTCTTCCCTTTTTTGTGTTCCTGTATTTTTTAAAAGCGAAGACAAACACTATGAAGCCAACGATTACATAATGTATGTTTCCCTTTAAAAAGTCACTCATGTTAACAACAATTTGGGTGGGAAGAGGGAGTGCCTTTCCGAAGCTTGAAAACATCTCTTGAAAAACAGGAATAACAAAAATCAGGATAATTGCAATGACTAAGACGGCTACTCCAACGACGATGATTGGATAGGTCATGGCACCTTTGATCCGCGTCTTGAGCTTCTCTGCCTTTTCTATATAAGCGGCAAGGCGTTGCAAAATGGTGTCAAGGATACCCCCAATTTCTCCAGCAGCCACAAGATTAACGTAAAGACCATCAAACACCTTTGGGTGTTTCTTCAGGGCCTCAGCCAGACTGGAACCCCCTTCCACATCCTTTGTGACTCTCTTAAGAACATTTTGGAATGTCTTGTTCTCTGTTTGCTCAGCAAGAATAGTGAGCCCTTGGACAAGGGGGAGACCGGCATCAATCATCGTAGAGAACTGCCGGGTAAATATGACAACATCCTTGGCGGTGATCTTGGGCTGGAAAAAAGCGACATTTTCAAAAAGATCTTTCGGCTTAACCTTTATCTTTTTGATAGTTAGGTTGCGCCGCTTTAGTTGAAGTTGTGCTATCCTTTCATCTGCTGCTTCCAGTTCACCTTTTAGAACTTTCCCCTTCTTTGTTTCTGCAACCCACTTAAAAACTGGCATTGTAATCCTCCTAAAGCCTTACTGTCACTAAGGTCTCGCACCCTGATAAAATAGTTCCGGAAATCCTGGATTTTTTAGATCAAGGCATACTTTCTGAGATGGCCCGAATATCCATGGGTTTTCCTCACTTTCAGAAGTCTCAGGCCATTTCATTATCATGAGGAAACAAATCACTCAAACAATCCGTTAAACAGAAACGCCTCTGAGCAGCTTTACCCAAAGGCGTGATTCAAATTAACCGTCGGTAACCCGGCGATCATGGCCTTTCGGCTTTAGACCCGTAGCTTTGCGTCATCACCTTTCGGCGACTTTGCCTTTTCTCTTTTTAGAAAAAGTTTAATAGATAATATGATAAATTTCTCAGTTTGTCAACTACTTTCCCATAAATTAAGTAAAATTTAAATAATTTATAAGTGTCTTGTAGATAAAAGACAATCATAACACTATATATTGTGCTTGCATTTCGATAGGTTCACGAGACATTTTCATAATCGAAAATCCGCAACCCAGAAACCAAAACAGATAGCCTGATTATACCCTAACGTTGCATAAAATTTGAGTTCAAAAAGCTATAGATTGGGTCAGCAAGGGACGATTGACCATTTTCAAGGACGAAAGTGTATTGAACATACGGTGAGGTCTTGAAAATGGGCAACCGTTTCTTGATGGCCTGATATAGAACGAGCGAAGCGCTTTTGGACCAAATCTTTCTGCAACGTTAGGGTATATGCTTTATTTTCGTAAAGTTGAACACTTTTTCACACATTATCCTTGACAAGGGGTCCATGTTAAACGATAAATGGTTGCGATAAAAAAACAGTTAAGACAGTCTTTTGAGTGTTTTAAAAGACAAATCACAAAAGGGATTTTGAAGTTATTTCCCGCTTAAAGAAAAGGCTTGGATCGAAAGGGTCCGGTCAAAAAAAATCATTAGAGGAGGTATTGGTTGTGAGTAATGTTACTGCTCCCATGGGAGGAAAAATTATTGATGTTAAGGTAAAAGCAGGTGATGCGGTGAACGAAGGCGATGAGGTTATCATCCTCGAGGCCATGAAGATGGAACTACCTGTGGTGGCCAGCGAATCTGGGACCGTAAAAGAGGTAAAGTGTAACAGTGGCGATGCTGTAGAAGCAGAGGCAGTTCTTGTGGTGCTTGAGTGATATTTATGAATATCGTCTATGAGTCCCTCTGAATTAAGATTTCTTTATCTTCACCATACCAGGACTTGGAGATCCTTTAATGGAAATTGAAGCTAAGATCAAGGAACTGGAAAAAAGAAACCGTGAGGCAGAGCTGGGTGGTGGCCAAAAACGCATTGACCAGCAGCATGCCAAGGGTAAGATGACCGCAAGGGAAAGGCTTGATTACCTCCTTGATAAGGGCAGTTTCCAGGAAATTGATAAGTTTGTTGTCCATCGGTGCCATGATTTTGGTATGGAGAAAAAAAAGATCGCCGGTGATGGCGTAGTTACCGGCCACGGAACCATAAACGGGAGACCAGTTTTTCTTTTTTCCCAGGATTTTACCGTATTCGGCGGCTCTCTAAGTGGCATGTTTAGTCAAAAAATATGTAAGGTTATGGACCTGGCCTTAAAAAATGGCACACCCATGATCGGATTGAACGATTCGGGTGGGGCCAGGATCCAGGAAGGCGTTGAGAGCCTGGGAGGTTATGGGGAAATATTTAAGAGGAATGTGTGGAGTTCTGGAGTAATTCCTCAAATATCGGTTATTATGGGCCCCTGTGCAGGGGGTGCCGTTTATTCGCCCGCTCTTACTGACTTTATCATCATGGTCAAAAAGACAAGCAATATGTTCATCACTGGGCCTCAAGTCATCAAAGAAGTTACATTCGAAGAGGTTACGGCTGAGGAGCTTGGGGGCGCCATGAGCCATAATAGGCGAAGCGGTGTAGCCCATTTTGCAGAGGACTCCGACCAGGCCGCACTTGACAGGGTGAAGGAGCTCCTGGGTTATTTACCTCAAAATTTTCGAGAAAAAACGCCACCCATTGAATGCACAGATGACCAGGACCGGACAGATAAATCGCTCAATGAAGTGGTGCCCACAAATCCACGGCTGCCCTATGATATGAAGGAAATTATCCGCAAGGTATTGGATAACAACCAGTTCCTGGAGGTCCACAAGTACTATGCCAATAATATGGTCGTTGGCTTCGGGCGACTAAATGGCCTGGCAGTTGGGATTATCGCCAATCAGCCAAAGTTTCTGGCGGGCTGCTTAGACATAAACGCTTCCATGAAGTGTGCCAGGTTTGTAAGGACGTGTGACTCGTTTAATATTCCCCTGGTCACTTTTGTGGATGTTCCTGGATATCTGCCTGGGGTCAACCAGGAATATGGCGGCATCATTAAACATGGTGCCAAGATTATTTACTCGTATTGTGAGGCCACGGTCCCGAAGATTACGATAGTGACCCGTAAGGCTTACGGAGGGGCTTATCTGGCCATGTCCTGCAAACATTTTGATGGGGATACTAATTACGCTTATCCGACTGCGGAGATTGCCGTCATGGGGCCCGATGGGGCAGCCAACATTATTTTCAGAAAAGAGATCGCTGATTCGGACGATCCGGATGCAACCAGGGCAAGACTGATTGAGGAATACAGAAATAACTTTGCCAGCCCATTTAAGGCTGCGGAATTGGGCTATATTGATGATATCATTTTTCCCGAGAACACCCGGCCAAGATTGATCAATGCCCTCATGACGCTCCAAAACAAGAGGGCCACAATCCCCAAACGCAGACATGGAAACACTCCCTTGTAAGGGGAAACCAGCAATATCTGTCGATTGTTATAAACAGTCTACTACAGAAACAGAAGTTATCAGTTAATTCAGTGATATAACGAGTAATTTTAAAGGCCTCCCCCTTGAAAAAGGGTGAGGCCTTTTTTTACAGGGAATAATCCCCGAATCCAAACCGTAGTGTTAAAAATATACCTTGACATTCTATTCATAACTTTGTAGTTGTCTGACAACAGACATCAAGTTTAGGGCACAGTCGAACACTGGAGAAAGGAAAGAAATGCCCCCATTTAAATCTCTAAAGAAACCCCCTCTTTCCAAAGAAGTCGAGGAACAACTGAGGAAATCAATCAACACCGGAATTTATAAGCCCGGTGATAAGCTTCCCTCGGAACGAGAGTTAGTTGACCAGTTTCAGGTGAGCAGGGTCACTGTACGAGACGCCCTGAAAAATCTCCAGGTTCTTGGTCTGATCTCTGTTAAGCGGGGCGTTCACGCTGGCGCTTATGTCTCCGAACCCAATCCTCAACCCATTACCCAAAGTATTGATAATTTGGTCCAGATGGGAAAACTCAGTTTTGCTCATCTTATTGAAATTCGACTTTACATAGAGCCGGAAGTGGCTAGAAGTGTGGCCTTGCAATGTACCTCAGAGGATGTTGATAAACTTAAGGAGCTTCTTGATAGAGCCGAATCCTATTTGGAAACATCCAGGAAGAAAGCCCGCCTTACTAACGTCCGTTTTCACTCTGAGGTGGCTAAAATAACGCATAACGCCCTCACAGTTTTTCTCAATGAATCAATCACCCAAGTCTATTCGGCCATGCTCATCGAGATGACATATACTAAACTGGACAAAAAAGGAATTGCAAAACTCATCACAGAACACCGAACAATTCTGGATGCAATTGCTGATCATGACCCGGGAACTGCATTTGAAAAAACAAAAAGACACCTCATAAAAACGTATCGTATGTATTCCAAGATCATACCGGATAGCTATGAGAGGGACG
>Ga0255382_10055_pt1 | contig 13917 bp, 10 predicted proteins | sample ANMaggSeSYBR01H9_FD_182101 | JGI IMG/M metagenome (GOLD analysis project Ga0255382, IMG submission 182101) | Sediment cell enrichment communities from methane seep in Santa Monica Basin, California, United Staets - ANME aggregate JGI... | ecosystem: Environmental > Aquatic > Marine > Cold seeps >... | reverse complement strand
TCTCACTCCGATTCATCGGCATCTCAAATGTTGCTTTCCCATTTTGCTGATACCCTTCAAAAAGCAAAGAACATACTTTTCCGCGAATACTTTTCACTGAAAGGAATTCAACCTTTCGATTTAACAGCATCGCCTTTTCTGCTAAAATCTTGAGCATATTCGCCATCATTTTGCGATGACTGAAACAACTTTTTTCGCAGATACCAGTTACCTGTTCTACAGAAAGGTATACAATAGTCGTTTCTTCTTCTAAAACTCGAACAGAAGCCGGATAACAGCACGCAGATGAAAAAGCAGCCACCTCCCCAAACATTTCTCCAGGCCCAACCAAGGTCATAATCATCTGCTGACCCAGTGCATTTTCCTTTAATACGGCAACCCGGCCAGAAAGAACGACACCAGAACCACGCACTTTATCCCCTGCGAGAAATGCATATTCATCACGGGCATAAACTTCTAATCGCGGCCACAAACATTCTAGCATCTGAATCGTCTCCTCAACCGGAATACCTTCAAAGAGGGTGACCTGTCCCAATAGTTCTTTCCATTTTCCATACATTAGTGTTTTCTCATTTCGTAACACTTGTTACCGATTTATTTCTCTCATTTTACTATACTCACATCATAATGATCAAGCAATAAAAAAGAGAGAACAAATGATTCGAAAAATTATCACGATTGACGAAAAGAAATGCAATGGCTGCGGCTTATGCGTGACAGCCTGCCACGAAGGAGCCATCCAGATGATTGATGGCAAAGCAAGGTTAGTATCCGAATCGTATTGTGATGGCCTGGGAGACTGCCTCCCCGCCTGTCCCACAGATGCAATTCAGATCGAAGAACGTGAAAGTGCGGCCTATGATGAGGTTGCTGTCAAAGCTCATCTGACCGCAAACAAAATAGCCCCTGCCACCACAAAGAAAGCCTCTTGGGACAACACAGGTACGTTGGCACGAACCATCGAACGTCCGGCTTATTCTGTCCAACAAAACCTCGCTTCACTACAGCCGGTAATAGAAAAACATTCTGAACTTCGTCAATGGCCGGTCCAGATTAAACTGGTACCTGTCAATGCTCCCTTTTTTCACAACGCCGATCTTTTGATTGCTGCAACCTGTTCGGCGTTTTCTTATGCAAGGATGCACGAAGGTTTTATCAAGAAACGCATTGTAATTATTGGATGCACGAAATTGGACGAGGTTGATTACGCAGAAAAATTGGCTTCCATTTTCACGAATAATGAAATCCGTTCTGTAACGGTTGTGCGGATGGATATACCTTGCTGTGGCGGGTTAACAGATGCTGTAAAACGAGCTTTTTTCACCAGCGGGACAATTGTTCCCTGGCAAGTTGTAACAATTTCCAGTGATGGGAAAATTTTGGAGGAATAATCTTATGTTAGAAACCCAATTTAATTTTACAAAAACCAATGAAAAAACGATCGAGAGAGTGGTTCAAAAGGATGAAGTCTGGATCATGCACATGGTACTCAATAAGGGAGAATCATTACCCGAACATCATGCCAATTCAAATGTATTCATGATTGTTGTGCGCGGTACCATCACCTTACAACTAGCAGACCAGGATGCCCATCATTACGAATCCGGAAGCATTGTCAACATCCCTCATCGCACCCTGATGAATGTTTCTAATCAGAATGAAGAAACACTCGAATTCTTTGTTGTAAAAGCCCCCGGACCCAATATGATGAATAATTGATTCAAAGAGTATAGATAACCAGGGGGAATTCTATACCTTTTCGCTTTCAAAACATCCATACTCCCGGTGATTTGTTTAGTTTCTTAACGTTTCCCCTCTCCACAATTTCGTTTCAGACTATAATCAATGACAATCTGACACTCAAGGAGAGTAGAAACCATGAGCCACCTCCATCCGATCTTATTTTCCACAGGTTCCCTGCATGTAGAAGAAATCTCGACCTGCTTCAAACTGGCAAAAGAAGCCGGGTTTGACGGCGTCGAAATTATCATTGATCGGCGCCGCTCCACTTTTAATCCTGTGACGTTGAACAGACTTTGCGATCAATACAATCTGCCCATCAAAGTGATTCACAATCCTTTCTTTATGTTCCTTCCCGACAACCCCGACTCGCGAAATCCGATTAAAGTACTAAAAGACAGTGTGGCCCTTGCCAAAGCTGTCAAAGCGGAGAGCGTGGTGCTGCACCTGCCAGCCAAAGAAGGGCAGAAATATGTCCTCAATCCCGGAAAAAATCATGCTGGATTCACGTTCAATAATACAGACCACAAATTGTACCAATGGATTAAGACTGGTGGGCTTAAAAAATTTCAAAGCACTTCCAAAGTGAAAATCTGTGTCGAAAATATGCCCAAAAGAGGCGGTTTGTTTCACCCGAAAAATCTTTACTACTGGAATAACATCAAAGAATGGTCAACAATCCACGATTTTTTGACCCTCGACACCACTCACTGGGGAACCTGGAATCTTGATCCTCTGGACGCTCTCAAAGCGGGAGATAACCGTGTCCGTCACATTCATTTGAGCAATTTCAATGGACGGGAGCATCAGCTTCCTGAAAATGGCACCCTTAATCTGTCCGGGCTGCTTAATGCTGTGGCGCAAATAGATCGTAAATTGAGCATCACCCTTGAGCTCTGCCCAGAATCATTAAACTATGAGAATGAGCAAAAGGTCAAAGAGAATCTTCAACAAGCAGTGCAATTTATTCGGAAAAATCTGGCACCCGCAGAATAAATTTATTCCAATCTCCTAATGCTCCTGGTTACTTCACCTCAAATGCGGCCTTTAATAAGTCCTCATCTCTTGATGAACTGCCTACCATCATCTCGAACTCACCAACCTCAACCACAGTTTCGAGATCCGCATTCACTAATGCCAATTCTTCAAAAGGAACCTCAAAAGAAACTGTCTTTTTCTCACCAGGCTCCAAATTTATCCGTTTAAACGCTTTCAATTCTTTGATCGGGGTGACTACAGAGCTATACACATCGTTGATATAAAGTTGAACGATTTCCGTTGCTGTCCAATCTCCGGTATTTTTCAACTCGACAGTCGCTTTTAACACTTCACCTTCCGACAGCACAGGAGTTTGAACCCTGAGATCACTGTATTCAAATGTAGTGTAATGCAGACCATAACCAAAGGCATACAATGGTTGATTATGGAATAAATCAACATAATAACCAGTATGCCACCCGGGCAGTTGGTTATAATATACCGGCTGCTGCCCCACATGAAAAGGGAATGATACGGTCAGCTTACCAGTAAAATCACGCTCTCCGAACAACAGGCCAGCCAATGCCTCACCACCCCGCATGCCGGGATTAAAGGTTTCAATTACAGCATCCGCATTTTCTGCCACCCATGGAATACTGAGCGGTTTAGAGTTTATCAATACAACCACCATTGGAGTTCCTTTAGCTTTCACTTTTTCCAGAAGCTCCTGCTGACGCCCTGAAAGATCCAGGTTCATACGATCTCGATTTTCGCCGATGAAAACTCTGTTATCTCCCACTACAACCACAGCTACGTCAGCTTCTGCTGCCAGTTGAACAGATTGCTGCATGTCTCCTTTACCTTCTGCCCAGAAAATTTCACCAAAAGGATCACCATATTCACGTCGTGTCCGCGCCATCACAATTTCTTCATCTTCAGGCCGCATAATACTGCAAGCACGATCATAAGTAACTTCAATATCACCGGCTTGACCACGAATACCGTCCAGAACGGTAGAGGTCAATTCTCGCGGACGAGTCGTGCCATCCGCCTCTCCATACACTTGCCAACTCACCCAATCCCCCAATTGAGCCATCACGTCATCAGCATTTGGACCCAAGACCGCAATTTTTTTTACTTCTTTTTTAATCGGCAGCACATCATCATTTTTTAGCAGAACAATGCTTTCATAAGCGGCTTCCAACACAGCTTCGCGGTGTTCTTCAATTCCAATCCATTCAGATTGTTTAGAAAGGTCTGTGTACCTGTTTTTATCAAACAATCCGAGCATGAACTTCATCCGCAGCACACGCCGACAGGCGTCATCAACCAGTGAGACATCAAGGGAACCTTCTTTAACCAACTCAACTGCCAATCCACAGAATTCTTCTGTAGTCATCGACATGTCATTTGTCGCCTGGATGGCTTGTTTGGTCGCATCTTTCAAATTCGGACTAACTTTTTGATCATGAACCATATGAGCAACATTCATCCAATCGGTGATCACGAAACCTTCAAAACCCCACTCCTCCTTCAATACATCATTCAGCAGCCAGCGGTTGGCCGTACAGGAAACACCATCAATCGTGTGATAACCAGTCATAAAAGTTGCCGCTCCGGCTTCCACCGCTCTTTTGAAGGGTTTCAGATAAAGGGAACGCATACTTCGTTGGGTCAATTCCGCTTCGTACGAATCGCGTCCACCAATTGAACCAGGATAACCGGCAAAATGCTTTGGGCAGGCTAAAATCCGTTCTGGATCACTTACATCTTCACCCTGATACCCCTCAATCACCGCAGCACCTAACTCTCCTGCCAGATAAGGGTCTTCACCAAACGTCTCGTCAACACGTCCCCAACGCAGGTCACGAGTTACCCCCAGTACAGGAGAAAAAGTCCAGTGCATCCCGGTGCAAGCCGTTTCCTTGGCTGTGATCCGTCCCATTTCGTTGACAAGTCCTGGGTTCCACGAACAGGAAACTCCCAACTGTGTTGGAAAAACTGTCGCTGTCGGCCAGAAAGCATGTCCATGAATTGCGTCAATGCCAAAGATGAGCGGAATACCCAATCGAGTGTTCTCAAAAACATATTTTTGAAGCGCATTGGCAGGTTCGCCAATCAGATGTAAAAACGAACCGACATGGTGTTCATCCACCCACTGCTTCGGTTTTTTTCGGCCATCCAACTGACACATTTGTCCAACTTTCTCCTCGAGAGTCATCCTCAGCATTAAATCGTCTACTCGCTCTTCAAGCAGCGCGGATTCGTCCTGATATCGCAAATATTCTCTCATCTGATACTCTCCTTTGGTGTTATCTTCTCCCTTTTTGGGTTCGAAGTAATTGGTACAGAAATATTTTTTAGGAAATTTAAATTCCAGTTACCATCTTATTCGTAACGTAAGCCTGCCCCAAATTTATAAAGGGGCTCCTTTGAGTCATGCGGCATATCTTCTCTTTGCAATCTCACAGCCTCCATTGAAGAAGGCATCTCGATTGGCAGCTTACCTGAGAAATTGCTCCGTCCAAATAGCATATCTAAAACAACATCATCAGGCACATTGAAATTCACCATCAAAGCCCCACACCGTTCTGCAATTTCTGGAATCACCGCACCCCGGTCAAGATAGAGATCAACTACTGTAGGCAAGGCATCCATGATTTCTAGCAGTCGTTCCTTCTCCGGTGATTTAAAGTCCAGATCACCCTGGTGGAACATACGCTCCAGGAACCCATTTCCCATCTTCTGACTGGGAGTCTGCAAACGTAAAAGTGCAATCTCAGCTTCGTAAGGAGCAAAGACAACTTCGGCCCCATATTCTCGTAATAAATCTTTATCGATATTTTCGCAGTAAACTTTGACACCTGGTTTCAACGGCAGGAGCTTATTCCCTTCCAGCCAGGAATTCTTGAGTAAGACACAACTCTGGCGCTGGGCTTCTTTTCCCTTCTCACGAAACGATTCATTTCCACAGATCAAAGCCGCCTTCTCCTCATCGACATAAGGATCGTCAAACAACCCAAGTTGGAATTTCAGCTTCAATAATCGCCGTACACTTTCGTTGATCCGTTCTTCTGAAAGGAGCCCTTTTTCCAGCAACGTCATCAATCGTTCGGTCTGGTGCTGTCCACCAAACTGGTCCACACCGGCATTCAATGCTTTGTGGTATCGCTCCAGAGGAGATAATTTTTCCACACCCCACGATGTGGAGTCCATTATACGGAAAAGACCAAACAGTTTCGTCGTTTCACAAATCATCCAATCCGTGCATACAACACCATCAAATTCATACTTCCCCCTCAGAATATCAGTGATGATCTCTTTATTGAAAGACATACCAACGTTCTCATTGGTCTGATCCACCGGAATTCCATAATACGGCATCACCTGCTGCACATCAGTCTCAGCAAAGACACCCTCAAAAGGAATTAGATGGTATTTGAAGTTATCACCGGGATAGACCTGTTCTTTCCCATAGGGAAAGTGTGCATCCAAACCATCTTTCTGGGGGCCGCCACCTGGAAAATGCTTAACCATACAGCTAACGCTGTCTTTTCCCAGCTTTTTCCCTTGAAACCCATTTATATATGCAATCGTCATTCTAGAAGCCGACTCTGCGTCTTCCCCAAAAGTTCCACTAACTCGTGCCCAGCGTGGTTCTGTTGCCAGGTCTGCCATTGGATGCAATGCCGATCGAAGCCCAATCGAGACAAATTCCTGTCGGGCGATGTCACCGAATTCTTCGGTCATCTTAGCATTATTTATCGCTCCAAAACCCAAAGGGTCTGGCCATCGGGAAAAACCTTCTGTCGCTATGGCTGCTCCCAAATTCATCGCACCTGAATGGCGCGGATCAGAACTGATAGTTACAGGGATACCCAAACGAGATCGTTCCGCTATTTTTTGCAGCCGGTTGTACCATTTTGCCATATTCCGTGGAGAAGAATTACCAACAAGATTGAAATGCCTTAATTGCCTCCCCAATACCTGTTTGGATGTCGGTTCTGGTGTCATAAAGGAAGAATGCCGCTCAACCAATTCCCCTTCCTCGGCAAAGGTAATCATAGGCTGAAACATCATCCCGACCTTTTCTTCCAGTGTCATCTGTCCCAGCAGATTTTCCACTCGGGCTTCAATCGGCTGACGCGGATCTTCATAAATATCAACTTTTCCGTTTTTATTTAAGTCACGAATTTGCATCCCATCACTATCCAGTATTGAAGCTTCCTCGCCTTCCAGTGCTAAATGCTTACGTGATTCGCGACTAAAACGATTGTAGGAACTTAGATACATCCAGGCCAAAGCCAAAACCATCAGGGTTATTACCAAGCCAGCGCCCAACAAAATACTGCCAAAAGAACTCATCATTTCTCCTTTTCCATTATTAATTAATTTTACTCTGAAACACTTGAAATTTTTCCCTTTTCCTCTGACAATATTTTTTTCTAATGATTCCGTGGAAAAATAATCAAACAATCGTAATAAATTCCATTCAATTAGGATTTCTGATATTCCTGTGGTATACTTTGTCCGGTTGTTTAGCAATAAACACCCCATTGTATATTAAATTGTTTTGAGAATTCCCGGCAGACGGTGGACATAAACAACCGTCCTTTCAACAGAAAAAGAAATTTGACTTTGAAATCTCTCCTGAATTAGAAAAGCTTAGGCTTTATTGGGTTGTGGAGCAACGGAATAAATCAAGACCTCAACCCTTTTAGGAGCTTAAAAAAATGTCAGAAGAATTTCTTAATTTTGGCTTGCATCCAGATATCATGCGAGCAATTGAAGAGCGCGGGTACGAAATCCCCACCGATGTTCAGAAACAAATCATCCCAATGATGATGGAAGCCAACGATGTGTTGGCACAATCACAAACCGGCACAGGGAAAACTGCCGCGTTTGCATTGCCGATCTTAAATTTAACACAGGCCAAAATTGGCTTTGTTCAATGTCTAATATTGGCTCCCACCCGTGAACTGGTAATGCAGGTTGCAGAAATCATTGAAGAATATGGAAAATATACACACCACAAAGTTCTGTCGATCTATGGTGGATCCTCTTATGATCGTCAGATTAAAGCCCTGAGAAAAGGGGTTGATATTGTTGTCGGTACACCCGGACGATTGTTGGACTTAATCAATAAAAAAGCACTTAAGTTATCTCAAGTACATCACCTCGTGTTGGATGAAGCAGACGAAATGTTAAGCATGGGTTTCATTGATGATGTTGAGACCATCATGAGCGAGATAAAAGGCCAGCACCAAACTGCCCTATTCTCTGCTACCTTACCGAAACGAATCGTTGAGTTAGCTGAGAAATATATGGTTAACCCCACTACAGTAAAAGTAAAAGCCGCACATCTCACGGTAGACAAGATTGATCAACGGTATTATATGGTCAATCAGAAAGATAAAATTTCTGCCCTCACACGCCTCTTCGAAGTAGAAGAGATAACCCGCGCCCTGATCTTCACGAAAACCCGTAAGAGCACCGGTGAAGTCGCTAACGAACTCACTCAACGCGGTTACCCGGCAGAAGCCATCAATGGTGATCTGACACAAGATGCGCGCATCCAGGTTTTGAAGCGTTTCCGCAATGATCAAATCACTGTACTTGTCGCCACCGATGTGGCCGCTCGGGGTTTGGATATCCAGGATATTTCACATGTTATCAACTTTGACCTGCCTTACGAAGAAGAATATTATGTGCACCGTATCGGCCGTACCGGTCGGGCAGGCAAAGAAGGCATCGCCATTTCCATCATCACCCCCGCAGAAGAATTCCGTGTGCGTCGGTTGCAGCGCTTTACAAAGGCTGATATCACAAAACACGTCCTTCCCACCAAAGATGAAATCATCGAATATCGCAATAATATATTGATGCATGATCTTGAAAAATGGCTGATCCGTGACCGCTGCAAGCAGGAACTCGTCATGGTGGAAGCTCTTATGGAAGGTGGTCATGATCCTATGAAAATTGCCGCCGTTGCCCTGAAGATGGCTCGAGCCAAAGAACGTCAACGTCCAATCTGGGAAATTTCTGCGTTGAAACCACCCAGATCAAAAAGTGGCCGCAATAGTCGCAATGACCGCCGCGGTGGGAATAGAGATCGTAACAGTGGTGGGAATAGAGATCGCAGCGGCGGTGACCGCTCAAAGCGTCGTGCTGCTTCAAAAGTATCCCATGAAGCCGGTATGGTTCGCATCTCAATGAACATTGGAAAAAACCAGCAGATTCGCCCTCGTGATATTGTGGGCACCCTTGCTTACCAGGCAGACATCCCAGGCAGTGAAATTGGCAAGATATTCATCGAAAACAAAAGTTCGCTGGTCGACATCCCTGAAAAGTACTTAACCCGTGTGATATCAAAATCGGGGGAGATGAAAATACGGAAATTCACGATTGATGTCAAAAACGCATAAAGAATAACTCATAACCAGTAAGGATCGGTGCTTTTACACTGATTCTTATTGGTTTTATTGATACCGGTCATTGCGATCGGTATTTTGTTTAACATAACAGATTAACCTTTCTTCTCCATGCTTTAGTCCAAGCATTCATGTTATACTCGAATTGAGAAACTCACTCCCCTATTGAGCATTTATAGCTGTCCATTGTTCAATTTCTGAAAATAAACCTATTACTTAGCAGGAGGTTTTCGATGAATGGACACCCAATTGTTGTAACATTAAAACACAAAATCGAAACGCTATCCAAAGAAGCCAAAGCAAGCAGTACGTATGTTCGCACTGGCGATATTCGGCGCGTTGTGCGTTCTATCAATCGAGATTTAATAACTCTTTCTGTGGAAGAACGTTTAAATCTGGCGAAACATCTATATACCAATCCGGATTGGAAATGCACCATGTGTGCAACCCACATCCTGAGCATCTCGGTCCCGGAAATAGAAAAACATCATCTCCCTCATATTTGCAAATTTTCAATTCACTTTGATGACTGGGGAAAGGTTGATGATTTTGGCACAACAGTGCTCAATCAGCTTATTGGAAAATTTCCACCTGAAATTCTTCAGATGATCCATGAATGGAATCACTCAGAGAATATGTGGGAACGACGCTTGAGTATGGTTGCCTTCACTCGAAAAATTGGGAAAAGCGGAAAGTATACCGATGAATGCCTTGAGTTAGCAGAAAATCTCATCGATGATCCTGAAGACCTGGTGCAAAAAGCCGTTGGCTGGGCGCTCAAAGACACCATGCGCGGAGATAAAGAACCTGTTCTTGCTTATATAAAAGATTTACGAATAAGAGGAAAACCCGCTGTCATCACCCTTTATGCCATTCGAGACCTGAAAGGAAAAGAACGCAAAGATATACTCGCCCTCAAACCTGGAAAGAAGAAACGAAAAAAAACCTAATAAACATCCCCAAACAAAGTCTCCTGCAATTCCAGCAGGTACACATACATGGTTTCCACTTCTTGATAAACCTCGTCTGCCTCTGCATCAGTCGTCGCCAGCAAGGTTAATCGCTGCTGCAGTAAATCTGCCAGTGAGGTATCATACTCGGTTAGCAGAAGCAGCAGCTGATCTAAATTCGTTTGTGCATTAGCTACCCCAACACGCATCGACACAGCATCACCAATAATTACGGCTTTTTGCATTTGCGCTAGATTATTGAGCAATTTTAAATAAACCGCGTACTGATCGTATAAGAGGTTTTCTTCTTCCATCAGAGTCAAGCTATCTTCGAGAGCTGAAATTTGGGATGTTTTCTTATCAACATCATCACGATATTCAGTCAATTGGGTTTCCATAGTTTCACTGTTCTCGGTTAAGGCTTGATGTTCCAATGATAATGGGCGATACATCAAAAAATAAGCCAGCAAGAAAACGATGACACCAAAACCAATGAAGGCCAACACCCAGATTCCTATCCGACGAAGATTTTTAATAATTTTACTTTCTTTTTTTGTATCAACATCAAGAGCTTCATTACCGGAAGTAAGCAGTTCTGCGTCAATGATTTCTTCTTCTAACGGTTCCTGGTTGAATTCTTCCATCATATTCTCCTTCATCAAAGACTGATGATTCCATTTATCGAAAATTGCTATCTAAATAAATTATAGCGAAATATGCACCATAATGCATTAATGCCGTCTTTAAATCCGATCTTCTTACCTTCTTCGTAGGTGCGGCCATAATAAGAAATGGGGACTTCATAAATTCGGCATTTCAATTTAGCAATTTTTGCAGTAACTTCCGGTTCAAAACCAAATCGATCCTGGTTCAAAGAAATTTTATCAATAATCTCACGCCTAAAGACCTTATAGCAGGTCTCCATGTCGGTCAGGTTGATGTTCGTAAACAGATTTGAAATTGCTGTCAATGTACGATTGGCTACATAGTGGGAATAATACAGTACCCGATGCGGCCCACCCAAAAAGCGGGAACCATAAACGACATCTGCAACCCCTCGTTCAATTGGATCAAGTAACCTTGAATATTCGTTGGGATCATATTCAAGGTCAGCGTCCTGTACTAAAAGCACATCACCAGTCGCTTCTTTGAAGCCGCGTCGAAGTGCCGCCCCTTTTCCCATATTCACAGGTTGAAACACAATTTTAAGTGTGGTCAGATCAATTATCTGATCTTCTTCATCCTGCCAGGTTGTTCGTTTTTGCAATAAGGCAGTTTCCATCTCTTTAAGCATTTCGCGTGTTCCATCTTTTGAGCAATCATCGATAATTACAATTTCTAGTCCATGATCACCAAGATCAACTGCCTGCACCCTCTCCAAAATAGTTGCCAGAGTTGGAATTTCATTATAAACTGGGATAATTATACTTAATTTCATTTTCAATTACTCTTCTCTTTCTAAAAACAATGCCATTATTATACTCCAGCTCATTCCATTATTGTGATTTTAAATAGCAATTATTGTTAAAATTCGCAAAGATCAAGTGGACATCGACAAATTCAATCTGCAAGATAAATCCTTGACGGTATTCATATGAAAAACTCAGAAATCACTTTGTAATTAGACGTTAAAATTGAAACATCATGATCTCCCCTACAAAATTTTTAAGGATACTGAAATGCCCCAATATCAACATACAGTGATCTCGCCCGGACGTGTCAACCTCTTAGGAGAACATGTTGATTATTCCAATGGACCCGTTCTGCCAGTCGCAATTGATCGAAAATTAAGATTGTCTTTCTCTTCCAGAAACGACCGCCTTGTAATCATTCATGCTCTGGATTTAGGGGAGGAAGTTTGTTTCTCGCTGGACAATCTTGCAACCAGATTGGATTGCAGAAAACAACCTCTTCAAACATGGGCCAAATATCCCGCCGGAGTAGCAGATGTATTACAAAAACACCGATTAGAACTTAAGGGAATGGAAGCAGAGTTCACCTCAGATATTCCCATTGGTGCAGGGCTTTCATCATCTGCGGCCATCGAAGTTGCCTTCGCCATCGGATGGGAAACACTCGGAAACTGGCATCTCGATCGCATGACATTATCTCAATATTGCCAGCAAGCTGAAAACCAGTATGTTGGAATGAACTGTGGAATGATGGATCAATTTGCCATTGCCCATGGAGTTGCGGGACACGCATTATATTTCAAGATAAATGAATTGAAATGGGAACCAGTTCCATTGCCTGATAATGTTGCTATTGTTATCGCCAATTCAAAAGTGCCTCATTCTCTGACAGAATCCGCTTACAATGACCGTGTTCGGTCTTGCCAGGAAGCTGTCCGGCTGCTGAAACCGGCTCTTCATGCGATCACAGCCCTTGTCGATGTCAAACCAACAGAGTTTGAAGCCAATAAACACTTGCTCCCGAAAGAAGTTGCACAACGAGCCGAACATGTGGTCTATGAATGTGACCGCATGAATCAGGCTATTGTTGCCCTAAAAAATGGTGATGTACATTGCTTTGGCGAATTGATGCTTGCAACCCATGCTTCATTGCGAGACCTGTACGAAGTAAGTGTTCCTGAAATTGATTTACTGGTCGAAATAGCCCAATCTCTCCCGGGGTGCTACGGAGCAAGAATCACAGGGGGGGGATTCGGTGGCTGCACAGTGAACCTGGTTGCCAAAGAAAAAGCTGAGGGTTTTGCCGAAGCACTCAAACAGCAATATGATGCGCAAACCCCTTACGAAACCGACATCTATATTTCAAAGGCCTGTCAAGGGGCTCATTTAGAAAATGGCTGAAGAAACCTGGCGCACACAAGCTGAGTTACTTTCAATCAAACTATCATCACCTTTTTTAGAACTTTTTCATTTAATTTCACTATAATACAATTACATTCAGGATCGGTCATCCAATATTTTTTAAAACATAGAGGTACAAAATGGCCAACAAATCCCTGGGCTATATAGAACTTAATTGGACCTGCCCGAATTGCAATACAGTTAATCTTGGTTCAAATAAAACCTGCAGTGCTTGCGGTAGTCCACAGCCCGAAAATATACACTTTACACAGCAGGCCACACAAACCCTGCTGGAAGATGAAGAAAAAATTGCCCAGGCCCGTAAAGGCGCTGATGTTCACTGTCCCTATTGCGGCACAAGAAATTCTGCTGAAAAAGAAGGTTGCCGCCAGTGCGGCGGTGATCTTGCAGATGGTGCACGCCGAGTTGCTGGCCGAATTATCGGTGCCTATGGTTCGATTTCCACTACAACCGATAAAGACCAGGCCTGCCCTTCCTGCCAACAACTCAATCAGCTAAATGCACAGTTTTGTGTATACTGCGGAACACCTTTACAGACGGCTGCTCCGCAAACCAGTGATGGATTTATCGCACCGTCCTCGGCGCAGTTAAAAAATCAAAACATTCCTTCCCAAACTTCAATCACTCGACGAAAAAAGCTTCCCGTGTGGCTCATTCTCATGTTGCTTCTCATTATTGGTGCCTTTGCCATTGGACTGCTTGCCCTGATCTTTGGCAACCGCAATGTGGAACCTGTTCAAGCAGTTGTCACAGAGACTTACTGGAAATATTCAGTTGAAATTGAAGAACAACAATACGTCACCCGTGAAGACTGGGAGGAAAACATCTCTTCACAAGCCAATCTTCTCAGTTGTAATGAAGAATTGTACAGGGTTCAATCGGAACCAGCACAAGGTGCTGAAGAAGTGTGCGGAACACCCTATTCGGTAGATCAGGGGAATGGCTACGCAGAGATTGTTCAAGATTGCGAATATAAAATTTATG
>Ga0255382_10054_pt1 | contig 14011 bp, 11 predicted proteins | sample ANMaggSeSYBR01H9_FD_182101 | JGI IMG/M metagenome (GOLD analysis project Ga0255382, IMG submission 182101) | Sediment cell enrichment communities from methane seep in Santa Monica Basin, California, United Staets - ANME aggregate JGI... | ecosystem: Environmental > Aquatic > Marine > Cold seeps >... | reverse complement strand
TTATTACAGATGCGTTCAGGACGCTGATCCATGGGATGACTTTATCCCGTTTAGGGGGGCGGCGCGTCATAATATTGACGACAATCCGCGGTTTGTGCTGGACCCCTGTGACGGCGGCGACGGCTGGGGGGTGGGGAATAATGACGATTACGGGGATTTGCATTTGCGATGGAATTCGGCTTGTATTGATACCGGCGACCCGAATATGCTGTTCACAATAGGTGATAATGTGGATATGAAAGTGGATATTGACGGAGAGCGGCGGATCATGGGCGCAGAGATCGATATGGGGGCGGATGAGTTTTTTATTCCGAAAATTACGGTAACGAAGCCGAAGAAGGGGGGTGGCATGGGCGGCCGGGACTGTTCATGAGATTACCTGGGAAAGCTACTCCGTAATGGACGTGGATGTCTTATTGAGTACAGACGGAGGGGATAGCTGGGGGACCATTTCCATTTATGAAACGAATGACGGTCATTATCTCTGGCAGGTGCCGGGTTCGATTGATTCCGGTAAATGTATTCTTTTGGTGGCGTCCAGTGATAATTTATATCCGATCGATTATTTTGACAGCGGACTATTTACGATTCATCCGGTAACGCCGGGGCCGACGGTCGATGCGCGGTGGCCGACGTTGGGCAAGGGATTCCAACGGCGGGGATTGAGCGACGATTCGGGGCCGGAACTGGGCTGTGTGAAATGGACGTATCGGACCGGCGGGCCGATCTATGCCGGGGTAACAATCGGGGCCGACGAGCACGTCCACATCGCCTGCTACGACGGGGTGATTTACACCTTCGATCCCTGCGGGACGGAGTTATGGCGGGTTGACACGGGTACGCCACTGATGAGCGTAGCGGCGTCGGTGGGGCGGGACGGGACGCTGTACGTAAGCGGAGAGAATGGGCGGCTGTATGCCATCGACGGTAATGGGCAATTGAGTTGGACACACGACATGGGCGGTTGGGCTTACGGAGCACCGGCGGTAACGGAGGATGGGGGGGGGTGTATGTGGGCTCGCTGGATGGAACGCTGTATGCACTTGGGGAAGACGGCGGCGAGCTATGGCATTTTGAAGTTCCAGGTCTGGGGCCGACGACGAAATCAATTTTGTCGTCGCCGACGATCGGAAAAGACGGATCGATATACATGGGAGTCATGTATTCGGCTGAGTTGTTCGCATTGGATCCGTGTACGGGGACGGTCAGGTGGACAACCGACTTTAGTCGTCCCTGTCCGGCGGATCCGTGTGAGATGATCCGGGGCAGCATATTTGTCTCGCCGATTGTGGCCGAAGATGGGGCGATTTACGTTTCGCTGTTGAATAACACGAATTTGTATGCCATTGATCCCTGCGACGGTTCGATTATATGGCAGACGGATTTGGCCGATCCGTGTGAGGGCTGGTTTGAGCCGGGGTACTTGAGTAATTATCGCGGTTCCAGTTGCTGGTCGGAGCCGGTACTGGGGTCGGATGGGACGATTTATGTCAGTTTCGACGATCCATACTTGCGGGCTGTGGATCCCTGTCAGGGAAGGATTAAATGGGTAACCAGGTTGGGGATGATGGGCGGATTCACGATGGCGGTGGGTCAGGATGGGTTGATTTATGCGGCGAGCGACGACGGACAGTTGTATGTAGTTGATCCGTGTGGGGTGGAGTTGGCCAGGTTCGAAGGAGAGGGCTGGCTGGTCTATCCGGTGATAGCAGGGGACGGGACGTTATACATTTGCGGTGCCGACATGGTCTGGGCAATTGCCACGCAAGGCTGCGACGGTGAAGAGGAGCGGCTACATCGGCCCTGGGACGTGAACGGGGACCGGGTGGTGAATTTAGGGGATTTTGAGATATTAGCTGGTGAATGGCTGATGTGCACAGACCCGGATTTATCTGACCTTTATGGATGGCCGCTATGCACGGGGGAAGGAATGTACCTCCGGGGAGACCTGGATCGGGACATGTACGTTGATATAAAAGATATGGCCGCTTTGGCGGAGAAATGGCTGAATCAGGATTAGTGGAAAAGTCAGGTAGTGGTCAGTTAAATTAAATATGTTGGGTTCACCAAACGTTGGGTGGCACCTTTCTGTATTTCAGAGAGGTGTTCTCTGTGGCAAAAAAGCTCCGCCGAAGGCGGTTAATTTAATTGACAGCCATTTTTAAGTTGACTGGCGGCAAAAAAAAACACTATAATTGAAGGTAGTAGTAGAGTGTGGTGTATTATGTAAGGTTATGTCGGAACGGGATTTACCAGCCGACAGAGAGTGGTTAAGAGGTAAAGTTCGGTATGTATTCAATCGGGGACATCAAGCGATTTTTGAGAGCCGGACAGGAAAGGATGGTTATTTTTCACTAAAAGATAAATTTTTTTTAAGGAATATCGGCTGATTTTTCGGCCGGACAATTGAATAGAAAATTCACTGTTACCAGTGAGTGGCTTAGGTTAATCCGCTAACTATTTTTGTGAAGAGTTGCGCAATGGTCGGTGCCCAGTGTTTGGGCATCGCCAGCGTATGTTCTTCACGAGCTTTAGCGGGCTCCAACCTGAGCATTTAGCGGCGGTGCCTTTTTGGTATCTACACCGCGAATATGAAAAGTACAATAATCGGCCGGGGTAGGCCGGTGTAACAATGGGTTTCTTTTTCAGGAGGTAAGCGAATGTCTTACAAAAAAAGAATGTTGATCGGGATTGTGTGCGTGTTGACGGCTTGTGCCGTAACGCAAAGAGTATGCGCGAAGTCTGTTTTCGCCGTGGCGTCCCACGAAACAAGTCAAATCAAAGCATACAAAATTTATGCCGACCACATCGATCGTCAAGACACCGTCGAGGGTACGGAAGATTTCGGTATTGGCGCTTGTGGCCTATGCGTATGGGCATCACAAGAGCTCATGTTCGTAACTTATGAGAGTTCGGGCGTAATCGCCTGGGCATCGACCAAGACACTGGAAAGAAACCCGCAGGAAGACGAATTCAATACGGGAATAACCGACACGGACGGCCTGGCGGGAATTGTGGCCTATCAGTCAATTTTATATGTGATAACCAGGGACTACGGCCGGCTCTACACTTACACTTATGACGAGGAGGAAAACACGCTCATCCTTATTCACCCTGACGACCCGGTATATCCGAATCGAAAGTATCGTGTGCTTGAAGGTGTAAATAAGGGTTATGGCCTGGCATTGGATCAGGGCTCTACGCATATGAGTTTTCCTGTGCCCCGTCTCTTCGCGGCAGACGGAACTGGTACTGTGAGGTACTTTAATACTGTAACCTGGCAACTGGAAGGCAGTGTGAATATGGGAAGGCCAACGATTGGAATCGATGTTGACGGCAGCGGTCGTCTCTATGGCGGCGGCCACTGGAATCACAACTATCTTATGAGATACGATTTCAATTGTGAACAGAACGATCCCAACAGACTGCTCGAAAAGGATATGGGTGCGGGCATCACCGATACCAGTATCGACAGGGACACCGGTTTGTTATACACGACGACCAGACGATGTAGCGGTGATTACAAGGGGACAGTGGAAGTTTATGATCCGACAAACTGGGTTTCAACCAACCCGGATTCACTTATTCTGCTGGATCAGGAAACGGACGATGATTTTGTGGTGAAAGGCCCGGCGGGTATAGCGGTCGGACCGCAATATAAGCCGCCGAACATGTATATCGACAAGAAAGACGATATTGATCAGGGCGTTTGCGTAGTACCCGATGATTACATTACCTATACGCTCTGCTACCGTCCGGGCCAGGAAGATGAATACAACGTGGTGGTTACGGACTATCTTCCTAACGGCGTGAGTTTTGTAGATGCCGACCCGTGCGAGAATGGCTATTACACGCCCCAGCCTTCTCATACCTATACCTGGGAGATAGGCTTCGTACCCGGCGGTGAACCGAACCAGTGCCTTGAACTGACTGTACAGGTCAACGACCGGGCCAATCCGCTCGGCGTGCTTAAAAATATCGTCGAGATCGAGAGCGACGAATCTTACACAAACGCCAAAGAGTACACGAACGTTTGCTGCTGGGAAGACCCCTGCTCTGTATCAGGTGTAATTTATGTCAATTCTGCGCTTGAGCCTAACGTCCCCGGCGGCTCATGGAACACCGGCGCCAGTTGGGAAGACGCCTATATCAACCTGCAATCCGCCCTACGCCGGGCGGGCGAATGCGGCTCAGAAATCTGGGTCGCCTGGGGAATTTATGCGCCCGGCGATGATGTTACCGACAGCTTTGAAATCCCCGACAACGTCGATGTCTATGGCGGCTTCAAAGGTAACGAAACCAACCGCGACCAGCGAGACTTCGCCCGCTACAAGACCACCCTCACCGGCTATATTGACGGTATTGATGACAATGAAAAAGTTGTTACAATGGGTAATGAAACTGTCCTGGATGGGTTTATTATTCAAAGTGGGTTTGATGGTGTCAATAGCGAAAACAATGACTTTTTGATTGCGAATTGCTCAATCACTAATAACGCTTTCTATGGCGTCTATTCTAAAAATGGAGATGTTACTGTAAGCTAAGGTGTATTATAAAAAATAATGGCTACGATGGGATATATAGTGAAGCAAACAACAAAACATTAGAAATAGAAAATTGCAGGATTTATGATAATTGTCGTAATGGTATTTACAGTCTGTATTCTTGTCCAACAATTCTAAATTCTTTGATCTATGAAAATGGCTCTGAAGGTACAGGACATTATGGAGTCAGCATAAGCCAACCATTTAGTAATCCAACTATCCGCAACAACACAATCGTCCACAACAGTAACGAAGGGATTTGTTTTACGGAAGCCAATTATCCAGACATACGCAATTGTATTATCTGGTATAATAATGTATCGGATGATCTGATACAGCTTTCGGGATACGAGACAACTCACTATAGCTGTGTTACGGACCCGAACGATCTGAACGGTTCAAGCATTCCGGATGCCAACGGCAATATAACCTGCGATCCAAACTTCGCTTATGATTATCCTGAATACGGATATTATCATTTAAGCTCTGGTTCACACTGCAAAGACATGGGAGACAATACTTACGTTGGTCAGGATGAAACCGATATCGATACCGACGATCGTATTATTGACGGCGGCAATGGACTTATTGTGGATATGGGTGCGGACGAAGTTGCCTGTGAGAATGTGAGTAATGAAGCGGACTGGAACGCCGACGGCATTGTAAATCTTCACGAATTCTCGTTCTTTTCGCAGGCATGGCTGCGAGACAATACCGATCCTAACTGGCTCGACACTTATGTTAAGTGCGATTTATTTCCCGACGGCCAAATTGATATTGCTGATTTGCAGGTCTTTTCCGAGAACTGGTTGTGGCAGGCTTGCTGGAGGTTGACTTCACAAGGTATCTGGATGATGAGTTCCGGAAGCGGAGGTGATTCCGGACGGATAACGGCCGCCCAAAGCATCATAAGTTCACCGGTGCTGGAACAATCAATACAAATTAGTCCGCCGACGGTGTGCGAACGAGTTGAGCAACTGGAAGAACTTATCTACAAGCTCGAAGAAATACGACGTGATTATCCCGAAATTCGCGAAGAATACGATGGAAAATATTGGCGGGAGCTTATTGATCTGCTTTGGGAAGAATGGGTGGAATTGGTTGAAAAATGCGAAAAACTGAATAAACAAATATCGGATTCTTAATGATATTAAGTCGCTTTTTGTCTTGACTTTAAGGTTTAAATGAATTAAAATAAATATTAAGTTAGTGAGGTGTACTATGAAATTTTCGATTCTGATAACTATAGTTTTTCTGTGTTGTACCGTTAATGTTAATGCGGATTATGATTATGTGATTGAGAATGGATACGAATCTTATACTTTGTATAACTATGAAACACTTTTGATGACTGGGGGGGGGGCATCACTTTAATCTATACGATTGGAGCAGAGCAACGATTCAGGGGACAGATCCACTGATTGATGAATTCACCGGAGGTATATGGTTGCTTCGTCAATTCGGTTATAGTTATTTGGATTTCTCAGGTGGGGGAATTCACGAGCTTGTACTTATTTCTTCTTCTCAGGCTCGTCTCAGCGGAGGTCGTATAGATGAAATTCGAAGCTATCAAAGTGCGTGGAAATATGCCGGCGATCCGCCGGACTGGGTGCCCGACCCTCATATCGAGATCGTCTGCCGTGACCACCACTGGGACGAACCAACCAACATCCTGACCGGCACGTGGTTTGACGATTCCACCTTCGACATTCGGCTTGTCGATGTCGCCGGCTACAGCCCCACCATCGACAACATCTTCTTCACCCCCGAACCCGCAACATTACTACTAATCACCGTTGGAGGCCTTTTGCTGCGCCGTCGGAAATATTACCTGTAACAAATAAGCATCCTATAATTTTAACACAAGCACACCTGCGTCAAATCATGACTTACCCCGACCAAAACGCAGGTGTGCTTTTTGTAGTGCTCATGATTGAATTTTCCCGTTAGCTCGTATGTAAATGCAGATTAAGGAGTATGACAATGTTTAACTATACAAAATGGTGTGTATTAACTCTTGTTATTGCTGTTGTATTTTGCGCCGCTGGCGATGCGGAAACGGTTTTCCCTGGTGCTGACTGGGAAGAAAAAACGCCTGAAAGCCAGGGTGTCGCTTCTTCAAAATTGAATGAGGCCGTCAACTATTTATCAGAGCTAAGCGGAAGAGATCGTGTTAAATACATGGTAATAGTCCGTAACGGATACCTGATATGGAAAGGTACGAAATATGATACATTATCTACTCCCTGGGTACCTTCATGCGGCGATGGTTCGATAGCGTCGATTTACAAATGTATTTATAGTACGATATACGGTCTCCTCGACGATGACGGCCGTTGCGATGTGGAAGATTATGCGAAGAATTATGAACCGCGATTAAATTGTCAATACCCTGAATATGGAAGAATAAAACTCAAACATCTTCTCACCTATACATCTGGTTATGATGATAAGGGGGGCAAATGTGATCAGAGAGGAACATACCATATTCCGGCCCCGCCATTATTCGAGCCTGGGACAAAGTTCAGTTACTGGGACCCCTCGACAGAGATGTTGTCTCTTGTCATGACAAAGATTGCGAAAGAGCCGTTGGACGATTTGTTCAAAAGAAGGATAGGGAATCCAATCGGGCTTAATCACGCGAAATTTCATTTGAAGAAAAAGGATTATAGAGATGGATATGACATTTATTGTGGTGCCTGCGCGACCGCGGCGGAATTAGCGAAATTCGGACATCTGATATTAAATAGAGGCAATTGGAAGGGAAAACGGATAATCAGTGAAAAATGGCTTAAGAGAGCGACAAAAACCCGGGTTCCAATATCTATGTCTATTGCCGACAACTGCAGATTGTATGTAGATCGCAGAGGTGTTTACGGCTACCATTGGGGCAATAACAATATCAGGCCGACTGGACGCCGATATTATCCGGATGCGCCGCCAGGCACAATACATCGAAGTGGATGGCCAAGACAAAGAATGATAATAATTCCGGAATGGAATATGGTAATAGTAAGGTTGGGTCGTGATAATGGATCGGATAGATTGCCGCGAAGGGTTGATGAGGTCTGGAATCGTGTTCTGAAAACAATTGGCGAAGGTATTACCGGATCACATGTTCTTTCAACGTTAAAATAAATTCACTTGCAGCAATTTATTTTTTCGATTACACTGTCGGCTATTGAGTGTTGGACGATTTCCGGTCCATACGGGTTGTGGGGCGCATGTCCACACATGGTAAAAGTGATTTTGGAGAGGTGTCCGAGTGGCTTAAGGAGCAGCCTTGGAAAGGCTGTGTACGGCTTGTCTGTACCGCGGGTTCGAATCCCGCCCTCTCCGTTGTATTTGCGGGTGAGTTTTTGAAGTTCTTTATTGACAGGGGTTTAAGGGATTTGTATGATCGCTGAAGACCTGAATGTGAAAGAAATTGTGAAACTTTTACAGTAATGAGGTTTTTAGCGATGAGTAAATATAGAGCTTGTGTCCAGCGTCAACTATAATTTCCCTTCAGCGACAATTATTTCTTCCCTTCAGTTATAACAGTTCTCCCATGAACTGGTGTTTCCTGGGGGTGCCCCCATGGGGGCAAAATTTTCGGAGGCTATTTGTCCTTATCTTTTCTCTTCATGGCTTGCTCGGCTCGATAGCTTGGCACGTTCAGTTCCAGTATCACACTATGATGAACCAGACGATCAATCGCAGCAGCGGTCGTCATAGGGTCTTTAAAAATCATCTCCCATTTGCTGAACGGCAGATTGCTCGTGATGAGCACACTACCTCGTTCATACCGATGGGCTAACAGCGTAAACAGAACCTCCATCTCATCGCGGTTCTGCTTGACATAGCCGAAGTCGTCAATCATCAGCACATCAGTAAGCGTTCGGGGAAGTGCATCTTGTCGCTACGGCGGGATTTTGGGATACTGACGTTCGTAATTGTAATCTTACTCGAAACAGGAGCAGGTGATTATGAATGTCAGGAAAAGAAAACGTATCAAGCGGGACTGGTCAGCGGTTTTTAAGGAATTTCATCAAAGCGGCTTATCGATCAAAAAGTTTTGCCAAGCCAAAGAGATGGCGCAATCTCTTTTTTACCTCCGTCGCAAAGATTATGACGATATTGCTGATCCAGGCAAGCCGACACTCAGGTCGAGTGATTTCATTCAACTCAAATCAGCGGTAATGCCAAGGCCATCTGCTTCGATTGTTTTTCCCGACCATATCGAATTGTCTGTTCATAATGATTGCGACAAAGAGTTGTTAGTCGCTATCATATCCCAACTGAAAGGATCGCCATGCTGAGTTTCCCGTCAGCGGTAAAAATATATCTGTGCAAAGAGCCAACGGATATGCGAAGATCATTCGACTCTCTGGCTATGATGGTCCGCATCAGTGACCATCCAGCCAATCGCCTCCATGAACTCCTGCCGGATAAATGGACCGCCAAGCAATAAACCTATCCAATCCCACCTGCCTCAAACCAAAATCCACAGGGTACTTCCCCGAACGCTTACTCCCGATTAGACTATTTCTCAGATAAATATAATTTCCCCTACAATAGGGCAGTATTCCGTTGTCAAAAGACAAAATGGGGGAGTTGTTCAAACAAGAATAATATAAATCTCAATATTAATATTGCCTTCTTGCCCAAGGAACTACAGGATTATATACTATTACATGAACTATGCCATATAAGGCATAAGAACCACAGTAAAGAATTTTGGAATGAGTTGGATAGGTATGTAGGTGGTAGGGCAAAACAGTTGAGTAAGGAGTTGAGGAAGTATAGGATGAGGATGAGTGCATAGGCATTATGGGAAATAATAAACCAAAATATTTTAATGATGATGGAACAGAAATAAATCCTGATCTAATCCCCAAGCCTAGTTTATGTGTTTCTTGCAAGAAAGATGGACAGTCAGGAGAAGAGGAAATACTTTGTAATCTTACAAGGGCAGGTTAGCACGGAGAAGAAGAATTTCGTTGTGAGGCATATGAGCAGAAAGATATGTAGAATAGGACTAATCTGATGGAAGATAAAATAACTATATCCTTATCAGCTTCCCAGAGGAATTTACTACTGAAGTATAAATCCCATTTTGCTGATCATCAACTATTCAGACTTATCTCTGTTGCTCTTAAGAAAGGCAAGAATTATGAAATTTTTCTCGATGAAGACCAAATCGAAGACTTGTTGAACCAAATCATTGAACTTTCAGGCCATGAAAACGATGAAAAACTTCAGTTGCAACTTGATGACCTGTGTAACCACCTGGAAGATATCTATGATGAGTTTGGAGAAGATGACGACTATTCTGAATGTTCGAGCAATACAGGCTCAGTGTGTGTCTTGAAAGTTGCTCTTGCTTATTCAAAGGAAATATGGAGAAAGATAGCCGTTCGAGAGGGACAGACTCTGCATGATCTGCACAACGTGATTTTCGAAGCTTTTGACCGATACGATGAGCATATGTATTCTTTTTTTCTCCCTCATTCTGCTAAAAAACTCGATCCCAGAAATATTTATAACTCCTCTGATGAATACACTCACCCATATGCATGTGAAGATCAGGGGGATTTTGGCAGTGATGCTCAGAACGCATCGACAGTTTCCATTGAGTCCCTTGATATGACTGAGGGGCAGGTATTTTACTATTTGTTTGATTTTGGGGATGAATGGTGGCACGAAATAACTGTCGAGAAGACTGATGGGGTAGCAGATGAGGATAAATATCCCCGTACTATTGAAAAGGAAGGAGAGTCTCCTGAGCAATATCCCGATTTTGACGAAGAAGAGGATTGGTGAAAATATGGCTATAAATTTCAGCCAGGCAATTTACAAAATTATCAGCGATCTTGACAAAACCTATATTGATAATTAAAAAAATCTGCTTGGTCATCTATCATCATGCAAATTAAAAAATCAGGCTCCTTCAGCAATAAATTTTTATATATAATAGAAAACCGTATAGTGGGATTTATTGACAGAATTTCTGATACTCAAAAGCAAGTGAATATTGATATGTCCAAGAAAAGTCAAAAACAAAGAAAAGCAAGAAGCAAGAAGCAAGAAGCAAGAAGCAGAAACGTAGACGTGATATGCTATTGTTGAAACCACGCATAAGTTTCCCACATAACCTTCCTGCTAAATCTATCCTTACAGAAGATTACCTGTCTGGTTGTAATCTGAATGAACCCTGGGGGCTTGAAGAAGCCCTGGATGGCTTCATCTACGATATCGAACACGGATACTTCTTACAATGGGAAGCAGTTGTTCGGAATGAAAAAGGATTGCCCCTCAATGATAAGCAGGAAGCCACCTTAGACGAACTCATTGATTTCACTGATGATGTCAGTGATGATCCAATATTATACATTGACGACCGTTGCCGCCCCAATGAACCATGGTATGAGATTATACGGAAACTGGCTCCGCGTTTATTAATGGCCGAATTTAAGACTTGCGAAGCACAATATGCTGTCTTTATGGATGGTTGGGGTAAATTGGTGAATTGTCTTGAATTACATGATTGTTGTTTATCTCTGCCGAAAGATATTCATTCTCCTATAGATGTAATTTCTATTGATCTTCAACATCGATTATGGTTACAATCTTGTTGTGAAATACTGATGGGAATTGGACAATACGAAGAGTTGTCCCTTGAAAGGGAAGATCAATATTGTCGCATAAATAATTTCATAGACTGCTTGAAAGAGCATAACGACAGCGTGAAATATCTTGATTTGACATTGGAAAAATTATTAACATTCGTATTTTTGCCTTCTAAGGAGAAGATGTTGTTTATCGAAGTTATGCTTAAGACTCTGAGAATATCGTCTATCACAGATTCAATAGCAGAAGTTCTGTAATTTGGATAGGTCATTTAATGGGTCTAATTGGTGAATCATTATCTACGCAGATAAAGAAAATCGACAAGAATGCGTCATTTCTTGATAATGCCAAAAAGTATCATGGTTGGGGTGTTGATCCTAATGTATGGAAGAAATTAAAGAGAAGCCGAAAGCATCCATATCAACATGTATTATTTTTCTATGCTTTTTCATTCTTATCAGGTAATTATACCTGCCTGAATGCCAACTACTCAATAGTTTTTTTCAATCCTATCAAAAGCTCCTGTATTGTCCAGGACAACTCAAACTATCGGATAACCCTATTTCCTTTTCTATTTAAAACTGGGCCAAATCTGGTTGTCCCCGGAGGAATGTAGGAGGTAGGATGATAATGACAATTGTCAAATTGGCAAATGTTGCCTATTTGATATTCTTCTTGTCTATATTCTGAATAGGTTCTATGTCTCAAAAGGAAAATAATAAATCTTTTTTTGTGGTAGGCATACCCATACACTCCTATCTTTTAGCTTATTGGGAACGCATTGAGATAGGATTCCTAATATCGATTTTTATCGATAGGGGGAAAATGAGAAGTAGGGAGAATAGGAATTTTAACTATCAATAAATTGATAGTCAGAACTTATGACAAATTGATAAGTTTTACTCACTACTCAGTCATATGGCATTGATAATGGTAAGTTGGAATTTGGGAAAAATGGAGAGGGGAGAACATGTGTGTTTTTCCCGAATTCAGGGGGTTTACATAACTCGTTGAAATTAAACAAGTAGGAATTTTTGAGTAGGACAACCTTAACCTTCACGGATATCCTTGCATGTCGGGCAACCCACCCAAGACTAAAATACCCATTTTCAACTTTTGTCAATTCAATCATTTATCTTGATGGCGAACCATTGATAAAACGCAGGGATAACAAAAAGCGTAAGTAATGTCGCTGATGTAAGCCCAAACACTACAACGGATGCTAAGGGTCTTTGCACCTCCGATCCAATGCCATGTGACAGAAGCAGTGGAAGCAGCCCCAAAACCGTGGTTGTGGTGGTCAGCCCCTGCAAAAGGCCGATACCTCTGACGAGGTATTCTTCGCTGCCAAGCAACATAAACTGCCCGCCCGCGTTTTTGTTGTTTTCCCTGACGGACTCGACAACTTCCTCCAGGCTGATTTTATATTTGTTCAGAGCATGTGGATTTATTCGAATCTGATATTGCAGGACATGGCCGCCTATCGAGAGGATGTCTGTTACGCCGGACACAGTCTGTAATTGATATTTAACGACCCAATCGTTTATTTCTCGAAGATACGTACTCGCTTCTTTTCCGTTGGTATCGATATCCGGGTCCATCGTCAGGTAATAGATAAATATCTGTCCAAGCCCTGTGGAGGTAGGCCCCAGCACGGGCGGTTCGTGCATTTCAGGCAGTTGCGCCTGTGCCTCGCTGAGCCTTTCCGAGACAATCTGCCGGGCAAAATAAATATCAACATCATCCTCAAAATAAACGTAAATGATAGCCATCCCGAACGCCGAGGTGCTCTTTATCTGCTTGATGCCGGGCAGGCCGTTCATGGCAGACTCGATGGGAAAAGTTATCAATCGCTCGACTTCTTCGGGCGCCATTCCGTGGGCCTCAGCAAAGACAGGCACCATAACAGGAGATATATCCGGAAAGGCGTCAACCGGTATTTGAGTGTATTGATATATTCCAAGCAATGTTATTGCCAGGATGGCGAGAATAACAAAAAACCTATATCGCAGAGAGATATCGATAATTTTCTTATGCATGAATAATCCTCTTAATGGCCGTGTCCGGCATGGCTGTCGAGTGTGCTGGTGATTATTTTGGCCTTAAGCTCGAAAGCCCCCTCGGTTACGTATTGACAGCCGGGATCGAGTCCTGAAATTACCTCAACATATTCAGTATCGGATTGTCCGAGCCTTACGTAAGCAGGCTCAAAGCCGTGTTCGTCACTGACAAAAACACATTTTCTGCCCTTGAGGTTTTGGACAGCGTCTTTGGGGACGAGTACGCCTGCATCGACATCATCAACGTTAACTTTAGCGGCAACAAAAAGGCCGGGCCGAAACATTCCTGTTCCATTCGGCAAAACAACTCTTGCAAGTGCTGTTCGGGATTCCTGCCCAACTATCGGCCCAACATAGCCGATTACACCTTCGACGTCCGGAATGGTTTCACCTGCAGACACAATGACCTTTTGGCCTTTCTTAATCGACGCCAGGTCTTTCTGGTAAATATGAAGATCAACCCAGACACTGCTTAAATCCGCAATCACAAAAACTTCGGCGTCATTACCTACAACCTCTCCCAATGTGATATGTTTTTCGATAATTGTCCCATCAAACGGAGCACGGACAGGATACCATGCGAGTTTTTCGTTTGTTATGCGAAAATCGATAACGCTTATGCCCTGGTCTTTGGATATGGATGTGGATATGGATTTTGCCGCACATTCCATACAGTTAGGGACGTTGCATTCCTCTTCTTCCGGAACCGGTGAATTCTGACTTCTTGCCAACGCCGTCAGGGCCTTGACATCCTCAGCGGTAAGGCCAAGAACATAAAGAATTCGCTCGGCAGCT
>Ga0255382_10053_pt1 | contig 14023 bp, 13 predicted proteins | sample ANMaggSeSYBR01H9_FD_182101 | JGI IMG/M metagenome (GOLD analysis project Ga0255382, IMG submission 182101) | Sediment cell enrichment communities from methane seep in Santa Monica Basin, California, United Staets - ANME aggregate JGI... | ecosystem: Environmental > Aquatic > Marine > Cold seeps >... | reverse complement strand
ATTCTTAGAATCCCCAAATTTCTTTCCGGTTTTTTCTTCTACGCCTTTAAGCGCATCTAACATCTGATCCCACATTCCCTCAGGGAACTTGTTGTCATTCGCAATGAAAGCATTGCAGCCTTCGGTTGAAACTGTAAAGAACGGGGGAACTGGAACACCAATACGGGTCATTTCAGCAAGATTTGCACCTTTACCGCCCAAAAGACCGCGCACACCATCCCAGTCGCCAGCATATTCTTCTGCTTTTTCGACCTCATTGAAGAGATATACCCATTTATTAACCACTATCAATCCTCCTGAAAACTTCATTTATCTAATTGATAAAATTTAACTCAATACAATCTAGAAAATTTTACCATATCTGGTATATGTGGTTTCTTGATTTTATGAATTATTAACATTCCTCATCTCAAGAGGTTAATTTCATCATATCAATTTCTAGTCTCTGAAAATTCTGCTATCTTCTGTTCGATAAAAGTTATCGCTTCTTCACGATTTCTTACCGTTCCGGTAACTTGTGCCTCTCGTAAGGCTTCTAAATATGCTTTGAACTGTGGCCCAGGTTTTAAGTGGAAATCACGAATCAGGTCATTTCCGTCCAGAATGGCTGGGGGTGAAATAATCTGTTGATATGAATTCCAATATGCTTTTAAAAGACGAGATACCGTAGATATTACTTTTTCTCTCTTTTCTTCTGAAAACCGCCGAACAGAGGCGAACGAGACCAAACATAATCCAATCCCTGCGTCCCCAGAAGTGCGGAAATAACGGTAAATATCAATTGGAGTAAACATATGATTCATCTTAATTGAGTTTGAGATTATGTCCCAATTCGTTATCAACCTGCTAAGAAAATGTATTTCCCGATTGCTTAAAACAAAATCCGCACCACGTTTTTTTAAAAAAGAATGAATCTTTTCTTTTCTATCGCCCTCATCAAGGCCAAAACTTAATACACAGTTGAACTCTTGGTGCATAAGAATTCCTAAATTTAGTAGTTTGATCATACTACGACCTGACACAAATTCATTTTCTAAATATTGCTGTATATTCTTTTGAAAAGAATCCATTAACGATTTGTTAGACTGGTGTTCTGTCCTACCACTTGCCCCAGACTCAACAAAATAATGGTTTAGATCATTAAGTAATTCATTGGATTTCTTCCAATGTTCAGGACAGTTTTCAGAACCAGGAAACAACCTCTGCACAAGATCAAATTGCAGACAATAATTTAAACACTCCAAAGTATGGGTTTTGCCTAATATCTTGAAGAACTCATCTCTAACGCGCTCGGAAGATATTTCATTTAATCGGCATACCGCATCATGTATGGCGATTGCTGTTTTTTGATCAATCACACTGTTAAATTGACATGCAAACCGGATGGCACGTAAAACACGTACCGGATCGTTAACCAGAGATTGATCTGAACATGCTCTAATTAATTGTTTTTCAATCGCCCCAACTCCATCTAATGGATCAATGTAAATCCCTTTATCAATTTTGGAAACATCAAGGGCAATGGCATTAATAGTAAAATCGCGGTCTTTTAAATCTTCTTCAATTGATTCGCCCCGCATCAAAGCAATATCTAGTATCATATCTTTTTTTGAAGTTTCTTGAAGTATGACACGATATGTTTGCCGTTCTTCATCAAGGGGATAAAAATTTCCTGAAAAATGATTTGCAATGCTGCTGGAAATTGATCTCGCATTCCTTGTCAACACGATATCAATATCATTTGACGGAATCCCCATTACCAAATCCCTTACAACACCACCAACAAGATATATTTTTGTGTTCTCGCTGAAGTTTGAACGAATATATTGAACTATTTTTTCAAAAGAAATCACTTTATCCATATTTAGATATTAACACATCGAAGGACTTTTACATAAATACTAACATCCTTATAAAGCTAATCGAATATTTTGTGAAGAATAAAGATTATTCTTCGACCTCATACTTCTCTAAATCTACAATTCCAATAAATCCAAGATTGCGATAATATTCATCAAGATCAAGTCCATAACCAAAAACAAATTCGTTTGCAATCTCAAATCCAACATATTTGATAGGGAAATCTACCTCTCGTCGCTCAGACTTGTTTAATAGAACACACACCTCAAGCGATTTAGGCTGCCGGCTATTTAACAATTGAAGCAATGAATTCATCGTGCGCCCACTATCAACAATATCTTCAATTATCAATACATCACGATCACCAATATCAGTGTTTAAATCCAGCGAAATTCTAGCTTGCCCAGTAGAACTCCGCTTGCCAATACCATATGAGGACACAGCCATAAAATCAACAGAATGCCTGATATTCAACTGTCTCATGAGGTCAACCAAAAACATGATACCGCCTCGGAGCACGCAAACCAGAATTAACCCTTCAGAATCTTTATATTCATGGTTAATTTGTTCAGCTAAGGCTGATATACGAGTCTGAAGTTTATCCTCTGAGATCAGCACCTTTTTTAATATTTCTTGATAATCCTGCACTTTCTTCCTCCTTGCGAAATTTAGTTACTGCGATGAGGTACCTGATGATGCACTCTACATCGCGCCTCATAAAGTTCTGCCGCTCCCACAACAACGATAGGATCATCATAAAAAGCCGGTTCACCATTAACTAACCGTTGAGTCCTGCTGGCAGCTTCACCGCACACCATGCAAATTGCCTGCAGCTTAGCAACTCTTTCTGCTTTTGCCAGCAGCAATGGCATAATGCCGAAAGGCTCACCGCGAAAATCCATATCTAGTCCAGCGGCAATGACACGTATCCCTTGACCAACAATTCCGTCGATGACATTAATCAGATTAGGGTCAAAAAACTGGGCTTCATCTACTGCTACGACTGTCACTTCTGGGTCCAGTAACTTTTTTAATTCCTCGGAATCTATTACAGGGATACAGTCGATTTCGTAGCCCGAATGTGATGTAATTTTTTGGATCCCACTATAACGATCATCTATACTCGGTTTGAACACCTGAATTTTCTGTTTGGCAATCATTGCCCTACGCATCCGACGAATTAGTTCTTCGGATTTCCCACAAAACATCGAACCACAAACAACTTCTAACCGACCAAAATGACCTTCCATTAAGCATCTCCATGTGTCTATCCACAGACAATAATGACTTGAATTATTATCCTTCGATTTTACCTTATAACACTCCTTTTGAGGAATATTTCCCGGTTTGATTATTTTCCAATTCCGATCAACAAGTGATATTATTATTAATGGTTAAAGATTTATCATTTTTTTGAAATAATATTACAAAGTGAAATAAATCTTTTATATAACTTCTTTTCAGATTAATAACTAGATTGTTTACAGAGGTAATTATGAATCCACGAAAAATAACAAACCAAATAGATTTATTAGGGGTTATCGATTGGGATCGTACAGTCTTTGACTCATTAATTCCATTACCCGATGGAACTACCTATAACTCTTACTTACTTAAAGGCAGTGATAAAACTGCATTAATCGACACAGTAGAACCAGGAAAATCCTCCATTCTCATGAACCAGTTAAACCAGGTACCTGAGATTGACTACATTGTTTCACTACACGCAGAACAAGATCATTCCGGCACCATTCCACTAGTCCTTGAAAAGTATCCCAACTCAGTTGTTTATACTTCGCAAAAAGAAAAACCCATGCTCTTAGATTTACTTCCTGAGATAGATCCTGACCGAATCATCACAGTCGAAGACGGTGGTGAACTTTCTCTGGGTGATCTCACGTTGAAATTCATTTATACTCCATGGGTGCATTGGCCTGAAACTATGTCTGCTTATCTTATAGAAGAAAACATTTTGTTCAGTTGCGACTTTTTCGGATCTCATTTAGCAACATCAAAAATGTTTGCTGATGAAGATCCACTCGTTTTGGCCAGCAACAAACTATACTACGCTCAGATTATGCAGCCGTTACGAAAATTCGTCAGCAAAAATCTAGAAAAACTCGAACATTATGATATTGATATGATCTGCCCCAGCCATGGGCCTATCTACAACATTCCGGAATTCGTCCTCTCGGCGTATGATGAATGGGCAAATGGGCCTAGCAAGAACATGGTTATGATTCCCTATGTGTCTATGCACAATAGCACGTTGCGAATGGTTGAATATCTTATGTCTTCTCTTTGTGATAGGGGAATCATCGTGCAGCCCTATAATCTCGAAACCGCAACTATTGGACAATTAGCCACCTGCATGATCGATGCTTCTACAATCATTCTTGCTTCACCCACACTCCTCGGAAATCCACATCCGCTATTGGCAAACGCCATTTCACTGACAGCCCTGGTAAAACCAAAAGCGCCTTTCCTCGGTTATATTGGTTCCTACGGATGGGGAGATACTGTATCGAAAAAGATCGCTCAAATGGCTGCCCCTCTGAAGAAAGATGTACTCCCCTTTGTAACAGCGAAGGGATACCCGAATGAGGCTGTAAAAAAGGAACTAGATGATCTCGCTCAACAGATCTACGAAAAACACACAGAATTAGGGATTACAAAATAATATCCTGATTGTCTCTCACAGCCCCCTGGTTAATCCAGCGGGGCTTTTTTTAAAGCAGATGGGATTTTAATAAATTTTTTTGTTTTTTGAATGAGGCCATAATACCATGGTCCCAATATCTATTCCCAATTCATGAACCATTGAAGCACATTTCACCTTGAATAAGTAAAATATTTTAGTATTCAATGTATTGCCACTCAACCCCTCATAGTTTCCGACACCCTTAGAAAGAATCAACGGAGCAGATATAAATAAAGTTCTGAACTCATCACTTGCTCTTTTTAAAATGATTCCAGCTATCCCGTCACCTGTTTCGACTATCTCAGTGCATTGATCCAGCCCTGCCTGAACTGCATCTTTCCTCATCGCATCATTCAACCCACCATTGCTCTTCACAGCATACTTTATGGGAATTGAACCTATCTCAGATTGGATGGTTTCAATGAGAACTCGATCAAAAACAGTTTCGCCAGCATTGTCCCCCATCATCAACATCCAGGGATTGCGCTTAATTTCTGACCTAAGTTCATCGGCTTCAGGTGCGGAAAGTTTTTGCTGTAACCCGTCCTTAAGCACTTCTTGCAAATCAAATGTATCTGAAACACCAAAATCGATAGCGTTCCCGAGAGCGGCGATGTGAAGAGCTGTTTTAAAAGGATCTTTTGAAACAGAGACTAATTCCTTCATACGAGGATAAAGCTTCAACGCATCGCGAGTACTTATTTGTTTTAGAGTTTCATATGGATCATTCACACCCGTTTGCGTGCGGATTTCATCCATCAATAATGCAACCACATCCACTGGAAGGGAGTCTTCACCAGCTTCTCCCATTAACCTTAATACCTGTTGCATGATATCCCGTTCAGTCTTCTTGTCAGCTCCACTATATCGTAGGGTTCTTAAAGACATTCTGGTTAAACATTCAAAACACTCTGAATAGATTTTCATAGATTCTCTAAACCTAAACCGGTCTATGACTTTTGTAGATAGCTTTGCCTAGCATTCACTATACCCACAAGAATAACATTTGCAGCAGCCTTCTTCCATCACCAAAGTCGCTTGCCCGCATTCGGGACAAAGATCGCCAATCTGCGGAAGGCCAGGTTGAAGAGTAGAATTTTTGTAGAGGGTATTTATTTGTTGTAATTCTTCTGCTCTCGATGAAAGTTCCCCACCACTAAGTCGAACTTTCCTCTGCTCTAGATACTCACGTAAAAGCGTTGCAACACCATCAGGGAATGAACGGACTCGGTCCGGCCCAAATCCTAAAGCACGACCACCACCAATACCAGTTAACTGCTGAATTATTAATTCAAGACGTTTTACCGGTTCAATTGGTGATGACTGTCTCAATACTTGGGAAATCAGCCGGCCAATCGCTTCTGATACTGTTGCAGTGTCAGAACCAGCCTTAGCGCTATTTATAAAGACTTCAAATGGCTGATTACCTCCATTTTCATTAACAGTTACAAATGCTTTTCCCAGTGGTGTTTGAATAGAATATGTGTATCCTGGCAACGTTCGGGGACGGGGCTTTCGACTATCACTCCAGATCATTGGCTGTATAGCCGTTTTGGGTTCTTCTTTTTCTTCAACAGTCTTTTTCGTTTCCAGAACAACGACATCGCGAGACCCAGTTACATAAACCGTGATCCCTTTACAACCTAATTTCCATGCCAGCTGATATACATGAGCGACGTCTTCTTCTAATGCCCCTACCGGGAAATTTACAGTTTTCGAAAGGCTATTATCAACAAAAGCCTGCATAGCTGCCTGCATCCGAACATGATCTTCTGCTGTAATATCGGAAGAAACTACAAACACATCACGAATATCTTCTGGCATCTCAAGAATATTCTGGCAGGATCCCATTTCCATCACTTTCTGTATAATCTTTTCTTGTGTATTCTGATCTAAATCGGCTTCTTCCATTTGTCTAAGGAACTGAGGTGAAGTGTAAGTTAATTGTAAGTCGCTGCCATTATCATCAACGTGGCGGACATACGCAAGTGCAAAAACAGGTTCACAACCATAACCTTCAACACCAGCAACAGTAGCGATTGTCCCAGTAGGTGCAACTGTGGTTTGTGCAGCATTCCGAATACCGTGAGTTTTTATTCCTTCAACAATCTCGTTCCAATCAAGTACCGGCCTGCAATAATCATGTGTGTAAGGCACAATAGAGACGGGTACCTGCCACTTAAGATCATTTGGATCATAAAGGCTTCCCTGTATTGCAAGGAACGCTCCACGCTCCTCTGCCAGTTGAATACTGGTTTTCATCGAATGGAACCGGATAAATTCAATCACCTGTGAAGCAAATTCTTGTCCTTCAGTTGACCCATACCGAATTCCAACATGATACAGGATATCTGCAAAACCCATTATTCCTAAACCAATACGGCGTGCACGCAAGGCCGATTCCTTCAGTTGTGGTACAGCGGGTACATAATGATTTGCATCTACAACATCATCTAAAAAACGTGTTGCGAGAACGGTACTCTCTCGCAGTGAATCCCAATTCAACATTCTATTCTCATCAAAATGCTGAGCAAGATTAATGGATCCGAGGCAGCAATTCTCAAATGGCCCAAGCCATTGTTCACCACAAGGATTAGTTGATTCCAGTCTATAAAGTTGAGGGACTGGATTTTGCCGATTCGCAGTATCCAGGAATAACACCCCTGGTTCACCATTGTGATGAGATTGTTTCACAATCATATTAAAAACATCTCTTGCCCTGACAGTCTTATACACAACGAGAGGAATTCCCATCTCGATTGCATCTTCAATGGTTCCATCTAATTGTGAATACATAGGGTCATCGACATCCGGAAATACCAAATCCCAATCGGCATCTTCTTCGACAGCCTTCATGAATGCATCCGTGATTCCAACAGAGATATTGAAATTTGTTATGGCATTCTCATCTGTTTTTAAGGTAATAAATTTTTCAATATCAGGATGATCTACTCGCAGTACCGCCATATTCGCACCACGCCGTGTACCTCCCTGTGCAATTTCCCCAAAGGCATTATCATACACACGTAAGAAACCATTCGGCCCAGTTGCCTTCCCTGAGGATGATTTCACGAGTGCACCGGAGGGGCGAAGACGAGAAAATGAAAATCCATTTCCTCCACCAGTTTGCTGAATCAATGCAGCATTGCGTAAACTTTCAAAAATACCTGTGCCATTCCGACCCATATCATCACTGATGGGTAAAACAAAACAAGCAGCCAATTGTCCAAGAGGGGTTCCTGTTCCAGTAAATGTCGGAGAATTCGGAAAAAACTTTTTTGAGATCAGAAGTTTATAATACTCTTCAGCCAGAGCAATAACATCAGTGTTCCAGACTGATTCCACTTTTGCAACATGATAAGCAACCCGCCAAAACATTTCTTCAACAGTTTCAACAGCGTCGCCATTTTTATCGTGCCGCAAATATCGTCGTTGCAGAATTTGCATCGAATTATTTGTTAGTTCAATTATTGGCAATCCTTTTGGTAATTTTGGTGTAGGCAGCAATTTCCCTAATTTGCTTTTTTCTGACGACATTACCTATCCTCCACTACCTTCCAATAATTTATCAATTTCATTCCTGATCGAATGCAGATCATCTAGCTGTAAATAAACAATTGCGTAACGAATATAAGCAATCAGATCTAACTCTTTTAATCCCGCAATCACCAAATCCCCGACCTCACGACTGGACACTTCTGACCGGCCGCGTTTTTGTAAAGAAACTTCAATCTCTCCAACCAGGCGATCAATATCAGCACCAGAAACCGGTCGTTTCGCACAACTGATACGAATTCCTTTTAATAATTTCTCACGATTGAACTCCTCACGAGTTCCTTCTTGTTTTACAATTAATGGAGTGGCAAGAATTGCTCGTTCATATGTTGAGAATCGCTGATGACAATTTAAGCACTCCCGCCTGCGTCGAATCCCGCCATGATTATTCCGTGTTGTATCAATAACTCGAGTTTTTCTATTTTGACAATATGGGCAATACAAAACCTACCTCCCTTTCATAACGTTTTGAAGGAGTACGAAACATTACGTTACCTCTGAAACCACCCCCGCATATGGGGGTGCTATTTATAATTACCCGTATATTTAAGTAAAAAAATTTTAGCATACTTATATGGTCATTGCAAGCCGAAAAATCATGTAACAATCTTAAAGATTTAAAAAACCTAAAGCTATCGTTTTCTGCTTGTTTCCACATGGGTCATCAAATTCAAAACACGTGTGGATTAAAACTGTGTATAATTTGTATTATGGAACTACAAAAACCCATCTTATCTATTTTCATAATACCCTTATTCATTCTTATTTTGATTGGCAATGTTACAGCAAGTTGCCAGCGACCGACAAAAATTACTGAGACAATCTCACCAACCACCCCCCTCTCAACTGATACCGTTGAAACCTCTCCCACAAATACACCCACAGCTATGCCCACACCAGCGCCATTGGCAGCTATTGTAAATGATCAAGCCATACTCCTTGAGGATTTAAATAACGAAATTTTGCGCTATATGAAAGCTCATCCCAGCACTTCCGCAGAACAATCGTTTGACAAATCATTACAATCAATGATTGATCAATACCTATTTGCACAAGAGGCAAGAAACAATGGTTATTCAGCTACTGAAGGAATGGTAACTGATCGCATTACAGTATTAATCAATGAATTAGGGGATGAGACTCTTTTTACTCAATGGCTAGACACAAACCATTACACTCAAGAATCTTTCGAAAGGGCTTTAGCAATTGCCATCGAAACCGACTATCAAATTGAGTTAATCATCCAACAAATCCCAGACGATATTGATCAGGTTGAATTACGCCAAATCCTTGTTTATGATCAGGTTACTGCTGATAATATCCAGTTGGCATTGGAGAGCGGGACTGATTTTGAATGGTTAGCCAGACAATATCACCCACTCACAAATGGCTATCTTTCCTGGTCGCCAAAGGGCTATCTTTCTCAACCAGCTATAGAAATTGTTGCTTTTGAGTTAGAATCCGGTACTTTTAGTGAAATGATTGAAACTGATTTCGGCTTTCACTTCATCAAAGTTCTCAATCATGAAATTCATCCGCTTTCCATTGATGCAAAACACAAATTACAGCACCTGGCCCTGCAATCATGGATAGACCAACAACGGTCCAACAGTAAGATTGAAATAATTGCTTCAATTCAGTAAAGGAAACAATGGAAAACCAACAAGTAAAGAAAACCAAAAGAATCTATCAGGGGATATTCCCCTTTTTTACGACCTTTTTCATCATTCTTTTGATTGCAATAGTAATTTATTTTCTGTTAATATTTGTAGAACCCCAAAGCATTCTCAACCCTTTTCCACCTGCCACACCGAAAAACTCGATCTCGCAAAATGAAGTTGCACTTGCACTCACACAAACTATAGCTATTGAAAATCAATTTACACCAATTCCTTCAAACACACTGACAGCTAGTTGCACCGCAACAAATAGCGCACCAACAAATGCAATAACTCATTCGCCTGATACAACCCCCTCGATAACTCCGACGATAGATAAAGCTGTAGCTGAAATCAATATTATTTCAACGGATATTCATCCTGATCAAATTTTCTATACTCCGACACCTACTCCAAAAGTGGGTTATCTCTATCCATTCATTCTTGTGAATGAGCCAAGATTTAATGAATCACCCTACAATGAATTTGCCGAGAATCCAATCCTTGAGTGTAATTGGCTTGGCGTTGGTGGCCAGGTTTTTGATATACTTGGAAATCCCCTGACTGGAATTAAGATACGCTTGGGCGGTTTTTCAGTTGATGAAGAATTCGAATTTCGATACACTAAAAGTGGAGATTCTATCATTTTTGGTGACTCAGGATATGAGTTTGAATTAGGAGATAAACCTGTATATTCACCCTCAGGTAAATGGGTGCAACTAATTGATAAGGAAGGTCTTCCACTTTCTGCAAAGGTTCACTTTTCTACAACTGGTCATTGCACACAGAATTGGATTAAGATTGACTTTAAACAAGTGCGATAGCAATCGTTTATTGCTGCCAACGCTGCCGTAAAACTTCAAATAACGCGACACTGCCGGCTATCCCAGCATTTAAGGACTCTGTATCATCCTCCATTGGAATTGTGATTTTCTCGTCACATATCTCCAACATTTCATTGGATACACCGTTCGCTTCTCCACCCACCACTAACGCACAGGATTGTTGTAAATCACTTGACCAGATTGGCTTGCCTTCTGACACAACCATGGCAATTATCCTGGGTCGATTTACAAATAACTCATCAAAATTCGCAAGTAATCCTTCTACTGTTACCGTCTGAATGCTCAAAGAAAAATGTGCACCCATCCCTGCACGAACAACTTTTGGCGAATAAACATCAACAGAACCGTCCAAAATCATCACACCATCCACACCGGCAGCTCTGGCTGTTCTCAGCAAAGTTCCCATATTCCCTGGATCTCGAACACGATCCACAATCAGTAAAAATGATGGTGTTGCCGAAAACGGTTTTGCTTCTATCGAAAAAACTGCAATCACACCTTGTGATGTCTTTGTGTCTGAAACTCTTTCTAACAAATGATCTGCTACTTGAAAGATAGGAACTTCACAATTTTGAAAATACGTGATAGCTTCAAAACCTCGATCAGAAATTGCATCAGAATAAAGAAGAATTTCAGGGTGAATTTCATTTTTCTCAGCTTCTTCAATCAGACGCACCCCTTCAGCCACATAGACCTGCTCTGTGGTACGAAATTTCTTTTTTCGAAGAAGTTCACGTACATATTGGATTTTAGGATTGCTTGTGGAAGTAATAATATTTATACTCATAATTTTGCTTCATTAATTTGAAAAGATTGACCTGGCTATCTAGGTTCTGAAACACTGCTGCTCTTCTTAATGTTATGCTTCGTTTCTGCCAAATTCCAATGACATATTTATTCCATCTTTCTTTTTATAAAGCATTAAAACATTATAGTATAGAACACATACACTTGTAGCCTACTTGAGTAAATCATGAAATAAAATTCATGTCTAAATCGTCAAATCACATTCAAAGAAAAACGGGAAGAAATTAATCTTCCCGTTGAACGATCACTTAAGGTTGTTTCTTTCGCGGCAACTTTATCCTTTTGCTTTTTCCACAATAGCTGTGAAAGCGGCGGGATCATTTACTGCCAAATCTGCTAGCATCTTGCGATTGATTTGGATATCAGCCTGCTTGAGCAAATAGATCAACTTGCTATATGGAACACCATTAATCCGGGATGCTGCATTAATGCGGGCAATCCATAAACGACGCAGATCTCGCTTACGATTTCTTCGATCACGATATGCGTACCACAAGCTCTTCATCATCGCTTCATTGGCGCGGCGGAACAATTTGCTGCGAGTGCCAAATTGGCCTTTTGTAGCCTTTAATACTTTTTTATGTTTTCGGTAACCTATTGGGCCACCTTTTACTCTTGCCATCATTTACTCCTTTGCGTACCCAAGGGCGTCAGTGATTTTCCTACTTGTTAAGAACACCCAATAGCCGCAATTATTATTTGTAATAGTATTATTTCTTCTTGAGATAAGGCGCAAGACGATTGACTCGTTTGACAATACTTTTGCCGTTAACTGGAAGCATCTCATCCAACTGACCTTTAACGCGTTTGGATCGGCGACGTCGAAAGTGGCTTTTGCCACCTTTTGTTCGCATAACCTTTCCCGAACCGGTAGCTTTAAACCGTTTCGAGGTTGCTTTATGGGTCTTAAGTTTATATTTTTTTGTTTTTACTTTTTTTGACACAACAAACTCCTCTTACCAATAGAAATTGATTAGTTTTAAGGTTTGCAAGAAACAACCGAAAAGTGACAATTACCTAATGAAGTGATCCATTTCGTTTTTTCGAATAAACCCTTGTCTGTGGATAGGGTTTAAACTTTCTTTAAAATTATTTCTTTTTCCCTGTTTTTAACGGCACCAACATCATCGACATGGCCCGTCCTTCCATTTTTGGTCTCTGCTCGATTTTTGATACATCGGACAACTCTTCCCCAATTTCTTTTAAATCTTCCAATGCGATTTCAGGGTAATGAATTTCACGTCCCCGGAACCGTATAGTAACACGCACTTTTAATCCGGTTTCCAACCAGCGACGAGCATCTCTTGTCTTAAAGCCGCGATGATGTGCGTTTGTTTTCGGACGCAGTCGAATTTCCTTCATCTCTACTTTTGTTTGAGATTTTCTGGCTTCCTTCTCTTTTTTGGTCCGTTCGTATAAAAACTTTCCATAATCCATTACACGACAAACTGGCGGGTTTGCATCTGGAGCAACCTCTACTAGATCTAGATCTGCTTTATCCGCAATTGCCTTTGCCTCTTGTGTGGGGATAACACCAACATTGGTTCCGTCTGGGCCAATCAATCGAACTTCTTTACTCCGAATTGATTCATTGACACGAAAATTTGAAGTGCTTATGATTTTTCTCCTTCTAATAGACATAAATACATGCGTCAGACGTTCAGAAACGCATGTAACATAATACCATAATATATTTAAATATCCAAACCTGAAGGAATAATTTATTTCTTTAAACTAAACAATTTCCTCATTCTCCGATTATAATGACTTCATGATAAACAGTCAACAAATAAATACACTTTCAGACACCTGGTTTATTAAGGATGTTCCAATTAATGGTAAATGTTTACTCGCCCCAATGGAAGGTATTTCAGACCAACCCTTTCGAATGATCTGCCGTAAATACGGGTCTTCACTTACCACATCTGAGTTTATTAACGCCCTCGAAATCATTCATGGACACCCTTACCATATTACTCAGCGTCTGGCCTTTGACCCATCGGAAAGGCCCTTCTCTATCCAGATTTATGATAATGAGCCTGAGAGAATCATTCGATCAGCTAATATCATTTTAAAAGCGAATCCCGACATCATTGATATCAATATGGGATGTTCATCAAAAGAAGTGTCAGGACGCGGGGCAGGAGCAGGGTTGCTGCGCACTCCTGAAAAAATAAAGACAATTTTCCAGAATCTAAGTCAGACACTACCTGTTCCGGTGACAGGAAAAATTCGTCTTGGGTGGAATGGAGCCACACTTAACTACCTTGAAGTTGCAAAAATAATTGAAGACAATGGAGGAAGCTCTATAGCCGTTCACGGCCGGACAAAAAACCAGGGTTATAACGGAGAAGCCGATTGGGATGCAATTGCCGAAATTAAACAAAAAGCTTCTATCCCAATCGTGGGTAATGGAGATATTAAATGTGTTGCTGATATACAACGAATGCTTGATCATACTAATTGCGATGCGGTAATGATCGGGAGAGCAGCCATCGGTAATCCCTGGATTTTTTCCATGAGAGATCGTCTTGATATACCATTCCCCGAAGTACGTCAAATCATGATTGATCACATATCAGCAATGGCGGCCTTTT
>Ga0255382_10052_pt1 | contig 14047 bp, 14 predicted proteins | sample ANMaggSeSYBR01H9_FD_182101 | JGI IMG/M metagenome (GOLD analysis project Ga0255382, IMG submission 182101) | Sediment cell enrichment communities from methane seep in Santa Monica Basin, California, United Staets - ANME aggregate JGI... | ecosystem: Environmental > Aquatic > Marine > Cold seeps >... | reverse complement strand
CGGTGACATCGCCTTCGTCGATTCAGACGGGTTTATCACGATTACCGGCCGCCTGGCGCGTTTCAGTAAAATCGGCGGCGAAATGGTGCCGCACACCAACATTGAAGAAGAACTCCATAAACTGCTGGGCCTTGACGAATCACGCATGGCCGTGGCGGGTGTGTCGGATACGGTGAAAGGCGAGCGGCTGGTCGTGTTGCATACCTTGAGCGATGAAGAACTCCAAAAGTTGGCTGGGCTGATGAATCAGTCGAGTCTGCCGAAACTCTGGCTGCCTAAATACAATTCCTTCTACAGCGTTCCCGAAATCCCCATGCTGGGCAGCGGCAAGACCGATATCAAGCAAGTAAAACAAATGGCCAGAGAATTGGATATCGGTGAATAATACCAGGCGCTGCGCTGGCTATTGAAGCTTTGTCCGGGAATTTGTGGCGGAGGAATAAAGATGAGGAGACGCGCCGTGGGTGGAATGGCGATTGCCGTCGGTTTGGTATTGGTGTACAACGGTCTGACTTTTTCTCTGGCGCTGAACAGCGACGCCGGCAAACCCCGCAATCCCGAAACGGGCATCTTTGTTGGAGCGGAACCCAGGGACCTCGGGCCTGAAGACGCCGCAAACGCCGCCTTGTTTATTCATGGCTACGGCGGCGCGGGCACGGATTTTGCCGATCTGCCTGAGAAACTTGCCGGGGAAGGGTGGCGCGTCCGCATTATGTTGTTGCCAGGCCACGGGACGACTCCACGCGAGATGGCCAGGCAGACCCCTGATGATATGCTTGAAGCCGCCCGCGCGGAAGTCGAAGCGCTGCGAGAAAAGCACGACAAGATCATCCTGCTGAGCCATTCCATGGGGGGAGCGATCAGCGCGATTATCGCGTCGGAAACCAAGGTTGACGGCTTGGTCCTTGGCGCGCCCTATTTCGGTGTCACCTACAGATGGTATTACATACTTCCGCCCGAAATCTGGGCCAAAATAACATCGCCGATTTTCAGGCGGGTTTACAAGGGCAAACTCTTTATGCAAGTCAACAAAAAGGAGGCAAAAGATAAGATTATATCGTATGAATGGATGCATTCATCGACGATTAACATGTTGACCGCGCTGGGAAGGAGAGCTTCTTCCGCCGAAACTCTGTCAGAGATCACATGCCCAATCTTACTGATGTATGGCCCTGGCGATATTGCCGCTTCCCCCAAGGCCGCCAAACGGGCCGTTGACAAGATGGCTTCGGAGGACAAACGCACGGTTGTTCTGAAAAAATCGAACCATCATGTTTATTGGGACTATGATCAGGAAGAGGTTTTCAATGAGACCCTTGCATTTGTACGCAAAATAAGCGGGGAGAATGATGCGCGGGAGGCGGGTGGACGTGAGTGAACAGGAATATGACGCCTGGGCCGATTATTACGACATCATCCACAAAGGACTTCCGGGCGAAGCTGAGTTCTATATAGCCCAAGCCATAAGAAGCGGAGGAGAGACGTTTGAGCTGGGATGCGGCACGGGGCGTATATGCATTCCCATGGCCATGTCGGGCGTCAATGTGACGGGCCTGGACAATTCAGCAAACATGCTTGATATATGCCGCGAGAAAAAAGAGGCGATTGGTGAAACATCCGGCTGTCTGACACTCATCAAGGCGGACATGCGCGACTTTGATCTGAAAAAGAAATTTCAGTTCATCGCAATGCCGTACCGCGCTTTCATGCATCTTCTCACGCCGGAAGATCAGCGCGGTTGCCTGAGAAAAGTGCATGAGCACTTGGCGGATGATGGTGTGTTTATCATGAATCTCTGGGCGGCGCGGTCCGTGCGCATCATGAAAGATTTCAAGGGCCTGCAAGGGGTGACCTGTTTTTCCGGCCGGTATCCTATTCCCGATGGTTCAGGCGAGCTTGTGCACTACCAATCAGTGATCCGCGACGATGAGCGGCAACTCCTGGAAGAAGAGCATATTGTGCATCATGTGAATGAGGAAGGCACGGTGATACATACGGCTGTGCTGCCCATGACGCGGATATGGTTAAAACCCCTGGAAATGCAGCAAATTCTGACGCAGTGTTCGTTTGCGGTTGAAGCTGTTTTTGGCGACTTTGATTGCACTGTATTGAATGATGATAGTGAAGAAATGATATGGGTGCTGCGCAAAGAGAAGAACTCTAATGTATCATAAAATTTTCATACAGTGGATCGCCGGAACTCCATTGGACTGTTACTTCGTCCACCCTGGAGAAATCAGGCCCCTTTTGGCACCATATGAGCATGCGCTCAAGCGCCTCCCGGCTTCCTTCGAATTCCGCCTCTACCTTGCCGTCCGGCGTGTTCCGCACCCACCCTTTAAGTTCAAGGATACTGGCTTTCCGGCAGGTTAAGTACCGGAACCCGACGCCTTGCACAACACCTTCAATGAAGACATGAAGCCTGTCAGCCATTATTCAGATTCTTGATATATAATGATCCTGTCTCTCAAATCTTTATCGCCGAGGGCGAGGATTGCTTTGGCCGCTTGAAGCTTGACGCCGTAATTGCCGCTTGCCATGCTCGGCTGCAATATGTCTATAAATGCGCGCACATCCGCCCTGAGGCATGCGTCGCCGACGATTTTCGCAATCTGAGTGACATATGCGTTCCGGGTAAGTGGATCAAAGTCAGGAAAATCTTCACGCAACAGACTCTGCAGCTCGGATACCATCGCTCTGTCCCCGCCTACGATAAGGGCGGCGGCGGCGCGTGCGCGGAGTCTAATGACTTCGATCTGAATGTCATACCGTTCCGCGAGCCGTTGGCGCAGCAATTCCATCGCCGCGATATCTCCTTTTTTCGAAAGAAGTATTGCGGCGTTGTAGCTGAGGGTCGGGATTTTCATCGCCTCATTCTTCATGAGTTCAATGCCCTTGGGGTCGTCCAATTTGAAAAGGATCTCAATGATGCGCCACCGGGAGAGACCCTTTTCTTGATCAAGTTTTTCATGGAGCTTGCTGATTATCTCGTCGCCGCCAAAGATCGTCAGGGCTTTTGCCGCCGCTTTCGCTTTGTCCTCATTCAGGCCCGTGAGGAAGTCCAGCAATACAGAAACAGAGTCTGTATCATTAATTCTCGCAAGTGCGATCACAGCAGGGACGGATGTGTCGGTCGCCCGTTCATTAGCCATACGATTCAACGAAGGCGCTGCCGACTTGATATTGTAGAGGCCTGACACGATGGCCATTTGCGCGCGCGTGCGCCGGTCGCCGCTGGCGAATGAGGCTTCGATGAACCCGGTGTTGATATCGGTTTCGCCCGCAACATACAGCTTGATGTATGCCTCAATGGCTGTTATGGCGTTGTCTTTCTGCATGGACAACTCTTTGAGATATTGCTGCGCATTCTTATCATTCCGGGAAGTCAACAGCATTGCTGCTTCCATCTTCAACACCTGATTAGCGTCAGATTCATTGAAGATTTTCCTGAGTTCTTCCTCTGCCCGTGACATAAGCTGGGTGTGCGCCGGAGAAAGGCCGACATTCGCATTTCTGACGTAAGCTTTCGCTTCGATCTTGCTTCCTTGCACCTTGACCTCAGCTATATCCTTAAAGAGATACACCTGAACCTCGCCCGATTCGGGATTCACCAAGCTCAAATAATTCGGGCCAATTTCCCGTATTTGCAGGTTGGGGTCTTCCGCGCTGCGTTCTTTGAGTACTATAGTCACAAGTGTTGTTGTGCCTGCGATGTCACGTAACTTGGCCCCGCTCACCCCGGTTACCGGGATGTCCTGAGCAGTTGCCGACAAAGCGATAATAACCGTGAGCGCCATAATAACTATTTTCTTCATGCCAGAATATCTCCCCTGTTAACTCAGTAGAATGCAGTATACCATCCCACCCAAATAACATCCAAGTTCATCTTCTAGTGTAATTCTATACTTTCTTCCTTCAAAATGCGATCTAGAAATCCTTTGGCCGCATCCAGGGAAGGCACAAGCGGATTCACGGACAGGCCTTGCAGCGCATATTCGTAGGATTTATGGCGCACTGCCTCGACAATCAGCCTGTCGCTTTCTTTGATACTCTGGAAAAGGCCCCTCAAGAATCTTGGACAATCACCCATCTTTCGCGGCTGCAACGTTTTTGAACTCACTGATATGGGTATTTCAACGCTTGCGTCCTCCGGCAGATCCCGTATCGCTCCGTCATTACGCACACATAGCACACATTCAGTTGCTTTCTTTTTTTCAAGGGCCTGCAGCAACGGCGCAATTGTCTCCTCGTACCACACCGCATTCCTGGCGCGTATGAGGTCCGGGATTTCGTCGAGCGCCGGATCTTCGTATAACTTCAAGATCTGTTTCTCTGCTTCGAACAGTATTTCCGCCCTTGTGCGCGCGCTCGCAAGTTGTTTCTTGAGCACTCTGTCGGTATGGAAAAACAAACAGGCGGTGCTGGTCGGTATCATCCTGAACAATTCAATAAGCTCAAGATCGAACTCATTCTCTTTATAATGTTCAAGCTGCTCTAACAGCTTCTCCATTATGCTCTTTCGGTTCAACTTTACGTCCTGTATCCAGCCCACATGATTCAGGCCGATATAGTCTATCTGCAATTCATCGGGCGTTGAATGAAGAACATCAGCTACGCGCTTAATGTATGTTCCAGGGAGATCGCAGACACCGATTACATTCAGGTTTGAATACTTGCTCAGCGCTTCAACGATTATCGCCGTTGGATTGGATAAATTGATAAAGATCGCGTCAGGATTCACCTGCTCGATTAGTTCCGCGTACTTGAGGACAGTGGGCAATGTCCTGAGTGCGTTCGCGCATCCGCCCGCGCCAAGGGTTTCATCTCCGATCATCCCATGTTTAGGGGGGATGATTTCATCGCGGTGACGCGCCTGCATTCCCCCTACGCGGATATGATTTATGATGTATTTAGCGCCCTGCACACTCTCAGTAACATCTGTCGAACCGCTTATCTTGACCGGGAACCCCGTTTTGTCCGCCAGCCGTTGGCAGAATGCCACTACGAGCGGCAATTTAGGCCCTTTCCGCCCCATCAAGACAATCTCATGGACATTTATATTGTGCGAGATAATAGAAAGTACAAGTTCAGGAACATAGACGCTGCTGCCGCCCAATATCGTAATGCGTTCAATCACAGACAACTGACCTCCATACAAAAACTAATGTTCGTTATTATAATTAAGCGCCGTCAATTCCCACGGGTCTTGCCCGAATCCCCGTTCTCCAGGAATCCCTCAAGAGCGCTTCTTACCGCGAAGTAAATAAGATGAGATCCTTCTTTCAATGTGCGCGGCCGGGTTTCCGTGCGGACACGGCCCTTCCTGATAGCCTCAATGACGGCTTCAACAGTTGCCGATTCAGCCGTCACCCAGGAAAAGGTGCTGATGCAAATCGGCAATTCATGGGTATCCGAGGTGCCTGCCAGTGGCAACCCGTATTTTCGCGCCGTGCGCACCGCCGCGCCGTTAAATCCTATCCAGCGGAAATACATTGTGCAGTATTCTATTGCGTCAAAAAGGCCGATGTTTTCAACGAGTTTTTTCCCCAGCGAGCTTCCCGACGGATAATATGGATGCGGCGCAATTAGCGCAGCGTTTCTCTTCCCAAGCCGCCGTAATTCCTCAAAGGTTTCAGCCCTGGCCTGCTCCTCATCCGGATTGAGTATCAGCACATGTTTGCCCTCAACGTGGAGTTCAATGCCGGGGATCAACAGTATCCCCTTCCTTCTGGCGTATTCCTGGAGGCGGCCCGTCACCGCATTTCCAGAGTGGCACGTCAGCGCAAGCACATCAAAGCCCTGCCGCGCCGCGTCATCAATCAGCATTTCCGTGGAATGCAGCAGATTGTCCTGCGGGTCATCCGAAGAATGCGTATGAAAATCAGCTTTTAACTCTAACATCATCTCTTTGAAATATAGCCTTATCCAGCGCCAGTTATCAATAGACAAGTGCGCCATTCGTGTATGAGGCTACCGCTATGGGTCGCCTAAGTCAAATTTGTGTTTGCCCTGTCAAAAGGCTCAATAAAGGCCCTTCTTTTTAAGGAGTACAAAGGCGCCTTCAAGGTGCCTGGATTCGTGAATTTCATATATGGGGAACCGTGCGATTTCAGTGTCAAGAAAAGACTCGATGTATGGTGATACTTCATGTACAGCGCCCAAGTGCGGCACGCCCCGCATCATGCCAAGTTCATGCTCGGTAACCAGCATGTACTGTGGATTGAAATCCTCCCGGATCTTTTCTTCATCATGGTTCGCGAACAGATACCCGCCCGGTGACCAGTACACGCACCTGAGTTTATTGAACATGCATATCGCGGGCGCTCCCGGACTGAGAACGTGCGTTTCCGGCGGCAGCAGTTCGGTGATTTGTTTTGAAGCCGTGTCGAGCGTGAAGGAAAGCCGGGAAAACCAAAGGCCCGATACGGTTGTGAAAAGGATAAATTGAAATATGATCGCGCAGAGCATCAATTTCTTCGCATTTTTACAGAATGCCGTGCGCAGCATGTACAGCGCGAGTCCCAGGAGCAATCCCAGCGCGAGCCACGCGGCCTTGTAAATGATCTTGCTTTTCATTGTGAACAGGATACGGGCCGCGGCCACTGGAGACACAACCGAGATCAGGCCGCCGTTGGGTGACAGGAGCCAGCCGGAACACAACAGGCCCGATATGATGGCCGCCGCGAATATCAACAGTCCGCGGAATTTACTCATTCGTTCAAGAAACCGGAACATTTGAGCGGGGCGCGGTGTGTTTGCCCAATCCCAGGATGCTCCAGCCAGGACCGCAAGAAACAGATTGACGAATACGGTCCGGCGCGCGGGCACGTCGATTGGGATAACGAGAGCGATTCCAGCGATTGCCGAGGTTATGCACATCCCAAGCGTGAAGCGGCGCAATGATTTCCCGCGGCATTCTTGAACATTCGCGGAACCAGGTGACGAAGTTTGAGAGTCATTTTCTTTATCCCCGCCTTTTTCGCTGAAAATGACCAGAGGCAGAAGCAGCAGTGTCACTGAGAGTATCAAGGGCGATGTCAGGAAATTCTGGGCGTCAATCCATGTGATTGCCTTATACGCTGACATGAACAGGCTGGAACCCGCGCGATCAGTGAGAGAGGTTTTCAAGACGAGCTGCTGGAAACTTTCCCAATCAGGATAGATCCAGTAGAAAAAACCCGCCAGAGAGATAACAGATGCTCCGGCGCAATACGCCATGAACCGCCTGGGCCTGTACCGGGCGGCAGGCTGGATGTCATGCACTGCCGCGCCGCATAAAAGGTAAGCGCACAATGGCAGCGCCATGATGATGCCGCTGGTTTTACTCAGTACGGCCAGTCCCGCCGCGCATCCAGCCGTGAAATATATGATGAGTTTGTTGCGCGGGGACGATTCGGCGGCAAGTATAAGCGTTACGCTAAGCGAATAGAAGAAGAGCAGGGCCGGTTCCAGAACCGCGATCCGGCTGAATCCAACCAGGCTCCAGGAAGTCGCCAGAAAAAATGAAGACACCAGGCCCGCCTGCACGGAAAAACCTCCAAGACGCGCCTGCCAATATGCCAGGAGGAGGAGCGCTATCCCGAATGTCATAGGCGGCAGGGCCAGTGCGGCAGGGCTTTGGCCGAACAGGTGAAACGAGGCCCGCATTGCCAGCGTATGCACAGGACACGCCGTCCACGGACGCCATGCGTCGTTCTCCTGACGCAACTGTCCGAACACAACCGCATTCTTGGCGGGAAAACTCCATGATCTATCTTGCCAATAGACGCCGGTCTGGCGGCACGGCGGAGGATCGGCCGCCGGGAAAATGATCCGCATGATTATCCCGAACACAATCCCGAGGACAAGCAGACTCGTTAATGCGGATCGCGCTGTTATCACCTCAGCCTTCCTCTCCTAAGCCGGCAAGCCGGAACCAAGATCTTACCACGAAGACACGAAGGGCACGAAGAATATAAAGAAGAAAGAGAATTCTATCCACAGATTCCACAGATTAACGCCGACTGGAGAAATGGATTCTTTTCCCATAGCGATAACCGTATGAATCATGTAAATCCTTTTCCTTCTGTATTGCGCCTTTGCGTGAGAAAATTCTTTGCCAATTTGTACAGAAATTTATTGCTAAGAGACTACTAATGTTCCGGGCGTTGCGCCGCCATCAATCCAGGATGATGTCATCCGGATCGATGATTGGTTTGGACTTGGCGCACAGGGGACACTCCGCGGGGTCAAAGTTTCCCATGCTCAGACGCGCCAGCGGTTTATACTCACAACCGAAATCCGCATCACTTCCCCGGTCGATCAGCACGGCCACGCCGGCAATTACCGCGCCGCGCGATTTCAGGTGATCAATCGTCTTCTGAACGGAGCCGCCCGTCGTGATGATGTCCTCTACAATAAGGATCCTTTCACCTTTGGAGAGTTTGAAACCGCGTTTCAGCGCCATGGTTCCATCCGCATCTTTTTCCGTGAACGATGCGCGGCAATTGAGGTGGCGCGAAGTTTCATAGGCCAGAATGATACCGCCCGTGGCAGGACCAATGACCGCGTCAATTTGCGTATCCTTGAAACTATCAGCCATCGCGGCGCAAAGGCGTCCGGTGATCTCCGTGTATTGAAGCACACGCGCCGCCTGCAGGAATTGACTGCCGTGGCGTCCGCTCGCATAAATAAAATGTCCTTCCAGAAGGGCGTCTGCCTCACGAAAACTATCAAGCACTTGTTCTTCGGTCATGATTTCAACTCCTCCAGGATTAGTCTTACTGCTTCGGCCGGATTAGCGTGATTCAGAATTGGGCGCGCGACCACAATCATGTCGGAACCGGTTTCAGCGGCTTGTTTGGGTGTCATAATCCTGGCCTGGTCATCCTTCGACGCCCATAAGGGCCGTATGCCGGGCGTGACGATCAGCGCATCGGGGCCAACGGCCTCGCGCACAAGGGTGATTTCTTTCGGGGCGCATACGATTCCATGCGCGCCCGATTCCACCGCCTGTTTTGCCAGGCGCGGCACCGCCTGCGCCGCCGTCTCCGGGATACCTACTTCAGTTTGCAGCATCTGGTCCGTCATGCTGGTCAGCACCGTAACAGCCAGGATGCGTGTTTGCGTGCCTTCGACGGCTTCACGCGCGGCCCTGATCATGTTGATGCCGCCTGACGCATGGATGGTGAATAACGACACCTCCAGCTCTGCCGCCGCCGCCGCCGCTTTGTTTACGGTATTGGGTATGTCATGGTATTTCAGGTCCAGGAATACCTTCTTGCCGAGATTCCGCACTTCTTTAATGATCGAAGGGCCGCGGCGCGTGAACAATTGCGCGCCAATCTTAAACCATTGGCAACCCTGCGCGGCCTCAACCGCGGCCAGCGCGGCGGCCTGTGTGTCCACGTCCAAGCCAGTGATAAGTTCTGTCGTTGTACTCATTTCTTTTTCCTATGTCTTTATGGAACCGATCAGTTCATTGATATCTGAAATCTCATGCCGCTTACAGTAGTCTTCCAGACCTTTGACGACGAGCAGCGCCGCATCCGGCTGACGGAATGACATCGAACCAACCGATACCGCCGTCGCGCCCGCCAGGATAAACTCCATGGCGTCCATGGCCGAGCATATGCCGCCAGTGCCGATGATTGGTATTTTGAGCACGCGCGCCGCGTCCCATACCATTTTAAGCGCGACGGGGCGTATCGCCGGGCCGCTCAATCCGCCGACCGTATTACTCAATAACGGCGTTCTCTTTTCCGGATCGATCGCCATCCCCATCAATGTGTTGATCAGGCAGACGCCATCGGCGCCCGCCTCCTGCGCGGCCAGCGCATATTCCTGGATGTTCATCACATTCGGCGTCAGTTTAACAAAAACCGGAAGCTTGGTGGCCTGGCGGATCGTCTGAGTATATCGCATGATCGCTTCGGGATCCTGCGCAGCCAGCACCGGGCCTTTCGCGCTCTTGGCGTCATGCACATTAGGACATGACAGATTGGCCTCAATGGCGTCCGCCGCGCCTTCCGCCTCAAGCCTGCCTGCCAGCTCCGCGTATTCCTCTGGATTGTGGCCATAAATGTTCGCGATGATTATTGCGCCCTGTTCACGCAGATACGGGATTTTATCGGAGAGAAATTTGTCCAAGCCTACATTCTGGAGTCCGATTGCGTTGAGGATGCCTGCCGGAGTTTCCACCAGACGCGGCGGTTTATTCCCGGCCTTGGGGTTCAGCGAAATGCTTTTGGTCGTCACCGCGCCCAGAAGCGAGACATCAAAATACTGGCCGAACTCCTGGCCATACCCGAATGTGCCCGAGGCGACAGTCACCGGGTTTTTCATTTTCAGGCCGCCCAGGTTGACGGCCAATGAAGGAGTGTTACACGTCATTTTGATAATTATGGGCCTTCCAATCAATTTCGGACGCGTCGAACACGGGACCGTCCACGCATACACGCACCATTTTTTCACCTTCATGGTCTGACAGCGATTCGACCACGCAGCCGAGGCATGCGCCGTCGCCGCACGCCATGCGGGCTTCAAGCGATACCAGGCAATTCGCTCCTGTTTCCGCAGCCGCTTCGGCCGCGGTCTCCATCATTATCATAGGGCCGCAGGCATATACCCGGCTTTTACCGTCGGGCGCCAGACGTCTCAACATGTCCGCCGCAAAGGCCTTTTCGCCAGCGCTTCCATCATCCGTCGCGATATGAATAGCGCACCCCGATTCGTGGAACAGATTTTCACAAAGGATGAATTTTTTTGTGCGCGCCGCGATGATTACTTCGGGCGCGCGGCCAGTTTCCTGTTTCAACGCGTGTGCAAGCGCCGGAAAGGGCGCGACGCCAATTCCCCCCGCGACGATAATGTGCCGTTCAAAATCATCCTCAATGGGGAATCCGTTGCCCAGCGGACCCTGGATGGAGCATGTCTGGCCGGGCTGTATCGCGGCCAGCAGTGCCGTGCCCTCGCCCTCAATCTTGTACAGTATGCTTACGCCGTCATCATGAATTTGTTCAAACGACATAGGGCGGCGCAGGAAAGGATACAGGCCCTCGGCAACACGCAACATACAGAACTGGCCGGGTTTGGCGGCTTTCCCAATCTCAGGAACACGCAAACGCAGACGCATATGTTCCGGCGCGGCCAGCTCGTTTGATACTGCCTCAGAATCGATAATGAAACGCATACTAACTCCTGCTTCTGTCCAGGGCGAGCTGGCTGCGCAGGTTGTTCAAACTCAGACGCACACGTTCGGCCAGCACTTCGCCAACGCCTTCGACCGCCACCAGTTCATCCTTCGGCGCACGCACAATTTGTTGAAGCGTGCCAAAGCGTTCCACCAGATTCTCAACGATCTGCGGCGTAAGACGTTTGGTTTGTGAAAGGATCCTGTAACCGCGCGGCGTCAGATACGTGTCGACCGTGCGCAGATTGGAACCGTATCCAAGCGCCTGGCTTATCGCGCTGAGGGTCAGCAGTTCGTTGTGTGACAAATCATCGAGTTTCTGCAAGGCATTTTCATATTTGAACCCGTTTTTCGGCTTATAATAATCTTTAATCACGAGACGCGCTTCCGCAATCGGGATTCTCAATTCTTCAAGCTGGAGTTTCACAAGGCGTCCCTCAGTGCCGAGTTCTATGATGTACGGTTCGATTTCGCGCGCGATAAGGTGGGCCATCTGGCAACGCTGCACTGCCTTGGCCACGTCGAAAATTGTCACCATATCTTCAAATTCGCGTGTACTCAGCTCCAACATCGACTGATTGAGGCTCGTGATGTATTTCTCAAGGGTTTGCAGCGCCTGCGTGGCCTTATTCAGCAGGGTCGGCAGGCTGTCAAGCGCATGGCGCATATTCTGCACATACAACGTTACACTTGAGCGGCGTTCAGACACGCACACGACGGCGCACTTGGCCTGTTTCGCGGTGCGTTCCGCGGCAATATGACGCGTGCCGGTTTCCAGCGAAGATATCGCGTTGCTCGGTGTAAGAAACCGGTTGGCATATAAAATCTGCGTGGCGTCTTCATTCAATATGATCGCCCCGTCCATCTTCGACAGTTCATACAGCAATTGCGGTGTGCATACCGCGTTAAGCTCAACTCCGCCCGTAGACAAACCCGCCAGCTTCTTGGTGTCGCCAATACATATCAAAGCGCCCAACTGCCCCTGAAGCATCATTGAGATAGCTTCGCGGATCCTGGTGCCTGGCGATATAGTCAACAGCGCGTCACGATAATCAATGGTTTTCGATTTAGATTTCGGTGTCACCTTGCGTTTTTTCTTTTCATCCATTTGTTTGTCCTCATCGTTCACAATGACATGTTGTGATATCAGTGTTCAAGCGCCGTGTTAATGGCCTGAGATACTTTATTGACCGGAAAAATCGTGTCCGTTGGACATTCAAGGTCGCTGACATTGCCTTTAGGCAACAGACAGGCCGTGAAACCGAACTTGTCCGCTTCAGCTATTCGCTGCCGGACAAAACCCACGCTGCGCACCTCACCGGACAGGCCAATCTCCCCGAACGCCGCCAGTTGGCCGCTGGCGGGAACCTCCATAAAACTCGAAACAAGCGCCAATGCAATGGCCAGATCAGCAGCCGGCTCATCCAGTCTGACGCCGCCCGCCACATTCACGAAAACGTCGCGGTCAGCAAAATGCAGGCCCGCCCGTTTTTCCAGCACCGCCAGAATCAGCGAAACGCGGTTCGGATTGACACCCGTCACCGTGCGCCGCGGCGAGGCCAGGTTTGAATCCGACACCAATGCCTGCACTTCCACCAGTAAAGGCCGCGTGCCCTCAATAGTGGGCAGAACTATCGAGCCGCTGACGCCCCGCGGACGTTCATTCAGGAACAGCGCGCTGGGATTGGGGACTTCCTGGAGGCCCGCTTCAGTCATCTCGAATACGCCAATTTCATTCGTGGAACCGAAGCGATTCTTGACGGCGCGCAAAATCCGGAGCGCCTGTTTCCCTTCACCTTCAAAGTAAAGGACGGTGTCCACCAGATGTTCAAGCAGACGCGGGCCTGCGATGGAGCCATCCTTAGTGACATGGCCGATCAGGAAGATTGGGACATTCTTGCCCTTGGCTAGGCGCAGGAACTCATTCGCGCAATCGCGGACTTGAGACACGCTGCCGGGGACGCCTGGCAGCTCCGACGAATACACCGACTGGATCGAGTCTACCACTACCAGATCATACGACGCATCTTTCACCTGTTTTTTGATGGCGTTCAGCTCGGTTTCCGTGAATAGAAAAAGATTGTCAGAAAGCGCGCCCAGTCTTTCCGCGCGCAGGCGTGTCTGGTTGAACGATTCTTCACCGGATATGTACAGCGCCTTTTTGCCCGAAGCGGCAAGCCCATGCGAAATCTGCAGCATGATAGTTGATTTGCCGATACCGGGGTCGCCGCCGATCAACGTAAGCGAACCCTCAACAATACCGCCGCCGAGCACCCGGTCGCATTCAGCTATATGCGTGGAAATGCGGGGGGGAGACACTACCGTTTCGTCTGTAATCGGAATGGGAATTTGCGAACTGCTTATACCACCCCGCGCGTGCTTGCCAGGCGCGACGGTATCCGCTTCCAAAACGGTGTTCCACTGCCCGCAATCGGTGCAACGGCCCACCCAGCGCATATACTTTGCGCCGCACTCGTGACACACAAATGTTGAACGGTTCTTAGACATAAAAGCGTATCCATGAAAAAACACTACCTCGAACTGTTATAAGGATAACAAACCCGACTACCCAGATGGAACAGGAAAAGCACAGCGGTGTGAAATCCGGGCTAGACCTTTTCGCGCGAAAAGACTAGAATACCTCCAGTTACGTAGAAATGATTGCGTTCGCCGCGAAGCTGTTTTGAGTTTTGCGTGTCAATAACCAAAGATTCCGGACTTTGTCCCGCAAGGAGGATCCCGTGAAAAATGCGCTGAATGTTGTTGTCTTGGTTTCGCTGCTGGTTTTTGCATCCGGTTGCGCGGGCGTGGCCGAAAAAGTGGCGTACGATTTCGGTTTCGGCGAAAAGCCGGAAGGCTATGTGCCGCTGTCCGAAC
>Ga0255382_10050_pt1 | contig 14098 bp, 10 predicted proteins | sample ANMaggSeSYBR01H9_FD_182101 | JGI IMG/M metagenome (GOLD analysis project Ga0255382, IMG submission 182101) | Sediment cell enrichment communities from methane seep in Santa Monica Basin, California, United Staets - ANME aggregate JGI... | ecosystem: Environmental > Aquatic > Marine > Cold seeps >... | reverse complement strand
GGAAAAAATTGTGGGTCAGGCAATCAGCAGGACGCGTATGACGTGGTCGGGTTGGTGGACGATCTGCTGAAAACGGCTGTTCTGTCGGCTGCCAGCGATGTACATTTCGAGCCGACCAGCCGGGAACTGATAATCAAATACCGTCTGGACGGGGTATTGCAAACCGTTGAAAAACTGCCACGGTCGTTAGCAGATAACATCGTCGCACGGCTGAAGGTGTTAGGCGGGCTGTTGACCTATCGCAATGATATACCACAGGAAGGCCGAATCGGATTGCTGGACGAGCACACCGGTAAGGTAATCGATCAGCGACTGGCGGTCTATCCGACTATCCACGGTCAGCGGGCAGTAGTAAGGCTGTTTTATCAGGACAGCGGCCTTGATAATCTGGAACAACTCGGATTTTCCGACTATATCCATAAGTTGTTGATACAGATTGCCGGGCAGAATCAGGGCGTGTTACTATTGACCGGACCGGCAGGCAGCGGTAAGAGTACAACACTGGCGGCGATGCTTCGGCATATCCTTGACCGTTTGCCCGGTAAAAGTATCGTTACACTCGAAGACCCGGTAGAAAGGCACATCGACGGGGTAACACAGGTACAAATAACACCCCAGGGCGAAATGACCTTTCCGACGGCACTGCGGTCGCTGCTGCGGCAGGACCCGGAAGTGCTAATGATCGGCGAAATTCGCGACGCGGAGACGGCCCGCATAGTTATCGAGGCGGGGCTGACCGGGCACCTGATGATGAGCACAATGCACAGCGGCTCGCCGGCCGGGGCGCTGCTGCGGCTGCTGGAGATGGGCGTCGAGCCGTACCAGGTAACGAGCAGTGTTACGGCGGTGCTGAACCAGCGGCTGGTAAGAAAATTGTGCGATGAATGCAAAAAGCCAAAGCCGCATACAAAATTTTATGAGCCGGTAGGCTGCTCGGCGTGCCTCCAGACAGGTTATAAAGGCAGGGTTCTGATCGCTGAACTGGCGCAACTGGACGGGCGGCTGCGACAGGCGGTTCTGGCAAAAGCAGACCTGGACGAACTGGAGGAAATTCTCAAAAGCAGAGGCCATATGAGCCTGCGCCAGGACGGGATGCGGCTGGTCAGTCAAGGGATAACCACGGAAGAGGAACTGTTAGTGGGAAGTGGAGGGTAGAGGGTGGAGAGTGGACAGAGTGGAGAGAAAGTTGTGAGTGGTGAGAAAGAGAGAAGAGAAGAAATAATCCGCAGATTTCACAGATTGCACAGATAAGAAAAGAAAATTGAACAGAAGAAAACTGATGAGAACAGTAAGAATAATCGTGGGAATGTCAACCGGATGCGCAATTGAAATTGCCCTTGAATGTAAATCTGACAGAAAAGTTAGTCACGGATTTTGCGGAGATGATAAGACCCCCGATTAACATCGGGGGCTATATAAATCGAACGATCAGGGAAAAACTATTATGGCGACGTTTGAATATCAGGCATTGACCACGGGCGGAAGACTTATGACCGGGACGCTTGAGGCGGCTTCGCATGAGCAGGCGGGCAGTCTGCTGGAAGAAATGAAGCTGAAGGTCAATTCGCTCACACAGGCCAAGCCCGCAAAGGTGCGAACACCAATCGGACGGAATGAGTTTATCCTGTTCAACCAGCAGTTGGCGTCGCTGACAAAAGCGGGGCTGCCGTTAGAAAAAGGACTGCGGGAGCTGGCAGCGGATATAAGCTCCCGATCAATGCGACGGCTGCTCAACGACATAGCCACAGAACTGGAAAAAGGAATACCCATCGAACAGGTCTTCGAGAAGCGAAAAAAACATTTCCCGCCGTTGTATGGACGGATACTAAAGGCAGGGGTGGAAACGGGCCGGCTCAGTGAAATGCTTATTAGTATGAACCGGCACCTTGAAATGGCGGGCCAGACACGGCGAATCGTGATTGAGGCGATAAGCTATCCGGTGGTAGTACTCTGTTTGGCGGTGGTGATCCTCACAGGTATATTTACCCTTGTTATCCCGAATTTTCGCGAAATATATTCAGATTGGGGCATACACCTTCCAGCTTTGACACGTTTTTTTCTAACTTTGACGAGCATACACATAACGCACTTCTGGGTAACGGTTGCTGTGTTGGTAGTGGGAACAGTCCTGATGTGGAAGGTGCTATCAGGGTTCCCGGCGGGTCGGGTGTTCGAGGAAAGGCTGATTATAAGGATACCGATATTAGGCAGAGTGTATCACAACAGTATTTTGAGCCGGCTGGCCGACGCGACGGCGCTTTTAATCGGGGCCGGCTGCGATGTGGGCCAGGCTCTTTCGCTTGGGGCCGACGCCTCCGGCAGCGACAGGCTCAAACGCGAATGCAAGATACTTACCGAGCAGATAGAAAAGGGAGCCAACCTTATGGAGGCCGGCCAGTTCAGCGGCGTCATCCCCCGGATGTTCTTCTATTCAATGCAATTAGGCGCCCAGCGAAACGAATTGCAGGACAATCTCTACAGCCTGAGCGAGATGTATGCCCAGCAGGCCCGCGGCAGTCAGGCGAAGTTGTCGGCGGCCCTGATGCCGGCCTTGATTATCACGTTAGGCATCATCATAGCGCTTGCCATTCTGGCTATGTTCCTGCCAATGGTTTCAATGCTTGTGACTCTTTCCTAATGGACGGGTGATAATGGAAACAGCAGTCATACTAATCAGCAGCGGTATCATCCTTGTGGGATTTTATATATTCCTCGGGGTGAAGAAGCCGGCGATGGCGCTGGTTAGCTCGCCGTTTGTCAGCGCGGCGATGGTGTTTACCGCCATAGTCAGTGAAAATACACCGCTGCTGGCAGTAGCGACGATGATTTTCGTCGCGACCATGTTAGCGATTTCGCTTACGGCGGCGGAGACGATTAAGGATATGTGGGTACGGTCGCTGGCTCGGTGGCTGTTTATGATTGTTACTATCGTAGTCCTGACCGTTTTGTCATTTCAGATACTTCCCGGGATTATCATAATTCCCATGCTTTTCTTTATGTTGGCCGGGTTTGTGATTTCCTACACTATCTGCGCTCGGCAGTCGGTGGTGGTAGATGTGGTTTCCACTATCGGGGCGTGTATGCGTCAGAACCTGCCGCTGGCGACGGCGCTGGCGGGGGCTGCCCGGCAGCGGACCGATAAACAGGGCCTGATCCTGGGCCGGGTCGCGCAATGGCTGGAGCGGGGTTTTTCACTTAGTGATTCACTCAAGCGGGGTTATCCCCGCTGTCCCGGCCGGGTGAGCGCACTGATCGCAATGGGCGAACGGGCCGATCAGGTACCGACGGCACTGAAGGCAATCGAAAAGGACTTGCTGGAAAAGGCCGGCGAAAGGATGAAGGTCAACCCAGTGCATCCGTTATATCCGTTTATCGTTCTGACAACGGCCTTTTTCATTGGGCTGGGATTAATGTTATTTATTGTGCCGAAGTTGAAGAGTATTTTTGCGGATATGGGTGCCACATTGCCCCGATCAACCCGGATGTTAATCGCTTTTTATGATGCCTCTTACGGCTGGATTCTGGGGTTGCTGGTTGTTTTTGTCCTGATTGTGGTTCCGTGGTCGTTTTACCTGCGGCTACGTCCGCGTCAGCCGGATCGGCCACAGTTGATGTCATGGGTGGGTGATTTCGTTAAGTGGCATTTACCGATCTTTCGATGGTTTGAAAAAAATTATTCACTGGTGCAGATAGTAGAGTCTTTGCGGCTCTCGCTTCGGGCAGGCTGTACGGTGGATAAGGCGATAGATAATACGCTTGGGCTGGATGTTAATCTGTGTTTTCGGAGGCGGCTGCGCAAGTGGCTGGATAGTGTAACACGGGGTGAGGACACGGCTCGGGCCGCCGGCGCGAGCGGCCTGGGTCGGCCGCTCGTATGGGCGTTCGACAGCGAGGTGAACCGTGGCAATACGCCGGCTATCCTGGAAATCCTGGAGGACTTCTACCGCAGTAACTACAGCTACAGGGTGATCCTGGCGAGGCACGTGCTTTGGCCGATTATTATCGTAACGCTGGCAGTTGTGGTGGGGTTTATGGTATATGCCTTTTTTTCGCCCGTTGTGGAAATTATAGAACATACGGCGGTGTTAGTTATGCCGTGAGTAAGAGGGGAGAAAGGAAGAATTCAGAATTCAGAAGACAGAAGAAAAGAACATCGAACATTCAATCCGCCTATGGCGGAAACATCGAATAAGAAGAAATTAAGAAGTCAGAAGACAGGAAAAAGAAGGAACCAATGACGAATAATGGAAAGTTGCCATCGCCTGTCCTGCTGGACAGACGCTGCCACCCGGCACAAACTCAATATAAAATATAAAATAAACAATGAGAAATTAAAGAAAATAGAAGATAAGAAGTAACAACGGAGGCTGATGGTCAAGTTGATGGTCGAACCATCCACCTCGAAGACTCGGTGGCGGCCACACGTCGAGGATCATACAGGAGCACCTCTCTGGAATACAGAAAGGTGGCACCCGGCGTAAAGCATGCCACCCAGCCGTATATAAGCACGGCCAAGATGGCCGTGGCACAGCATATAAAAAGTACTCTCCGAAGGCGGATGATTATGACTGGTAAGTCAGGTAAAAACAGTGGCTGGGCGCTGACCGAGTTGATTGTATCAATCGGCATATTGGGGATGATTATGGGTGGGCTTTATATGTCGATGAATACCTGCCGGGTATTCAATAAATATCAACTTTTCCGGCAGAGGTGTGTGGCGGCGGCCCAGGCGCAACTCGAAAGCATAGCCGCGACGGGTGAAAAAATATCCGACAAAGACAATGAGCGGTTGTGGCCCGATGTGGAAATATCCGTCGAACAGAAAGACGGCAGCGGAGACTGGCAGGGGCTAAGGCTGATTACAGTAACGGCCCGCAACGTGAGGTTGAAAAAGACGGTATCGGTAAAATTGTCCCGATACCTGTCGATGGAACAGGAGGTGAACTGATGCCGCGAAGAGGATATATGCTGGTCGAATTGATTGTGGCCATAGCGATACTGACGGCGGTTTCGGGCGTGCTTAGCTCGTTGTTCCAGACGCTGCTGGCTGATGTGCCGCGTAACTTCCGGGCGTTCAATAGCGAGAGAACCGTACAGGCGCTTCTGGGTCGGATGCAAAGCGATATGAACAAAGCCCGGTTACTGCCGTCAAGTGCCGGAAAAAAGACTGCCGGTGATGATATGCTTTTAATCAGTCTGCCGGAAGGAACCGTTGCCTATTCCAAAAGGGAAGGCCGGATCGTGCGTTTCGCCTTGAAGGATGAAACAACCGACCCGAACAGCCCTCGATCTTATGAGATGTTTTTTTTTATTCCGCGAGCAAGGGTGAACTGGCAGGTATGGAGAAAGAATGAACGCGGCTATGCCCTGGAAGTACGCACCGCTATCGAACCGAAATTTGCCGGCGGCGTCAGGAGAATATTAGCGAATTCACATGTGTTTTTTATAAAATAAGACATTAGACACAGATTTACACTGATAAACACTGATTAAGATGAAACAGCGAGCAAAAAACATAAAAAAAGGATTTGTATTTTATCTGGTGATTGTGGTGCTGGCATTGACGGGGTCGTCTTTGTTCCTGCTGACCCATATATCCAACGGTATGGCGCACCAGTCGGATCAAATGTACATAGAGGCCTGCCGCCGTAACCTCTCGGCGAGCGGTCTTATCTGGGTCAAACGCAACGCCACAAAAATTGACGAATTACTATCAAACGAACCCCGCGTTCTCGACACAACTGATTTACAGGTTCCAGCCGGTCATATCAATGTTTCTCGCGGAAGCGGCGGCGATGACAGCCACGAAGACAAAAAACTCACTATTGAGGTTCGCTGCTCTAAAAGAAAAATATCACTGCGTGCAAAAACAATAGTTTCCCTGAACGGTTCATAAAGAACGTATACGCACCGCGTATGGGAATTCCCGCGAGCGAAACCGTAACATATTGTCGTAAGACTACTTACCCGCGTACTAACGGGAAAATTCAATCGTGAGCACTATAAAAAAACACGGCCGAGACAGCCGTGGCACATTATATCTCATCTTCCACGGCAGATATCAGTTAATCAAACAGCCGCGGGCTGGGGGCATTGAAGCGGCAGCGTGTTCAGTGCTTCGATGACACGGGAGACGGCTACGGGAAACGGCAGCAGTTTATAGCTACGCCCAGCCATTGTGCGGTCTTCGAGCTGGATGTCCCCTTTGGGAGAAAGAATCAGCAGGGGCAGGTTCTCAACATGTGCCTCGGCTTCGGCCTCTTTGAACCGGGTGGTCAGCGGCACGCGTTCCCGGCCATAACCGATGTTAATCACTCCCACGTTCGGCGGCTCATCTTCGGTGTTATCACGCAGTCTGTCACACAAGATGCGCAGGCTGTCGAACTGCGGCTCGATGCCCATATAAATGGGCCGGAATGGCTGCTGAAGTTTCTGTTTCAATTGGTCGAGTAATCGGGGCCAGTTTTTTTGATTCGAGGAGGCGAGCATAGAGAATTTTATATCATCGGTCTGGCCCGGTATAGTTTCCTCGATGCTCCGGATCAGGTCAGGTTTGAGCTTGAGGGTGGTGATGAATTCCTCGGTTGGGTACAGGGCGAGGTTTCCACTGGTGCCCAAAAGCAGGGCGTGGGCCAACCGATTGGCCAATGCCAGTGTAGCGACTTCCTGAAGGGTGCGGGGCGCCAGCCGGCGGATATTACCCAGCGAGAGCTGGTGCAGTGCGATGGAGTTTGTCAGTTCTTTGGAAAAGCCCCAGGCATGCAGTATCCGATCCATCGCGTCGGCATGGTTGATCAAAAGCATCCGTGACTCAACCTGTTCGAGGGGTACCTGAAGTATCTCGGCCGCCCGCAGGACTTTAAGATAGTTGTTACCAAGCATTTCGAGATAAACTATACGGCCCACATCGTGAAGCAGACCCATAGTGAACGCGGCGTCGATTTGTGATTCCTTTAAACCCAGGCTACGCGAGATTTCCGCGGCGATAAGGCCCGTGGCAATCGAGTGTTCCCAAAACTGAGGAGGACTTATATATTCGTCCTGAGTGTCCGAGCTGAACTGGTCGATGACGTGAATATTGAGAACCAACTGGCGAATCTGAGAAAGACCAATCCGCATAACCGCTTTCTGCACGGTGTCAACCGGTTCGCCTCGAGTATAGACGGCGGAGTTGGCAATTTTGAGTACTTTAAGGGAAACGGCGTGGTCCTGCTTGACAATCTTCACCACTTTGTCTATCGAACACTGAGTACTCCTGGTCATCTTCAATATCTGGGCTACCGTCGGGGACATACCTTTGAGTTCGCCGCAGTTGTCCAGTATTTCATGCACCTGCGAGCGTGACATTATGGGTTTCAGGTCCTTAATGTTCTCCACGTTCTCGACGTTATAAGTTTCCAGCGTCGGCGATGAGTCGTTTGTCTGTGCAGCGGTATCACTTGTCCCTGGAGGTGGGGCTGAGGCTGAGGTCGGTGACGGCGTTGGAGGTGCTACCGCCTGGTCCCGGTTGCTGGTGTTGTTGGTAGCGTCGGCGGTGGCGGTGGTGGTGGCGGAATACGGTTCTCTGCTAAGCGGTTCAACCTGCTGATTTTTACTCTCCCGGGGGGTTACAGCCGAGGTTTCCTCCGCTTGCGTTGAGGGGGATGGAGACGTCTTATCCGAATCCTGGAAGAATTTCTCTATTTTTTCCATTTCAGCATCAATCATCCGCAGCAGATTATCCACCTCAGAGACGGGGATATTCTCGACGGCTCTATCGGCGGCGGCACTTTCTTTTTGCGCAATACCGGGATGGGCATCTTCCAGCCTTCGCAGGAGTTCCATCTGACGCCGGGAATTGAATAACAATCGACGGCATTCGGTTTTAAGCTGCTTATATTCGATGGCCTTGCGGATAGTGATTACCAGATCAAGGCCGTTACAGGGTTTCTGTAAAAAACGATAGACCTGTCCTTCATTGATCGCCCGCATCGCGGCCTCGGCGTTTGCATGGCCGGTAAGGAGAATCCTTACGGTGTCGGGATATTCCCGGCGGATTTTAGTGAGCATTACCGAGCCGGAGGTGCCGGGCATCTGCTCATCGGAGACCACAACATCAATAGGCTCGCGGGCCATGATTTCGAATGCCTCGTTTGCCCAGTTTGCGCAAAAGATTTCATATTTTTCTTTACGCAGTGTGTTTTTCAAGGCGCGTGTTATATTAGGTTCATCGTCAACCAGAAGAATTTTCCAGGGCATAGCGTGTGCCTCCTCAAATGTCAGCTTCTGACCTTGGAATTATCAAGGCAGATTTCCCGCCACCGCGGCAATCGATCTGTTAATCTCAAAGCATCAAGATATTGTGTGTCAGGCTGAATGTTTTTATCAAATATCGAGTCTGTCTCGTGTGCCAATATATTTGCCACGTGTACAGTTGTTAATGCGTTGAATTCTGTAGCCGCTGCTTCGGCGGGTCTGTGATGGAAGGCCAGGGCGGTGATAATATCGTCGGAGAAGCCCCATAAACCAAGCAGATAGGCGCCGACCTCGGCGTGTGTGGTTTGCAGAACCTCGCTTTCGGCCTCGCGTATTTCCTTTGTCCGACAGGAGCAAAGCGACAATACCTGTTGATATTTTTGCGGGACCTGGGCGGCCAAGACCAATTTACCAATATCGTGCAACATTCCGGCGAGAAAACAGTAACCAGTAACGCTTTTTTCGGCGTTTTCGGAGCGTGCAATCAGCCGAGCCAATTCAGCAACGGCAAAGGCGTGATCACAAAGACAGGACAATGAAAAACCCTCAAGTTTAATATCATCGAATTGCGAAAATATGCGCATGGACAGCGCCAGTGAGGCGATGGTTTCCAATCCAAGCAGTGTAACAGCCTGTGAGATGTCGGATACATGCCGACCAACACCAAAGAAAGCGGAATTTACCAATTGCATTATCTTGGCCGACATACCTACATCACGAGAGATAATCTTTGCAACTTCATCAACGGAGCAATCATTGTCTCTGAGTTGCTCCATCAATTCGGCACACAAAGACGGCAGGCTGGGAAGCGATTCCAATTGCGCAATCAAACCCTGTAGTTCTTCATTAGTGAGTAAATCTCGGAGTGAGCAGATGTGAGAAATTGTTGTCCTTAATGTTTCCGCGTTACAGGGTTTGGTCAGATATTGATGAACCGGTCCGACAGAACGGAGAATGGTTTTCTTTGAGGTCTGGCCGGACAGGACGATGCGGGCAATGTGTGGATAGTTCTGTTTAACTCTTTCGAGCAGTTGAGCCCCGTCGATACCCGGCATACGCATATCGGATACAATCACATCAAAGGATTTTACAGCCAGTATATCCAGGGCTGCCTGCCCGCCTTCTACAAAAGTCATATCCCATTCTTTGCGCATGGACTGCAACATACGGCGCAGGCCGTCCAGTATATTGGACTCATCATCGACAAATAGTATCCTTGTTTTGTCATTCATCGGAACTTGCTCATTTTTCTTCTCGGCAGAATGTTTCCCAATCGCTGTCCCGCAATAATTGTATCAGCGCATCAAATTGCTGAAACAAATTTTCCATAAGTGCGTTTGTCTCTTTCATGCTGCCGGCCCTGACGGATATTTCAATATCACAGGCTGCCTTACGAACCCCTTCGGCATTGATATTAGCCGCGGACCCTTTTATCTTGTGCGCCCAGCGGATAGTCTGATCCGAGTTGCCGGAGTCAATTGCCTTCCGCAGCGACTTCAGGTCGGAGGCGGTGGATTCCTGAAAAATCCCCAGTATCTCCTCCAATAATTCCCATTCCTCACCCAACTCATTTAATAGAGGTGAGGGATCGAAAATCGATGCCGCATTTTTCTCATCAGCCTTCTCGCCCTGAGTGGTAATCATCTTAATCTTCCTTTCCTGTTTATAACATCAGACCGTTTGTTCTACTTAGAGTGCCTTAGTCTTGTTCGTTGTCAATCGGTAAACGAATAACAAACGTAGTGCCTTTGCCCGCTTCTGTTTCAAAAGTAAGACTCCCGTCGTGTTTGTCCACTATAATGGAACGGGAGATGGCCAATCCCTGTCCGCTGCCTTCACCTATCTGCTTGGTGGTAAAGAATGGGTCGAAAATCTTATCCTGAATCTCCTCCGGTATCCCCGTACCGGTATCGCTGATACGAATTTCCACATTCTCTCCATTTTGCCTGGTCTGAATACCGATAGTCCCTTTTTTTTCCGTATCGTCGCCTATCGCGTCTTTTATGGCATGGGCCGCGTTGACGACGATATTCAGAATCACTTGGTTAAATTCACCCGGCAGGCAGGGTACCATCGGCAGTTCGGCGTCAAAATCAATATCTGTATCAGCGATATATTTCCACTTGGTCCGTGCCACCGTTAATGTGCTTTCAATAGCCCTGTTTATGTCAGTCAGGGTCTTGCCCCCCAAGTCGGGATGGGAAAACTCCTTCATCGCGCGAACAATTTGGGAAACACGCTCCACACCCTCGATAGTCTGACAGATAGACTGGGGGATTTCATCCAGCAGATAGTCAATATCGATTTCCTTCTTTGTTTCTTCCACTTCGCTGATAATATCTGTGGTTACGCCGCCCTGCCTGCTTCTGGCGAGAAGTTGTTCATGTTTCTGTAATAACGCGGTCATGTCGGTGAAAGATTCCTGGAGAAAACGAATGTTGTCTCCCACGTATTGGGTGGGCGTGTTTATCTCATGGGCGATCCCGGATGCCAGTTGCCCGACAGACTCCAGTTTCTGAGCCTGCAACAACTGCCTTTCCAATTCCTTCCTCCTGGTAATATCTTCCGCCGTACCCACCACGCTGATAATTTTACCATCTTCGTAAAGCGGCGACAGATTTATATTAACGAACACTTTGGTCCTGTTTTTACGAACAAATTCAGTTTCAAACTGGGAAATTGTGGCTCCCAGAGCTTTAACTCTGGTTAATTGCCTGTTTAGTTCCAACAAAGTATCCCCTTCCAGTAACATTGAAAATGACTGACCGACAAGCTCATCGACGGCGTATCCGGTTATTTTTGAGCTTGCCCGGTTTGTCAGTGTGAAATTATCTTCCAGGTCAATCACGTAAATCGCGTTCGTTACGCCTTCCATAACGCTTTCCAGGAAATCTTTGGTGGCGTTGACCTTATCGACCGAGGCTTTAAGCCGGCTGTTCAGTTGTTCCTTTTCGATTTTTTGCCGTTTGTTATCAGTGATTTCCTCTTCGAGTTCCTTTTTTGTGGATAGTAATCTTCGGTTTAATGCCAGAATATTGACGATGGCGACTGCCATAGCAATCCCGATAATGATTAACCCCACAAGCCAGGACCCATATTGCCTAACAACACCGCCGATCGTAACCTTTCCATAATCTTTATAAGGTCCGATTCTCAGTTCTTTGAGGCAGTCGCGGACAGATTGATAATTATGTGGGATGGTCCAGCCTGCGCAGTGGGCGGCGTGGGCGGCGTGGGCGGCGGGGCCGTCGGAAGATATATTGAGCAGGGAAAAGGCAACTTTTTCGGCCAGGTTGTCAGGGATATGTTTGAGCTGGGCGATGGGCCATTCGGGGTACAGGCGGGTGCTGTGAATGAAATTATAATCTTCAAAGGTATCACTATTATAAAGTTCACCCTTGTATTCGCTATGATCACCTTCATGCTCATGTATAAAGTGGAAATCGCTGATCTCGATTTTTCCCTCGGCGGCCATGCGTTCGAAGGTATCCGTCCTGACGGTGCCGGCGTCAGCCCGTCCGTTTCGGACGGCATAAACAACAGCATCATGGGTGCCGCAAAAAGACAGATCGGCAAAATCCTTATAAGGGTCGATGCCTTTGAATTCAAACTCGCGCCGGGCCGCCAACCAGCCGCCTAACGACCGTTCACTAACGGCTATAAAGGTTTTACCCCTGAGGTCATCCAATTTGTTGATGTCGTTTCGGTCTGCGGCGGTGAAGATTACGCCGCCATAAACCGTAACGGGCTTGCCTGACCTTAAATTCTTAAGAGTAGCGATCCTGCGGACACCATAGAGGATTTCCATTTCCACATAGAGGGAGGGATTGGTTAGGAGGAAGTCGATCCGGCCATCTTTGACGGCAGGGGCAACCTGCTCAAAAGCAAGCGACACAATTGTGAAAGAGCCGCCGGGGATTTGACGCGAGAGGTATTCAGCAGTGGGCCGCCACTTCTCAAGGCAACGATCAGGGCCTCGCTTGGCCAGGACGCCGATTTTGTAAAGTTTATCCTGTTGGTTCGGCTGATCGGCCGCGGAAACACCGCCGAGAATAACAAGAACGGCAATCAATAAAATAAATATATACTTTATCGGACACATAGTTATATCCTATCCCAGTTAAAATTTCCCGATATGCCATTACACAGCTATTTTGCGGATAATGCTTTATGTTCGGCCCTGCCAGGAAGAATCATACGCGATGCGTATAGTTTCCGGTTTGAGTAAGACCATGCTCACCCAAAAAAAATGAGCACGAACATTCCACACAGTAATCCAGGAAATTACCCCACAACCACGGTAATCGCATATCTACAATGTTTATATCGCCAAAATTACAGGGCGAATTAACCAATTTCAGGTGTCAGGCCTGTTATTGATATAATCTCATGAATTTTTCTCTTTGACAGTTGGTCAATTATTTCTATGATGGCTGTCAATCATTGTCAGACCTTGTCGCAGCGTGTTATCGCGTACCTGCGGTCAGCGGGAGAAAGAGCTTTGCGAATCTGTTTGCGTGCCATAATTGTTTTTTGTCTTCTATATCTGGTTATGGGAATAAAGTCCGTATCCGCGAACGTACTAATTATCGGGTCTGATTTCCAACAGCCCATTCCCGCCGAGTCCGACGGTCAAGCCTGGATGGACCCGGTTCACTTGACTGTTGACCGGAACCTGCACATTATCGACCTTGACGTTCAGCTTGAGATTACCCATACCGAAATTAGTGATTTGAGAATTTTTCTGGACTCGCCCTGGGGACAGACAATTATGCTTAAGGATGTCTGGCCGCCACTCTGGCGCAACCCTCGGCAAAACATGTATGGCACTATCTTTGACGATGAAGCGGCCATCCCTTTGTGTGAGGGTTTTCCACCTTATAGCGGCCGTTTCCTGCCCGAAGAGGATTCCCTCTCAATCTTCGACGGTTATAATGCCCGCGGTGTCTGGACTATGAGAATATGGGACGACTATCTCGCCGACGCCGGTACCCTGGACCGCTGGGAACTGCATATAACTCACATACCGGAACCGGTTAGTTTGTTATATTTGCTTTTGCCTTTATTGTTTCGCCTGAGAAAACGATGATATCCTATTTTTGAGGAACCAGCTTCAGTACCATGTCACCTGTATCATTTGGTGACTTCAATTGAAGATAGCGTCCTTTATGTTGAACCTGATAGTCCTTAACAAATTTCCCCGTACGCGGATTATACCATTTCGCATGATAGGCTCCCCTCCTGAGGAATATAGTTAAATCACCGCCGGTTGGCAGATAGACAATATAGAGTTTATTGGGTTGCGCCAGGCACAATGCTCCTTTGCTGACCAGTTCATTTGAGGGCTTTGTTTTCCACCACTGGCAGGTTTTAAAGAAATCCACAATATAGCCATAGCCCTTGAGCATTTCCATCGAGTCGTCTCCGCGTCCGTTGATCCAGCCGCCGCCGGCCTTGTCGGGCCAACCATTTTTGGTCTCGGCTCGTTCTCCGGTGGTCTGGTAACACCCGGCCATATAAATCTCCCACGCCAATCGGCGGCAGTTATCAGCTATTCTCGCCGGAGGCCTGCGATTTCCGCCCCAACGCGTGGGATAGTGACTTTCATAACCATATTCCTCATTGACCTGTGGGATGATACGGCCGGTCTGCTCCTGCATGCGGCGGTTGCAGAGCATATAGTGGTAACCACCGCGTTCGTCCCATTTTTGATACATGGCAAAATCCACCCATGGAGATTTATGGAATCGGAAGTCCACATGACCATGAATAGAAACCAGGTGATCGTAGGGATCATATTGCTTTAAAAGCGTACCCATTTTTTCCGCCCATTCATCTTTGTGGAAGTGCCGATATTCGTTCG
>Ga0255382_10049_pt1 | contig 14163 bp, 11 predicted proteins | sample ANMaggSeSYBR01H9_FD_182101 | JGI IMG/M metagenome (GOLD analysis project Ga0255382, IMG submission 182101) | Sediment cell enrichment communities from methane seep in Santa Monica Basin, California, United Staets - ANME aggregate JGI... | ecosystem: Environmental > Aquatic > Marine > Cold seeps >... | reverse complement strand
TACAACAAGGAAGACAAAAAGATGAATCACAAACTCACGGCAATCTTTTTAGTAATCACGCTGACGGCAATTGTAGCAACGTCGTCCAGCCGGTGTCTGGCTGAACAGGTGCTCGTAAAAGACGGCAAGGCGAACTGTGCCATAGTTATCGGCAACAAGAGCACCGTACCGGAACGCAATATCTGCAAGGTTATTCAGACGCGCATTCGAAAACGTACCGGCTGCCATGTGCCGATTGTCGAAGAGAAAGACGCTCAGCAGGCGATTGCCGCAGCCCGTGTGGTGGTAGTTGTTGGGACTCCTTTCGGTAATGACATGCTGCTTCGTCTTTGTAAGCAGGCGGGCAGGCTCGTGCCGGATTTTGAAACCACCGGGCCGGGTGGGTTCGTTATTCATACACTGGAGCAAGACGGGAAAGTATGGATTGTGTTGGCCGGTTCCGACACTCGCGGCACGGTATGCGCTGTTGGAAAGTTCTTCCGAAAGATAGACTTTTCCGACCGCGGCGCAACCATCGGCCGGTTGGCGATTGTCGATAAGATCGACCCGGCCGAAACAATGAACCTGCAACAACAGAAGCCGGCCCAGTGGGGTAACGCTTTTCAGGATGCGCCGGCGGAACAAATACGCGGGTACATCGAAGACATAGCCCTATGGGGTTCGCCCAGTATGTTGAGTCTTTGCAATTGGGGGATTAACAACCCGTTCAGGGAAGATTCGGACGCCAGGAGCAAGGGGAAATTAACGCGAATCCTGAAGTTACTCACCTATGCGCAGTCGCTGGGTATGGACGTCGGATACTTCGACTATCCGAACTGCGTTTATGACGATCAGCGTCACCTGCGGAAGTTAGGCGGGAAGTTTCATCCCGTATATACACACGACACATGTCCTTCCATCCCAGAGGTTCGCAAGGTGCTGTTGGAGAACCGCGAGAATCTCTATCGCACAGCCGGGGAGTTGGGTGTTGAGTTTTCGTATATCGTCCACAACCCGCACGACTTTGGCGGCTGCGCCTGCGATAAGTGCGAACCATGGATTCTGACCTGGATTGAGCTTAGTGAAGAGGTGCACAGCATCGCTGTGAAATACCATCCGAACGTTAAGATGTATTTGACCACGTGGATGTGCTCCAGGGAGGAAATACAAACACTGTTCGATTTCGTGCGCATGGAAAAACCCGAGTGGTTGGCGGGTATAGTGGGCAGACGGGGCGTAATGGACGGTTCCGGCGGCAAGCTGCCGCCGCAATACGCATTGGTCAGTTGGCAGACCATATTTGGTTGCGGGGCGTGGGAATGTTATGGCAGGATGGGAGCCGATCCCATGCCGCTTTTCCTTCAGCGAAAAATGCGGGATATGAATAAGCTGGGTTTTCGTACAGTACATACCTACAGTGAGGGAATCTATGACGACATTAACACAGCAATCGTTGCCCAAATGTGCCGCCGACCGTTTCGCAAAGACGTCCGCGAGTTGCTCGTGGAGTATTGCCATTCGAATTTTGGCACGACCGATGCGGATTCCGCCACGCTGGCGGACCTGATACTCACAAAGTTCGAACACACAAAACAACGGAACAATTCTACCGCTTCGCTACGAGTTGCCGACCCGGAGTCGGTGCTGGCCGCAATGGAACAGATCGAATCGCGTATGCCGTCCTGGGGCAGGGACGACTGGCACTGGGGAATCCTGAAAATGCGAGTGCGGTTGGAAGAACTGAACAAGAGAGCGCTCACACATAATAACTGGCCCAAAGAACTCAGTGCAATTCTTGCCGGGGCCGTTGCCAAAGACAATGACGTTGCGCTGGTTGACGCCCTGGGTAAGGCCGGTACCTACCTTGCCGATCTGAATACTTCCTTCGGACGGCTGGAAAAGGAGTGCGATCGGCTGACCCGTCACCTTTACGTGAACCTGTACGGCACACCCAATCGAGATATTGCCCACGGGCCGTTCCGACTGCAGTTGACAAAACGTGATCTCGTATCGGTTTTGATAAAACAGTGCGGTTCCATAGCAAAAGAACAGGATGCGACAACGCGCAAAAAAGATGTAACGGCATTGCTAAAGACACTCGACGGTACCGGACATCTTTAATTCACCCGCAATTTATCATTGTCTATTTTACATTTTATATTTTTTCTGCCTGCCTGTCTTGACATTTTTTTGCGGATTTTGATTATGCTCGAAAACGGTTGGTATTTGGCCGGATTATGGCTGAAACTATCGAAAACCGTTAATTTTTTACGGCAGTTTTTTCGCCGGCCCTGATTTTTTAACCAAACAAAAGGTTTTTGAGCAAAAATCGGGCATTAATTGACAAAAGTTGAAATTCGATTTCTTACGCAAAATAAGAACTTACATCAATTTTCCGGAATGAAAAATAAGAACTTACGTTCGCCGGGGCTTCCTTCGGTGGCGATGGGTGGGGGCGGGTCTGGATCGTTTGGCGTTTTTTTTGCCTTTTGGCTTTGGTCCCAGGCGTACCAGATAAGAATACTCGAATCCCTCGACCATCTCCGGTTCGAATTTGTGTTCGATGAATCTTTCGATCTTTCGCAGATTCAAAACCTCGCCCTGTGAAACAAAAGTTATCGCATCGCCGGTTGCGGTTGCACGTCCCGTTCGCCCGATCCGATGGATATAATCCTCCGCATAGGTCGGCACATCGAAGTTGATCACATGCGAGATGCCCTCCACATTGATTCCACGTGCGGCAATATCGGTCGCAACCATCACCTGATATTTTCCGCGTTTGAAACCGTCCAACGCGGCAAGTCGTTGTCGTTGGGTTCGGTCCGAATGGATTGCGACCGCTTCGACATCGTATCGCTTCAGCCGTTTGCAGATTCGATCTGCGCCGCGTTTGGTCCGTGAAAAGATCAGGACACTGTCCATTTCTTCGCGCTTGATCAGGTGTAAAAGCAGGTCCATCTTCTGAGTCTGGGGGACAGGGAAAATATGCTGGGTGATCGTATCAATCGGATTCTGCTGGCGACCGATCTGGATCATTTGCGGCGATTTTTGTATGCTTTCGGTTAGTTTTTTGATCACGGCGGGCATCGTAGCCGAAAACAACAGGGTCTGTCGTTCGCTCGGAAGTTCCTTGATAATCTTTCGGATGTCTTTGATAAAGCCCATATCGAACATACGGTCCGCTTCATCCAGCACCAGTATCTCGACCAGAGACAGATTCACGGTACCACGCTGAATATGATCCAGCAGCCGGCCCGGAGTGGCAACAATGACCTCGACGCCGCGGCGGAGAAGCTTGATCTGGGCTTCGATCCGTGTGCCGCCATACACCGCAATCGTCCTTATATTCATGAACCGGCCGTAACCGCGGACAGATTGTTCGATCTGAACCGCCAGTTCGCGGGTCGGGGTTACGACCAGCATACGGGTTTTCTTCTTTTTTGTCTTTCGAAGAACCGTCTCAAGCCGATGGAGCATCGGCAATACAAACGCGGCGGTTTTACCCGTACCTGTCTGGGCACAGCCGATGATGTCTTTTCCGTCCAATATAGCTGGAATAGCCTGAGACTGGATTTCGGTGGGCGCGGTGTAACCGGTGGCAAGAATACCCTTTACCAGCGGATCGGCAAGCCCCATTGTCTTAAATGGCATTTAGTTTGTCCTTATAAACCTGATTCAAAAATAAAGGGCCGCACAGCTTGTATAGACGGCCAACATACAACATTACTGGAATGATACCAACCATCCGGCATTTTGACAAGACCTTTACGAATGGGATTATTATGGCAGGTCGAATAAATGGAAACAGACAGCAATGTCGATAGAAACAAGAGTCTCACTAAGAAGACCAGCCGCGAGGCGTGCAACTCGAATACCGGGTAAAGGCCATCACTAAAGGAGGCCAAAGTGAGCCTTCGAATACGATTGCTGTGGTATTGTGAGTTTTACCACCGAGTGCCACAGCATTTTTTATACTTCTTTCCACTTCCACAGGAACATAAATCGTTTCGCCCTATCCGACGGTTAGAGGGATAGAATAAGCGTTGAATTTTAACTTGAAGATCGGTTTTCTTGTATTTAAGGCTTTCATAAATATCAATCATTGATCCTTCTAAATGTATTTCACGGCCAACAGAATGTTCTTCTTCAAAATCAAAAAGCTTTTCAGAAATCTCAATAAAATCAAGAATGAGGGGATGGTTCAAGAGCGGCTTACGAATATTGCTGATTCTTACACCATCTTTGCTAAAGTCGTATTCTTGTTTATTATCAGGGAGAAATAGTATCCTTTGAACATTATATTCTTTAGGTGTAATATCAAGAAGAGTGTTTTCTGGAGAAACCCAAATTGCATGAAATTCTGCCTCTACCAGTATTCTGGGCCATTCCCAAATTGTCCAGCCGTGTTGAACCTTACCTCCGCACTGCTTTATCTTCTTCTTTACATTCCAAAAACATTCATTTGTTTGGCAACTTGATTCCGGTCTTATAGGGACATAGTACGGTTGCTCATTCTCGTTTATCTCACGGCATAGTTTTATGATAGCATTTGTTATTTTTGGCGGAGTAGTTGTATTATGCATTGTTTTTATCCAATGATTTTAAAAACTTTGAATCCCTCTTTTGTAGAAACCAATTCTTACAACACAACATGGTTTATCTTATGTGATTTCTAAACAAACGATTCAATTTTCTCTTTACTACATACTAACCGGAGCAAGTGCGGGGCTTCCATCCTTCGCCCCTTGGGGGCTATGGAGGACAGATCGCTCAAATAAAACTTTCTGTTTTCTTTTCGCATTTTTTTGTTAATCGCTGTAATATTGTCCATTCGGATAAGGTACACGGCCTTCCAACTCATTGAGGAATTCCAAGTATTGCCTTAAATCTTCCCAAAATTCATCAAATGTGCCAATTTCCCGATCCTTGTAGGCGTGGATTGCATTACGACGTTGTTGAATGTGCAGCACCCATTGGTCCCAACGGTTTTTATCTTGATTCATCCAGATGTTCTGTTTTAAAAAAACTGCCGGAGATGTTCAAGTTGTAGTTCATCAGGGGTAACATCCTTACTGTAACGCTGCACCGGATCCCTTAAGTAATCCATCAGAAATACTGATAAAAAGAACTTCATCGTACCCTCGACAAGGCTGCCGAGATTTACCCACGCTATAACCAAACAACCCTCCATGTAATCCTCAGCAGGTTTGTCCAACCAAATTGTAAGGCAATGGGATAACGAGACCTGACGGTCCAATCGTGACTTTGCGAGCAAATCAGCCGCTTCAGTTGGTGCCCAGCCGAAGACATTACACCAAGAATTGTGGATTTTTTGGTTTTGTGCTATTATTTTTTCCACAACCTTAGAAATGCCATTTATCTTTTTGCTCATATTTTATTCCTAACCGTGTAATGCGGAATTAACTAAACAACTCTATCTTCTCCTTACAAATCTTTTTTGTTACTTTGTGTGGCCGGCGTAGCCCGGACAAAAAGCAGGGCGGCGCCATTGTACTCATCCGCATTGCCAATGTCATCCATAAATAAATACTTTGACGCTGATTGCGCGGATTGCGCTGAAATAAGATATTAGGTATCCGTTCACGCTTTTTAATCCGCCTGTGGCGGACTTTCTTTTGCCCCGTCGGGGCTTTGAGAGTTATTGTCGCAACTTTTCCGGGGGCTTACGCCACCCGGCTATGCGCTCTTTCGGCCCTTCGGGCCTAATAAAGAGACGGTGCGATACATCGCACCCTACAAGAGAATGACGAATTAAGAAATTAGAATGAGGAATCGAATGAATAAGTTGTGAGTTCGCCTCGGCTCCGCCTATGGCGGATGCCTACGGCACGATGGTGAGTTGTGAGAGAGAAGAAAAGATGAACATCGAATAAGAAGAAATGAAGAAATCAATGACGAATAATGGGAAGTCGCTCCGAAGACAGACGCTGCCACCCGTCGCGAAGCTTTATCCAGAAAAGGTACCGGACACCTTTAATTTTAAGATAAATTATTTTTTTAAAATTGCGATGGTTAATATTCCGAGAGGTTCGGCACTAAACTGAATTTGACCTCCGGTAACATCTATCGGTTTTTTCGAGCGCTCGAGCGCATCGCAGATTTCGGCCTGTGTCCATCCCGAAGGCAACTTCAATGAACCTCGGACTTTTCGGTCGAGAACGTTCCAGAAACGCAGTATCATCCGTTGGTTATCCTCCGCGACTTTAAAAGCCAATAATGGTCCGCCGGGAAAGTCGATGCCAAGTGCTGCCAGGCCGTCTATGGCAGGCGGCTGATCCGGCACCTGAAGGAACGGCGGCGTTGCGAACTGTTGCGATTCCTGTATCGCCCGAACGGCGTCGAATGGCTCATCGAGCAGTACGATACGGTAACGGAATGTCCAGTCTCGCCAGCCGGCTTGTCCAATCTGCCGGTCGCCTTGCGTCAGGTTCATCATAGGCATTGAGGTTAACTGGGCCGATGTGTTGGCGGCCTTTTTGGTCGAAGTACAAACAGCATCGGGGCCAAACTGCCAGAGAAGCGTATCCGGTGCGAGTATGAGCACGGTCCGGTCCTTATCACCGGCCGCGGCGAAGTTCAGGCCGACGTATAATTCGGGATTAGCGCCCGGCAGATTGTCCCCTCCTGCTTTTTTGGCTCCGGCCTTAAGAATTGCCCCCGATGCATCGTATCGGTATGTGGGATTGTCGAGCGCGACTGGAAAACAGAATTGAAGTGTTTGAGGAGCTTGCGACCATCCGTCCCTTAAATGATAAGTTACGTCGATCCAGGGGTTCGCCGAGTGGAAAAGCCACGTGCTTTCCACCAGAAATCCATCCTGACTGTATTCCGCGATGATTTCCACCCCGCGATCAGTTTTTCGGCTCACAAGACTGCGGGCAACAAGCTCCGTCGATGAGGGAAGCGCTGCCGGGAAAATGGAATCCGGACGGGCTTTTTTGTGATAATGAGTGTTCACCAGATTGCCGAAGGCGGGGGTCTGTTTGTTACTGATCCAAAGCCGGCCTGTCTTGTCTTTCAGGTGGACTACGGCGCATCGGTCCGGGTCGAACACGACTCGACCACCATGCCATTCGAAAGTTGTCTTCTCTGTGTTATGAACGGTTGGGCTCGAAGCCGGCGTGGAGGACTTCGGTGCAAGTGATCGAGCGATGTACATCGCCTGTGTTACGGCGTCGGCATGCACCCCGGCCGAGATGGCAGCCTGCTTTCGGCTGATGCCGCCGAAGCTGTGTTCGGCAAACTTGAGTACCTGCGAGACAGCATATCTAAGCAGTTTAACGTTTTTATTGCCTGTGTCGCTCCGGTCCTTCATTTTACTCAACGCCTGGTTTGCCTCGGCGAGCCTCAGCATGCGCTGGGCTTCGCGAAACCTCTTTGTCAATCCGGCGAGGTGTGCCGCCCACTCCTCCCAGGAGATGCCGAAAGAACCTGACAATGTTGGGATGTCGAGGTTTTTTTCCTTGATTTCCCGTTCCACAGCCTCGAAGTAGTCGCTGTAACGAGCATCAACTATCCGGATATTCCCATCCGATTCTTCGTTGAACCGCCTGATGAATATCGAGAAGTCCTCGGTTTGCGTCCAGTTGTCCCAACCCGTTCCCAGCAGAAGTATGCTTGAGACAGGATAGTCTTCGCCATATCCCCGATAGCGTTCGACAGTCTGTCGAATAAACTCTTTTCGTTTCCGGAAGACTTCCGGGCTATTACGATCTTCGAAAGATCGGACACCGACCGCTTGCCACTTTTCACCCGCTAAGGAGGCAAGAGTGAAGCCTTCGGCGTATCCGCCCCAGCTACGTGTATTTTTGTAAATGTCCCAGTGAACAAGGATACGCTTGCCATTAGGTGCCTTCCACCAGAACAACGGGAATTTTTGTCTGTGGTGATTATAGCTTTTTGCGCGAAGGGTGAAGATACCGCGGCCCAAAAAATCGAAGCCGCATTCCGTCAAAATATTTGCGATACCACAGGTTATCCCGGGATTTTCCATGACAAGGGCTGTTCGAGCCGGCACGGATGTAGAATGTTCGATGGGTACAGCTCCATAACAAGCTCGGATTGCGGTTTCTGTGTCGAGGATGTCCCATAAGAGTACAGCGTAATTGCCGACATAACCGATTTGCCCCTTGCGAATGGCATTGCGCAACCTTTTCTTTCCTGCATTACCGCGACGACGATGATATACCTCTTCCCAGAGCGTGGAATCAATGTTCCAAACAACCTTGTTTTGTTCGGCCAGGCCCAGGTAGTAGTCAAGTAGTGAGACCATCCACGACTCAGTCTCCAGAGGCGAGCCGCACCAACCGTAATCAAGATGTTTGTCCTGGGCCAGGTAAACGGTCCATTGTCGGTCCGCTTGTTTAGCGTGGCAGGCCTTTGGCGATGAACTTAGAACATAGGTTGCTGCAAGCCCACCTGAAGATTTGATAAAATCTCTGCGATTTAATATGGCCATTATCGTATCTCCTATGTTAAAAATAAAGGCCGCACAGCTTGTATGGACGGTCAACATACAATACCGGAATAATACCAATCGTCCGGCATTTTGACAAGACCTTTACAAATGGGATTATTATATTCGGAAGATAATGACGAATTATGAAACCAGAATTACGAATCAATAACGAAATCCCAATGACGAATAATAGAAGGTCGTCATCGCCTGTCCTGCTGGACAGACGCTGCCACCGGTCTTCGGGCCCAATAAAGAGACGGTGCGATATATCGCACCCTACTTAACTTCAACGGTTAATTACAACAAGAGCACCTCTCTGAAATACAGAAAGGTGGCACCCAACGTCAATGTATTCAGCAAGTATAGCCCGAACAAAAAGAATGGGCCATGCCCAGCATTGTACTCACCCGCATTGCCAGTGTCATCCATAAATAAATACTTTGACGCTGATTGCGCGGATTACGCTGAAATAAGATATTAGGTATCCGTTCACGCTTTTTATCCGCCTGTGGCGGACTTTCTTTCGCCCCTTCGGGGCTTGAAATAAAAGAAGCGATGAATCTTCTTCCGGGGGCTTACGCCACCCGGCTATGCGCTCTTTCGGCCCTTCGGGCCTAATTTGCATCATGTGGCTAAAGTGTTACGAAAAAAGATTGTTACCACCGTTTGTCCGCAGACAGACGATGGCGGCTTTCTATTATTCGTCATTGGGATTTCGTTATTGATTCGTAATTCTGGTTTCATAATTCGTCATTTTCCTGTAGGATGGGCTTTTGCCCATGCTGATTGACTAACGTATAGAAATTGCGTAACCGCCCACGAGTTCTTTTTCTCAAGTAGGGCGGGCCTGTGGCCTGCGTTTATCAAATTAGGCCCGAAGGGTCGTAAGAGCGCATAGCCGGGTGGCGTAAGCCCCCGGAGACAAAGCGATAAATATTAAAAAGCCCCAAAGGGGCGAAAGAAAACATCCTTTTTACGAAAGAAAAATATGTATCGAACAAAAACATTTCACACTAACGTATTATTGTCAATATTAGTATTAAGCTGTCTGTCTCAATCAGCTGCTGCTGACCGGACCGAGGCCCTGAAACAGTCGCTGGTTTATATCGAGGCATCGGTTTACAGCTATTCGGCGTTTTATCCCTGGCGGCACACCGATTTGAGCAAGCGGGTGGGTTACGGCTGCGCGGTGGGTCCGTATCAGGTTTTGACAACCGCACTTAATGTGGCCGACGCATCGTTTATCACTGTCCGTCTCTTCGGCCGAAACGAGCTTATCCCGGCTGATGTCAGGGTGGTTGATTACGAAAGCAACTTGTGTTTGCTGGAACTTGACCAGGCCCGGACCGGAGCTCCGTTACTGCCGATTATCTTCCACAATCAATACGAGAAGGGCGAGTCTGTGGAGTTTTACTGGCTCAGCAGGGACAGTCGTGTCCAGAGCGGCCGGGGTTATACGGATCGGGTCGAATTATATCGTTCATCGCTTTCCTACGCCGGGTTTATTAATTTCATCATCGGCAATGTCTCACAGCGGGCCGGCCTGGCTCATTTATTCTTTCAGGCCGACAAGGCCGTTGGCCTGGGCTGCTGGTATGACAAGAGTATCAAGGAAGCGGGCATAATCCCTGCCGAGATAATCAACCAGTTTCTCGCTGATGCACGGGATGTCGAGTATCGGGGCTTTCCCGCGGTGGGTTTTGTTACTAAGTCGCTGCTCGACCCGGCGTTAAGGGGTTGGCTGAAGATGCCCGAAACGGTGCGGGACGGTGTGTACGTAAGTGATGTCTATACCCTGGGTACCGGCTGCGAGGAGTTGAAGAAAAACGATGTTCTTTTGGCAATCGACGACCATTCGGTTGACGCTCACGGCCGATACCGCAATGAGCGGTATGAGGATGTTTCTTACGAGCACCTGATAACTGCCGGGACTGTCGGCCGGGTGTTAGACTTCGAAATCTGGCGGGACGGAAAAAAACAGCGGCTTTCGGTTCGGACCCGCAACTTCTCTGTCGATGACATGCTCATTCCGTATTACGAATATAATAAGCAGGGCGAATATATTGTGGTGGGCGGCTTGATCCTCCAGAAACTTACGCGTAAGTTTCTCAGCGCATTCGGCAAGGGTTGGTCCGGCCGGGTCGATCCGCATTTGTACCATTATTATCGCGAGTCGGCGTTTAAGCCTGACGAGAATCGCCGTGATATAGTAATCCTTTCGCGGGTACTGCCGGCCGAGATTAATCTGGGTTACCAGAACCTGAAGCAACTGGTGGTCGAAAAATATAACGGCAAAACTATCACTTCAATACAGGACATCCTTGATGCGCAGAAGCTTAATCCCCAAGGCAAATTCGACGTCATCCAATTCGAAAATGACAATCCGACTGTGGTCCTGCCGCGCAATATGCTGCCTGCGTCCGACGCTCAGATCAGCCGTCTTTATGGTATTGAACCACTCCGACACATTGAGAAATAGGACTGTTTTGGCGGCTAAAAACCTTTGATTTATATTAAAAAACACTAAAAAAATGCCGAAAAATGTCGAAAAACGTTGATTTTGGTTAAAAAATAACAATGCCAAAAAACGACATAACTCTCTATCTGACAAGTAGTTACGGCGATTTCGGCTACTTTTCGTCTTGTTTGAGTTATGAGTTATCCGGACAATTTTTGATAATTTTTTAAACAATCTTATTGACAGATTTAACATTTCTGATAAAATTCCTCGAATCAACTGTAAGCGAGCGGTGCAAGGATGGGCCGCGTTAGTGTAAGTTGTTTTCTCATCTGAAGTTACCCCAGGGATGGGGAGCGGATTTTTCATAACAACAGCACCGGTTGACTATCGAGGCCATTTTATGGGACGTTATAAGTGGTTTCTGTATAAATGGTTTCTGATAGATGACTTATGTAATAGAGAAGCGGATAGCAAAAAAATTGATAAAATATTTTTTTTATTGTTTTTTATGTTGACTATAAAAATATAACTGCTATCCTGCTTCGTCTGTAATATTTTATTGCCAACTAGAGCCGGAATAGTCGGAACTGTAGCTATATGAAGCTCTTATAGCGAATTTGTTGGTTCCGTAAGCCGGTTTTTTTGGTGGGAGTTGTTTTGGTGGAAGCAGAAAGAATACGCATACGCATGGAAGCCTATGATTACGGCGCCTTAGATGCCTCAGCGCGTGAAATCGTCGAGCAGGCCAAGCGGACTAATGCCCGTGTAAGCGGCCCAATCCCGCTTCCCACGCGAATGGAACGCTATACAGTGCTTCGCTCGCCGCATATCGATAAGAAGTCGCGTGAGCAATTTGAAATACGAACGCATAAACGACTGATCGATATTTATGAAGCAAACCCGCGTACGGTCGAGGCTTTGAATCGGTTGGTCGTTCCGGCGGGCGTGTTTGTGAAGATACGCGTATAACGATAAATGATAAAACGTGCTGAATTTCAAAAAGCACGTTTTTTTATAGCTGTATTAAATCAGTAAAAATCGAGCGATTAAAAATGACAGTGATGCTTTTAGGCAAAAAAATAGGAATGACCCAGTTGTATAACGACAAAGGCGTTATTGAACCGGTAACCGTAATCCAGGCCGGTCCCTGTACAGTTACACAGGTCAAAAGCCAAGAAACCGACGGCTATACGGCGATGCAGTTAGGCTTCGAAGACGCTAAAAAGTCACGTCGCAAAAAACCGCAGATCGGCCATGCCGAAAAAGCAAATACGACCGTCAAACGATTCGTCCGAGAAGTAAGAACAGACGGACAACCCGAACAGGAACCAGGCGAAGAACTGACAGTTAAGGTTTTTGAGAACGTCAACTATGTCGATGTAATCGGTACGACCAAAGGAAAAGGGTTTGCCGGCGTGATGAAACGACACGGCTTCAAAGGTATGCCCGCCTCACACGGTACAGAACGCAAACACCGTCATCCGGGCGGGATTGGGTCAAACTCCGGCAGTGCCGGTACGGGCCGCGGAATCCGTAAAGGGAAAAAGATGGCCGGGCATATGGGCTGTACCCGTAAAACCACCCGCAATCATCGCATTGTCGAAATCGATGAAGAAAACAACCTGATAATGGTAAAAGGGTCGGTTCCAGGGACGTGCAACGGTTATCTGATAATCCAAAAGTCCAAGACCAAACAATAATTGATATTAATAACAATAAGAGTAAAAGGTTAAGCAAGGATGATAGACTTACCAGTTCATAATCAAAAAGGTGAAGAAGTCGATCATATACAGATCGACGAAGCACTGCTGGGCGGAAGAATCCGTCCGATACTGCTGAAGCAGGCGCTGGTAATGTATCACGCGAACAAACGGCAAGGCAGCGCCACAACCAAGAGCAGAGGTATGGTGGCCGGCTCAAACCATAAGATATATCGACAAAAAGGCAGCGGGCGAGCACGAATGGGCAGAAACCGAATGGTGATACGACGCGGTGGGGGAGTAGCCTTTGCCAAGTTGCCACGCGATTTTCGTCAGCGGATGCCGCAAAAACAACGCCGACTGGCTCGGAACTCAGCGATTCTGGCCAAGCTGAAAAGCAATGACACAATCGTGGTAGATAAACTGGATTTCGAGCAGCCGCGGACACGAGACTTTATCGCGGTTATGAATAATCTCAAGATCGATGTCGGACGCAGTTGTCTGGTAGCACTGAATGACGCTGACGTGAACGTGTATAAATCATTGCGGAATATTCCGCGAGTAGAGGCACTGGAAGTAGAACAGCTTAACGCGGGCGTCATTTGTAATCGACGAAAATTGCTGTTCACCCGCCAGGCATTAGAATCACTGCTGAATGTTGGTGAAGGCGATAAAACAGATTAGTTAATCAGCACATGACTGAGGATTGTACAGGAGCACCTCTCTGAAATACAGAAAGGTGGCACCCGGCAAGGGTTATCAGGCTTGTTGAAAATGATAAAACAGAGGATACGCTGAGTGGATAAATACCAGGTGATAATACGACCCCTGATTACCGAACAGGGAACGTTCCAGGCCCAGGCCTTTAGCGCATATCCCTTTCAGGTGCACCCGAAGGCCAATAAGGCCCAGATCAAACAGGCGGTCGAAAAGATATATAACGTAAAAGTAAAAGAAGTGCGGACTTCCAACCACAAGGGCAAGCCCCGTCGCCGCGGCTATAGCCGCGGCACAACGGCTCATTGGAAAAAAGCGGTAGTAGTGCTGGATTCAGTTCTATATTATGAACTTCCAGGCCAACCGGGATAGTTGCCAGCGGCATACAGTTGCCCACTTTGGGTTCTACTTTCGGACCGCTTTCCAGCGTCTCGCCGACCTTCAGTCCGTTTGGTGCCAGAATATATCGTTTTTCTCCATCGGCATATTCCAGCAGTGCGATATGGCACGTGCGATTGGGGTCATATTCGACAGCGACCACCTTTGCGTCGATCCCGTCTTTATCGCGTTTGAAATCGATTTTGCGATATATACGGCGTGCCCCACCACCGCGGAACCGAACCGTGGTTTTACCGCTATGGTTACGTCCGCCGTACTTTTTTATCCGCTTGCACAACGTCTTTTCCGGCTTGTCGCGCGTTACTTCCGCGTAGTCGTTCACCGAGGAATTTCGTCGTCCGGGACTGGTTGGTTTATAAACTCGTATGCCCATATCTATTCTTCTCTAAGTCTTTTCTTAATTCAGTACCGCAGGCGTCTCGCCTGCA
>Ga0255382_10046_pt1 | contig 14281 bp, 9 predicted proteins | sample ANMaggSeSYBR01H9_FD_182101 | JGI IMG/M metagenome (GOLD analysis project Ga0255382, IMG submission 182101) | Sediment cell enrichment communities from methane seep in Santa Monica Basin, California, United Staets - ANME aggregate JGI... | ecosystem: Environmental > Aquatic > Marine > Cold seeps >... | reverse complement strand
CATAAGGCTGTTCCTTCGGCTTCGGTTGGTCCTGTTGAGCCTTTTTCGTTCGTTCAGGTGATGAATTGTCCACTGATTTTTTTTGGCCGGGGCCGATAAACCATCCCAACGCGGCTCCCAGTAAGGCCGCTGAGGCCATGATCAGATATTGCGGATGGGAGAGAGATTCACGTGCTTTATAGAGCTTGGCGGTTTCTATGAATCTCGGACGAAATTCCAGGTTCCGGGAGCCGGCGGTGGTATCGGTAACGTGATACGGCAAAGATGCGGACGGGACGTCCGCGGTACAGGCATCGGTTGAGTGCACAGGCGGAGTAGGAGACGGCTTGGGGTAATCACTATGATTTTCCAGGCGGTCGATTTCCATTTTGAGGACCAACTGCTGATCGGAATTGGTAATCAGGGCCTGCTGCTTTTCCTGAATTTTTGTTTTGAGTTGCTTCTGGTAGCGGCCCCAGCATTCCAGTCTGACCATTTCGGTAACCAATTCGCGGCGTTGCTTGAGATTCCGTTTTTCCTGGTTGTATTGTAATTCTATCTGTTTGCGCTGCTGTAATAATATCTCTAATTGTTCGGCGGAATCACACTGTCCGCATTTGATGTCAATTTCAGCCCGTTGGCGGCGCAGCTTGTTGAGCCATTGATTTAAATGATGACATTGCTCGTCCAGTGCCAGTGCATATTGCACATAGGGTTGCATAAACTCCCTGAAACCGATCGGGTTGTTTGTTGGTTTGGCAGGCAGCAGTTGATGTTCGTAGGCCATACTTTGAGCGTCCATACGGGCATATTCGCTTTGCAGGAGGATGAGTTCCTGCAGTCGCTGATTATATTCTTCGGATTGTCGAATCTGATCGAGCGGTAAGGTTTCGGATTTGATTTGTGGCTGTCCGGTTCTGGCGGCCCATTCAGCTTCGATAAGGCGACGATATTCGGTATAATCCATGATGAGTCGGCGAAATTCCTCTGTAAGCTCCTCGTTACTGTAGGGACAACTCATGCGAAGGATGAGCTTACCGGGGCGGGAGTGGCTGTGGGTTACGATGAGTTCCCGGCTGAGAGCGGGGCTGGTGTTCTGAGCCAGTTCGAGAATTATATTTTCCTGCTGTCGTCCAAAGCGGTCCCATAACCGCGACTGGCGGCTCCTCGAGTCTGAATCGACGATCTGGAAGGTGAATTCGCGGTCAAGAAAGCGGTTTTTCGGCAGCAGTTTAACAACTGTCAAACGTACCGCTAAAAGAAGGATAAAGGCGCAAAAAACAGCCTTTATTATACGGACGGTCCAACTGCCTGATGGATTCGCAATTTTGGCCCGCAATACACCGGAAGCCGCGTTTGACAGTCCTCCGGGCCGTTTTGGTCTTGATAATGACTTTCCGCTTTTCATCCTTCCCTTTACTCCAAAAGTCGGGCTGCCTGCCTACAGCCACAACTCATATATTTATTATATCATTTTTCGACGTAAAATGGAAGAGAAATTAGGGTAAGCGCTCAATCATAAGCCAAAAACCGTTGAAACGGTTGAAAAAAGCGTCCGGCGAGTGCTCCAGCACCGGACTGAAGTCCGGTGTTAATGAGAAAATTCATCTATTGCCCACGGCTAAATAGTTATACCCACGGCTGAATAGTTACGCCCACAGCTCTATGTTGGGAGTTCGTAAGAGCGTATATTTTTGTTGTTTTCAAATGATATTATCAAGTATTTTTTGGCCGCCTTGGTCGAGCAGTTGTTGAGCAGCTTGGCGGCCGAGATGTTCAGGTGATTCAGTTGGGCCGGCAGCATAGGCGGTCAGTTGATTTTGGCCGCCAGTGTCCGATATCTGGGCGCGAAGAGATAATTCGCGGTCCTTTATCCGGGCATAAACGCCGATGGGTACTTGGCAGCCGACCCGGAGGTAGGCCAGGACGGCGCGTTCGGCGGCGGTGGCGCAGCGGCTGTCAGGGTCGTTCAATGAGGCGAGCAGTTCGGCCGTGATGGTATCATTAGAACGGATTTCCAGTGCCAGTGCGCCCTGGCCGGGTGCGGGCAGGAAATCGGCGGGGTCAAGGCGTTGGGTAATACGGTTCTGCAAATCGAGGCGAATCAGGCCGGCGGCGGCCATGATTAATGCGTGGGCGTTCGATTGGTCGAGCTTGCGAATACGGGTAGGTACGTTGCCGCGAATGTCTGTAATTCGCAGGTCGGGGCAATGATGCAGCAGTTGGGCGCGGCGGCGAGGGGAGCCGGTTAATATCACGGCGTTTTTTGGTAACTGTTCCAAAGTCAGGTTGTTTTTGCTTATCAGCACGTCGGCGGGGTCGAGGCGGGCCGTAACGGCGGCAAGGCACAAGCCGGGTGGAAAGTCGGTAGGCAGGTCCTTGAGACTGTGGACGGCCAGGTCGATAGACTTGTCAAGAAGATGATTTTCGATTTCGCGGGTAAAAAAGGCATTGTCAGGGATTTCAGATAAAGGCGCATCAGGGATTTTGTCGCCGGTGGTCTTGATAATACGAAGCTCGACGGACAGTTGGGGATGCAGGGCCAACAGCGATGATTTGACCCACTGCGCCTGCCAGAGCGCCAACTTACTGCCGCGAGTGCCAATAATGATTTTCTTGTTCCGCATAGGGATAGATATTATAGTTGAAAAGATGGGAAGTTGGGAAGTTGAAAAGTTGGGAAGATAATGTTATAGTGCATGGGCAGGAGTTTAGAGTAAAAAAGATGGATTCCCGCCTCCGCGGGAATGACAAATGCTCCGCGGGAATGACAAATGCCGTTCACGAGACAGCAATCGTGAACACTATATAAGGAGATAACAAGATGTGGAGACCATGCAGACGAGAATTTTTGCGGGCGGCGGCAGGGGGAATTGGCTCACTGGCGCTGTCGGGCTGTGCGGATGGGATGTATTCCGGACGGACAAGTCAGTCCAGGCAGCCGAATATTCTGTGGATAAGCTGCGAAGACATCAGTCCGGACCTGGGCTGTTATGGTGATTCTTACGCGGTATCTCCGAATATCGACAAATTGGCAGGCGAGGGGGTGCGCTATGATAATGCCTTTACGACGGCAGGGGTGTGTGCGCCGGTACGGTCGGCGACGATTACGGGGATGTATCAGAACTCGATCGGGACGTGCCCAATGCGATGCAAAGGGGTGCCGCCCGCAGAGGTCAGGTGCTTTCCCGAATACCTGCGGGCCGCGGGTTATTACTGCACTAATAACGTCAAAACCGATTATCAGTTTGATACTCCGTTTAGTGCATGGGACGATTGCAGTAGCAAGGGACACTGGCGGAATCGTCCGGCGGGGAAACCTTTCTTCAGCGTGATAAATTTCACCGTGACGCACGAAAGCCGGATCAGGCTGCCTAAGGGTAAAAAGGCCCAACTGCATGATCCGGCGAAGGCGAATGTGCCGCCATATTATCCAGACACGCCGCTGGTACGGAACGACCTGGCATGCTACGCTGATAATATCACTAAAATGGACAAACAGGCGGCGGAGATACTCAAACAACTCGAAGAAGACGGGCTGGCCGAGGATACGATTGTGTGGTTCTGGGGCGATCACGGGCGAGGGCTGCCGCGCTGCAAGCGATGGGTTTATGATTCCGGGCTGCGAGTGCCGCTTCTGATTCGTGTGCCGAAGAATTTGCGTAAGTTAGCTAACTCTGCCAACCCGGATGCGTTCAAGCCCAGGACAGTGAATGAAGAATTAGTGTCTTTTGTCGATTTTGCGCCGACGATGCTGTCGCTGGCGGGGATTACCATACCAAAATATATGCAGGGACAGGCGTTTCTGGGTTTACAAAAGGCAAGAAAGCCCAGGGACTATATCTATGGCGCGCGAGATCGGATCGATGATGCGCCAGACCTGGTTCGGGCTGCGCACGATAAGAAATATAGTTATGTCCGTAACTTCATGTGGCATGTCCCGTACAGTGTGGATATAAATTATATGAACGAAATGCCGACTATGCAGGAGATGCGGCGGCTGAACGCCGAAGGTAAGCTCAAAGGAGCAGAGCAATTGTATTTCCTGCCGAGGCGACCGGTGGAAGAACTATACGATCTTGAGAAAGACCCATACGAAGTGAATAACATAGCGGGTGATCCGCGAAATAAGAATGTGGTGCTGCGGTTGCGGAAGGAATTAAAGCGGTGGATGAGCAAGATCGAGGATGTCGGGCTGATTCCCGAACCGGACTTTGACGCTATGAAACGGCCGAGCGATAAATACGAGTTGACCGCCGAGCCGTCGTTCGTCCCGCAAAAAGGGGCCTCGATAGAAAAGGGAGGAACTGTAAAGATCGTTTGCCGTACAGCCGGGGCATCGATCGCATATCAGATTAAAACGAATAAAAAATCCGGCTGGCAGCTTTATACGAGTCCGATTGCGCTTAAGCCGGGCCAGAGTCTGTCGGCCAGGGCCGTGCGGGCAGGTTTTAAAGACAGTAAGGTAGTGAAATATCGTATTGGAGAACCGACGCCACCGGTAAGAAAGCCCGCGAGTGAGTATGTCCATTGGCGAGATCAGCTTGCGAAAACAGATATGCTGGAAAGGTTGCTTGAGTTCAAGGATATTGATTTTGAGGGGGCAGTTGGGATTCCGAGATATTTCGAGGCGCTGCAGGATAAATATGGTCCGGTGCGATATTGGGCGGTGATCGGGCTGCATAACCTGTGCGTGAACCGCTCGGACATACAAAAGGCCAAGGCGGCAATCGGCAAGTTACTAAACGATGATTCGTGGAGTGTGCGGATAGCGGCGGCACAGGCGTTGTGCGATTGGGGTGAGCAGGAAAAGGGACTGCCGGTGCTGGTGGAAGCTATAGGGAATTCACACGCGAGCACTCGCCATTTTGCGATGGTGGCGATGGAACAGATCGGCAATAAAGCGCAGCCCGCACTTGCGGCGATTAAAGCAAGATTAAAAGACGGCTACGCGGGCCGGGTGGCTCAGAGGATCGTTGCCAAGTTGTAACCGGATGATATAGGGATTTGTATTTGTGGATAATTCACCTCGTGTCTATCTCGTCGGCGCCGGCCCGGGCGACCCTGGTTTGGTTACCGTTCGGGGGCGGCAACTGCTCCGTCGGGCCGATGTTATTATTTACGACCATCTTGTTGCTTCTCGGCTCTTGCGATATACCCAACCAAATGCCGAGCTTATTTTTGTCGGCAAAAAGGCCGACTGCCATACTCTCCCCCAAGATCAAATCAATCGACTTCTGATAGAGAAAGCCCAAAACTGCGAATGTGTTGTCCGCCTGAAGGGCGGTGACCCTTTTGTCTTCGGCCGTGGCGGCGAAGAAGCACTCGAACTCAGCAGGGCCGGCATCCCTTTTGAAATTGTCCCCGGCGTTACAGCGGGCGTGGCAGCTGCCGCTTACGCCGGTATTCCACTTACTCATCGTGACTTCGCGAGTAACCTGGCCTTTATTACCGGCCACGAAGACGCCGACCGTACCGGTCCCAGCCGCATCGACTGGCCTGCTTTGGGCAAATGGCAGGGCACACTGGTTTTTTATATGTCTGTTAAAAACCTTTCTTTCATCTGCCGAACTCTCCAGCAACACGGCATGTCGCCCGACACCCCCGCCGCCCTGATTTCATGGGGCACTACGCCGCGACAGCGAACTTTGACCGCCACCGTCGCTGCATTGCCTGATTTGGCCGTCGAACATGATATTTCACCTCCGGCTGTCATTGTAATCGGGAAGGTTGTTACACTCCGTGATCGTCTCAACTGGTTTGAGAAGCGACCTTTATTTCACCGCCGTATTGTCGTTACCCGTTCTCGCCGCCAGGGGGGCGAACTGCTCGACCGCCTTACAATGCTCGGCGCCGACGTACTCGAATGTCCCACAATCAAAATCGAACCGCCTGTGGATACCCAGCCGCTGCACAAGGCCATTAGTGAATTAAACAACTATGACTGGATCATCTTTACCAGCGTCAACGGCGTTGACGCCTTTTTCCATGCCCTGGAGACCCTCGGCTTCGATACTCGCCGTCTGGCTGGTTCCAGCGTCTGCGCCATTGGCCCCGCTACCGCCGGGCGTCTCAAAAGCAACGGCCTTATCGCCGACCTTATCCCACCTCGCTTCCGCGCCGAGTCAATTGTTGAGACCCTGGAACAAAACGAAAAACTCGAAGGCAATAATATCCTCTTACCAAGGGCCGACATCGCGCCGCCCGACCTGTCACTATCATTGCGGAACAGCGGCGCCAATGTCCACGAAATCACCGCCTATCGCACCGTTATCGACGAGGCCCCACTTGATGAAGTAGTCAATGCCCTCGAACAGAACTCTATCGACTGGATTACTTTTACCAGTTCTTCCACCGTGCGGAATTTTCTCGAACGTATTGACAAAAAGCTGCTCTCCGGTAAAAGTTTCCGTATCGCCTCTATTGGCCCTGTTACCTCGGATACTATCAAACAAGCCGGCCTTGAGGTCCACGTTCAGCCCGAACAATATACCATCCCCGCCCTCATAGCGGCCATCATCGATTCTGAAACCTATAACCAAAAACACGAAATATGATTGGAATATCAAAATTATATTGTGGCACCATCGAACCTTCCGACCCCCTGCGTTATGGCCGCGACAGTCAAAATTTGCCCAGCCATCTCCTGCAATTCTCCCGCGATAAAAAACCTGTTGTCGCATGGAACATCACTCGCCGCTGCAACCTTTCCTGTGCGCACTGTTATTCACAATCGGAAAACAGGGATTATCAGGGTGAACTCACAACCGACCAGGGGCTTGCCCTGCTGGACGACCTGGCCCAATTTGGTGTACCTGTTGTGTTGTTCAGCGGCGGAGAACCGCTTTTGCGTGACGACCTTTGTATTTTAATCGAACATGCACGATCCATCGGTTTGCGAACCGTTATCTCTACTAATGGTACTTTAATCGACAAGGCGCAGGCCGAACGTTTCGCCCAAATCGGCCTCAGTTACATTGGTATCAGTCTCGACGGCATGCGAGAAACCAACGACAAATTCCGCGGCCGTCAGGGCGCCTTCGACGCGGCCCTGGCTGCCATTCGTCATTGTCAAAAAGCCGCTGTCAAGGTCGGCCTTCGTTTTACAATCAACCGCCGCAACGTCGCCGACATCCCCGACATCTTCAAGCTGCTTATCGATGAAAACATTCCTCGCGTATGTTTTTATCACCTCGTTTATGCCGGCCGCGGCAGTTGTCTGATACGCGATGATCTTGACCATACGCAGACTCGTAACGTAGTTGATCGCATCATCGACCGTACTGCCGAGATGCACCGACAGGGCCTGTCGAAGGAGGTGCTCACCGTTGACAACCACACAGACGGCCCATATTTGTACCTTCGTTTGCTCCGCGAAGGGCAAACCGAGCGCGCCGAGCGGGTCATGCGGCTTTTACAAATGAACGGCGGCAATAGTTCCGGCATCGGCATCGGTTGTGTCAGTTGGGACGGTTCTGTTTATCCCGACCAGTTCTGGCGCCATTATAGTTTCGGCAATATCCGAGAGCGAAAATTCTCTGAAATATGGACCGATGTCAGCGACCCCCTTATGGCCAAACTGAAAGATCGCAAGCCGTATCTCGAAGGCCGTTGTGCCGCCTGCCGTTTCCTGGATGTTTGTAATGGTAACTTCCGCGTCCGCGCCGAGGCCGCCGCCGATAGCCTCTGGGCGCCCGACCCCGCCTGCTATCTTACCGATGACGAAATAACCCTGAATGAGTAACACATGCAAACTGCTCATCAACATTTGCCTCATCTAATTGCCTGGGAGCTTACCCGCACCTGTAATTTGAACTGTCGGCACTGCCGCGCCGCTGCCGAGAACAGACATTACGACAACGAGCTTACTACCGGTCAATGTTTCCGGTTACTGGACAATATCGCTGCTTTTTCCCAACCGATTATCATTCTTACCGGCGGCGAGCCGATGCTCAGAAACGACCTGTACGATATTACCGCCCACGGCAGCAGTCTTGGCCTGCGTATGGTCCTTGCCACCTGCGGCACACTTATTAACGACAGTTCGATTCGTAAAATGATTGATTCCGGTATTCAGTGTATTTCTTTTTCGCTTGACGGCGCCACCGCCGAGTCGCACGATGGTTTTCGCCGTGTACCGGGTGCCTTTGACACTGTAATTACCGCAGCCGCCGCTACCCGCCGCAGTGGCCTGCCCTTTCAGATTAATACTATCGTAGCCCGACATAACCTCGCCGAGTTACCGCGATTATTGGAGTTGTCTCAGGAGCTTGGCGCAATAACTTTCAACCCTTTTTTGTTGGTCCCTACCGGCCGCGGAAAGGAATTGGCCGATCAGGAACTTTCCGCCCAACAGTATGAGCGAACCCTTCAGTGGCTTGCCGGACAGTGTGGAAATTCAGGAATACAACTTCGTGTTACCTGTGCCCCTCACTATCAGCGTATTATCCGACAAAACCCTGCTGAGCAATTTCGCAACAATCACCCGGACTTAACCGGCCCTCAAAGCCAAAGTCCCCCTTACGCGGCCGGTTGTATGGGCGGCAAGTCTTTTGCTTTTATCTCTCACACCGGCATCGTCCAGCTCTGCGGATTCCTCGACCTCACCGCCGGCGACCTCCAACAGAACGATTTTGATTTTGCGGATATATGGAAAAATTCGGAATTATTCCAGCAGGTTCGCGATGTTGACAGTTACAGTGGCAAGTGTGGCTACTGCGAATATCGCCGCCTTTGCGGCGGCTGCCGCGCCCGCACCTACGCCCTCACCGGCGACCATCTTGCCTCCGAACCCTTCTGCATTTACCAACCCCGATAAAAAACAAACACGCCCGAGGGGATTCGAACCTCTAACCTTCGGTTCCGTAGACCGATGCTCTATCCAATTGAGCTACGGGCGCATGAAATTTAATTGTTTGTAATATAAGGTTTTACACGTATGTTGTCAACCTTGCAATTTCAGCACGTCGAACATACTGTACATTCCCGGCTGACGGCTGGTGAGCCAGCGTGCGGCGTGCAGCGCGCCGCGTACGAAAGTATCGCGGTTGTGAGCTTTATGGCGTAATTCCACCGTTTCGCCCAGAGCTGAGAACATCACGGTATGCTCGCCCACAATATCGCCACCACGGACAGCGTGTACGCCTATGGTCTCAGGCTCACGCGGGACCTGACTACCCTCGCGGCCGTGGACCAGGCAATCCGGCCAAGGCCACTGTTTTGCCTGGGCCATCTGCCGAGCCAATTCCAACGCCGTACCGCTCGGAGCGTCGCGCTTAAAACGATGATGAGCCTCGATTATTTCAATGTCATAATCATCCGGTAGTTTCCGGGCCACCTCCGCGGCCAACTTGAACAGCAGATTAACCCCCATACTCATATTCGCCCCCCACAAAACGGCTGTCTCCTCCGCTGCTTCGGATAACTTCCGCTTTTGATCCTTCGAAAGGCCCGTGGTGCCAACAATCAGCGGTACTTTGTTCTTCAGGCAGTATTCGGTCCATTTTCCCGTTGAGGCCGGCACGGAAAAATCAATCATCATTTCTGGTATTGACTGCGGTTCTTCCGTGATTATTGTGCCGACAATTCCCACGCCCGCTATCTCCCCCACATCGCGACCCAAAAGCGAATGGCCGGCCACCTCCATAGCCGCAACCACCTGAAAATCGTCCGACTCGTGAGCCAAAGCCACGATCCGCCGACCCATTCTGCCTGCCGCTCCGGTTACCGCAAGTTTCAACATATTCTATCCCCTTGACTCAATTCCCATTACCCTTACACTCTTATACTCTTCTACCCATACACTCATATCCCCATCGCCTCGATAATTGCTGCCATATCGTTTTTCACTTCCACGGGACAGTTGGCATATTGGCCCTGTTTTTCGATATGGTATTTGACTGTTATATTGGGGTCTTTTAACTGGTGGCCAGTGAGGATACAGACTACCGTTTCGTCGGGGCCGATTACGTTTTGTTCACGCAACAGTTTCAGTCCTGCCACAGACGCCGCCGAGGCCGGTTCGCAACCCAGCCCGAATCGGCCCACTACCGCCTTGGCGTCCAGTATATCGGCGTCGCTCACTTCGCGTACTACTCCGTTACAAATCTCCAAAGCCCGCAGGCACTTCTTCAGGTTGACCGGCCGGGATATCTCTATTGCCGTCGCCAAGGTATGGGGTTTGTAGCCGGTTTCGTTAAGTTTTTGATAGTAAGCGTTGATCGCTGCATCATCGACTTTGCCGTTGTTGAATCGCAATCCCTTGTTTTCATATAGGTCAAACAGTGTATTAGCACCGGTGGCGTTAATAACCGCCAGTCTGGGAATGCGATCTATCAGCCCCAGTTGTTTCAATTCCGCGAACGCCTTGCCGAACGCGCTGCTGTTACCGAGATTGCCGCCCGGCACGATCACCCAGTCCGGCACCTGCCACTTCAGCCCTTCCAGTACCCGGAACATAATCGTCTTTTGCCCTTCCAGCCGGAACGGGTTAAGCGAATTCATCAGGTATAGTTTTCGTTCTCCGGCTATCAGTTTTACCTGCCGCATACAATCATCGAAATCACCCATTATCTGGATTGTCTTCGCTCCGAAATCCAATGCCTGGCTGAGCTTGCCGTAGGCGATCCGTCCCGAACCGATAAAGACCGAGCTTTTCAGCCCCAATATATGAGCAAATAAAGCCATTGACGCCGACGTGTTCCCTGTCGATGCGCATATCACATGTTTGGCCCCGACCATTCGCGCATGGCTGAACGCGCCAGCCATTCCATTATCCTTGAACGAGCCGCTTGGGTTCATCCCTTCATATTGCAGATACACCTTCTCCGGCTGGCAGCCGGCGTATTGGCCCACCTGGTCGTTTTTTTGCAGTAATGTTTGGCCTTCGCCGACAGTTGCGCAGTATTTTTCTTCACAAAACGGCAGCAACTCTCGAAACCGCCACACTCCGGAGAAGTCCGGTTTATTGTTCCGTGTGGCCCAGCGTTTCTCGAACCAGTTCAGGCTTTTCGGCACTTCTAACTGTTCCCAGTCGTATCGCACATCGACCAGATCGCCGCACTCCGGACATGAAAATAGTATCTCCTCTATGCCGAAGCCCGCTGCGCAATCAGGATTGATACAGCGTTGAAATACATTATCGCTCACGTTTCTTCTCCTGGCCCCGATCGGCCGGCTACTTCCTGCTGTGAATCGGTCTTCACGTAATGACAGCGCTCCACTGTCGCGTCGCGAACCATCCTATACCATATCAGATACACTCTTGCTGGTCAAGAACAACGGCATGGGCTAAAGCCTATCTTACAGGACTGGAGGTTGTATATTGTACGGAATTTTTGTATGATTATCGTGATGGTTCAATTGAAGGCAAAAAGTCATAAACCGGCAAAAGCGTTTCAGGGGAATTTTAATTTTGCCGAGGGTTCTTACCTGGAATCGACGAGTCGGCCGTTGTATGCGCTGCTGTTTCTTCTGCCGCTGGTTGCGATCTATGAATTGGGCACGCTGCTGGTGAACACTGACCAGATTGCCCATACACAGGCAAGGGTGGCAACTTTTACCTGGCTGATGGGGTTAGCTGAGCTTCTTGGTATGCAACAATCGCTGGCCTGGGCGTTTCCAGGACTGGTGGTGGTTGTCATCCTGCTATGCCTGCATCTGAATGGTCAAGATAGCTGGCGGATACGGCCGGGATGGCTGGGCTGGATGGCGGTGGAAAGCGTGTTATTGACTGTACCTCTGTTCGCGATGGGTTCGCTGGTAAAAAGTTCCGAAGTGGCAAACGCTGCTGTCAACGGCGGTAATGATTCCGCTATGATGCATAGCTATCTGGCAAAGGTCATAACAAGCGTGGGAGCAGGGATTTATGAAGAATTGGCATTCCGGCTGATTCTGTTTGGTTTGCTGCTTATGCTGCTGGAAGACGTATTAAAAGCCCAAAAATTAATAGCTACCGTCTTCGCGGTGATTATTTCAGCGTTATTGTTTGCCGGCCACCATTACGTGGGACTGCAGGGGGGCCGAATTACCTCTCTGGAAGAGTTTGAACTGGGCGGTTTTATCTTTCGGGCAGCGGCGGGGGTTTATTTTGCCGTCATTTTCCACTATCGCGGTTATGGTATCGTTGCGGGTACACATAGCGCATTCAACATCATTTTATTCGCATTTTCGTAAGCCCTTTAATAGAAGGGCCTTACGGCTTTCATTGAGAGACTGTTCCAGGGCCGCGATTTTATTAAAAAAAACTCCGATAATCACAATTATTTATGTAACTTGAGGGTCTTATCAACGTCTTAATGTAATATAAGGGTATGTTAATGCCTTTAGTACGTAACAAAACTCCCGCTAACAGTTAAATTTTACCATGACGAATTCAGCTAAAGAAAAATTAGGTCAACTGCTCTGCGAAAAGTCTTACCTTGATACCGGTCAGTTGGACCAGGCCCTGGAAGAACAGAAAGGCACCCGTAAACGCTTGGGGAAAATTTTGCTGGATTTAGGCTATGTAACACAAGCGCAGCTTACAGAAGCACTTGCGGTCCAGGTTGGTATTGAGCATGTCGATTTATCCGAAATTACTATGGGAAGGCAGTTAATTTCCCTTGTGCCGGCCGATCTGGTCAGTAAATATAATATTCTGCCATTATGGCAGCGGGACGGGTCTATGGCGGTGGCGATGACCGATCCGTTCGATACGCAGGCGATTGAGGATTTGCGGGTGGTTACCGGTCATGAAATCGAGCGGTTTTACGGGAATCCGGCGCAAATGGAGCGGGCGATCCTGAAGTTTTACGGCAGTAACGTCGCCAGAATGCTGGAGAACCTCGCACCCTCCGAACAAAATCAAAATGAATATGAAAACGGCTCCAACGGAGACTATTCCCCCGCCAAACTGCACGAGTTGGCACGACAGCCGTCGCTGGTGAACCTCGTCAATCTGATTATCCTCGAAGCCATCGAAGCCCGCGCCAGCGATGTGCATATCGAACCGTTTGAACATCAGATTAAAATAAAATACCGTATCGACGGCAGGTTGATCGAAAAGGCGCCCTCGTCAAAACAACTCCAGGCGGCTATCGTCTCGCGGATTAAAATTATGGCGAATATGAATATCGCCGAGCGGTTCGTGCCGCAGGACGGGCATATCGAATTCTCAGGTCATAAGGGAAAAGTGGATATTCGGGTTTCCACCGTGCCGAGCATCTTCGGGGAATCGGTAACGATGCGGCTGCTGGATAAATCGGCGTCGCTATATACACTCGAAGAGTTGGGGATGAACCAGCAGTGCCTGAAGGGGTTTTCTCACAGTCTGACCAAGGCGCACGGGATTATCCTGGTTACCGGCCCAACCGGCAGCGGTAAAACGACCACGCTCTATGCCGCCCTGAACAAGATATATTCTCCTAGTCTCAAGATCATCACAATCGAGGACCCGGTCGAATATCAGTTGGAAGGTATCGTACAGATGCAGGTCAACCCCAAACGGGGTTTGTCGTTTGCCACAGGGTTGCGGCATATCGTTCGCCAGGACCCCGACATCATAATGGTGGGCGAGATTCGCGACCATGAGACGGCTGACATAGCGATCCGCTCAGCGATGACCGGGCACCTGGTCTTTTCGACCCTGCATACCAACGACGCCGCCGGGGCCATAACACGACTGATCGATATGGGAGTTGAACCGTTTCTGATGGGTAGTTCACTTGAGATGGTGCTGGCCCAAAGGCTGGTGCGGAAAGTCTGTTCCTTTTGTAAAGAACGGTACCACCCGGGAAAAAACCTGCTGCGGACTTTTAACAATTCCATCGGTGATGAGGACAATCTCGAATTATATCACGGTGTCGGTTGCAACGAATGCCTCAATACGGGGATGCGAGGGCGAATTGGTATTTACGAGTTGTTACGTATAACCAATCAACTGCGGGATTTAATCGTTACCAAGCCGACCACGGAACAGATCAACAGGGCTGCGCCGGCCGACCATGAATCATTACGGCATGACGGGATCGCGAAGATGTTGGCTGGAATTACCACGCCCCAAGAGATACTGCGTGTAACTCAGGGAATCGACGAAGAATAATATCCATTGGGTATAACGGCAGGAAAGGCAGCGAAACAGTGACGCAATTTGAGTACCAGGCGGTAGATGAGACCGGGGGGCACATCAACGGTACGATTGCGGCGGCGGATCGTAGAGAAGCCGTGACGAGCCTGACACAAAAAGGACATTTTGTAACATCACTGGCGCTGAAAAAAACCGAACCGACCAAACTGGAAGAAGATACCGCGGCTGTAAAAAAAA
>Ga0255382_10030_pt2 | contig 14339 bp, 14 predicted proteins | sample ANMaggSeSYBR01H9_FD_182101 | JGI IMG/M metagenome (GOLD analysis project Ga0255382, IMG submission 182101) | Sediment cell enrichment communities from methane seep in Santa Monica Basin, California, United Staets - ANME aggregate JGI... | ecosystem: Environmental > Aquatic > Marine > Cold seeps >... | reverse complement strand
TTGATAAGCTGATAACTAATTATGATAAGGTCATCTTGCTCTTGGGAAAAGAATACCTTCTTTCACTTAATTTTCCAAGAGCTATTGATGAAAATGTAGACATAATAGCTATGGGTGGAAAAGAGACTCAAAAGTTGCTTCCTGACCAGAAAAACATTCACTTCATTCCTGCTGGCAAGGATGAAGGAAGAAAATATGGAGCAGCACTAATTTACTTGAAAGGTGTTATTCTTAAAAAGATGGTGGAATAAAATCAATTTGATACTTAATGTGGATTTTCAAGGTGTTTATATGAGTGAACAATGCAGAATATTGCATCATTATTTTAACCAGCTAGAAAAGTTTAGTTTTCCTTTTGAAAGCCAAGATATTCCTCAAAACGGAATTTATATTCTTTTTGAGAAAGGAGAACATGCACATGGTACTGATAGGATTGTACGTGTTGGCACACATACTGGTGAGAACCAGTTAAGGTCTAGGCTTCGCCAGCATTTCCTCAAGGAAAATAAAGACCGTAGCATATTCCGCAAAAACATTGGCAGGGCTATTTTAACCAAAAGAGATGAACCTTTTCTTGAACAGTGGGAACTGGATTTAACAACCAGAAAAGCAAAAGAAAAGCATCGTTCTTCTATTGATATTGATAAAAAAAAGGAAATCGAAAAAGAAGTCACACAACATATACAGAATAATTTCAGTTTTGTTGTTTTTCAGGTTGAAGGGAAGAAAAGAAGGCTTGAAATTGAACAGAAACTAATATCGACAATATCCCTATGCAACGAATGTGGTCCCTCTGAGGACTGGTTTGGCTGCTATTCTCCAGAAAAGAAAATACGTGAGAGTGGATTGTGGTTGGTTAATGGATTATATAAGGAACCGATGTCAGAGATGGATATGGAATGGTTGACAGAATTACTGTAAACAGAGAGCAATAATTAGTGTGTTACATAGAAGTATAGATGGATTTCAATCCTTTCATTCGTCATTCCTTTCTAAGATGTTCAAGTATCTGCAATGTTCTAAAAAATGGATTTCCAGTATCCTTTTTTTCTTTTTTTGTATCTGCCACGAATCTAACCCCACATATTCATTTCAATTTAATACTAATTAATGATAGAGAATCTCAATAATACAAAACTTATTTATTCTCACTCTTTCAGGAACTGGATTGTTAGATTATTGATTTGTTCTTGGGGGAAGTAGCTTTTTTTTGTAATTTTTCAATAATTACTAATACTCAGTTGAACTTTTTATTATTGGATGTATGTTTTGTAATCTTGATTTTAAAGATTATCCGAAAAAGATGTGTACATTTAGCAAATAAGGAGGTGGAATAGATAGGAAAAAGGAATCAAAAGACGAATTCAAATTTAAAATATAAGGAGGTAATTAAATGAACAATGAGAATCGTGATTTGCTTAAGGCATATGAGGGATACGCTGATGTATATGAAAAATACAAAAACAAACCCGATGTGCTTAAAATGTATAGAAACTACCCTGAAATATTCAGGGCTGACGAACCTGTAAGAATAATGGTAGGAAGAGAAATGCATGAATCATTCAATACTTTCATATTGGGAGAATTGAATGGTGAAAGCAGAGCAGAGATGAATAGTGAAGGATATTATGAATGTAATGTTAGCCCAAATTTAAATGTCTACGCTGAAGCATTGAAGTCGAGTGAAAACCATCCCAGGTCCTTAAAAGTTAGTCTTCATCGAATTGATGATGAAGTCAAAGAAAGATACATTGCAGAGGTAGATAAACTTCTGGAAAAGATGAAAGCAGATGGGATGTTTTGATATTAAAGAATACTCTTTCCGTGCTTGTCGCATTTTAAATCTATATGTCATTCTCGCATAATCTTCAAAATCAAGAGTATAAAGCATACATCCAATATCTTCATACTCCGATTTCAATACCTTTACATTCCATTTTTACTTCAAACGGAAGCTGAAAATCATAATCGCCTTCAGTATTGGCTTTCATCCAAAGCTATGCATAATCAAGGCATTGTTCACGGGTTTCAAAAAGTCCTTCATCCCTCATATCACGAATTAAACAAGAGATTTAATCAGAATATTCTATAGCTTTTGAAAGGAACTTGAACCATTTATCGTCTAAGAATGGGTCCCTGAAACCTCCTTCTCTTAATAAGTTGCGGATATACATTCCAAAATCGAAATGGTAGGTAATATGCCATTCAGGGTCTTGTTTTATCAATATCTTTATTTTTTGCATATCCTCTTTGGGTATCCTCTTGATAAGGTAAATAGCTGCTTTTTCAAGTTCCTCTTCGGAAATGGTATCAAATCCTTCTATCAGATAATCCATATCAATCAATTCATTATACGTATCAGGATTCAAATATTCGCAAAAAAGATATTTACCGGGACCAAATCTTCCATAATTTTTGATAACAATACCTACTTTATTTACATCATTGTGAAGAGAAGGCATTTCCAAATATCTGTTCAGTATTTCATAAATTTCATCGATGCTTGGTGTTTCTTTAGAAAATTCAGATGCAAAGTAAGTTACAGAACCAGAGGTCCCCAATTTTCTCCCAGTAAAGTTCTTAAAAGTTCTTACATTGTTGCGTCCAACTTGAACTTTATCAACAGGAGTACTCATATCGCCATCATAGTAAATAAAATAGGCAAACCCTTCAACCCCTTTGACAAACACTTCTCCCTTAAACCGTTCTTGAATGTAATACTTGCCAGTGAACAACTCCATTAGTTGTTCTTCTGTAATGTATCCTTCATCACCAAGTTTGTAGGGGTCATAAGGAATTTTCTGAATCAAATTTCGATACCATACAGCCATTTCATCAAAGCTGTATTTCTTGTTAATGAAGCTACGAGGCATGATTACTCTATTCTATAATTTCCAGTTTCAACATGATAAACTTATGGGAACTGATTTCTGTACTTCTTAATAATACAACATCCCTTTATCTTCAGTATAATGTAATGAACTACTCATACTTCTGTAATCGATTTGAAAATCAAAAGATAATCAATAACATTTCTAATTTTTAGGAAATCATTAAGTAAAATTGTTAACAATCTTATTCTATGAAAGAATATATTTTTGATATTTTGGGAATTGGTAACAGGGAGGATAGCTACACCGACCTGATTGCTTATTCGTTTAAAACATCAGATGAATTCAAGAAGAATATACTTGAACAGCTATCTGTTCCTTATCAGGATGACTGGATTGTAAAAACCAGACTACCTGTTGCCATTAAATCCAGCACAGGTCGGAAAAAAGATGTTCCTGACATGCTTCTGTTTAGCAAAAAAGGGTAATTCCATTGTATTGATTGAAAACAAGATATTTTCAGGTGAAGGATGGGAACAAACCAATCGTTATGCAAGTGAAGAATTCAAATACAGTTTGGTTCAATATCTGCATGATAATGAAATGATAGGAACCTTAGAACCACAAATGGCTTTTTTCTATCTCACACTTGATGGTGACAAGCCTGCATCACCCGACTTTAAAATATTGCAGTATTCAGACATTTCAGCTAGCATTCCTAATGAACTTAGTACTTCAAAAAGAGATATCTTGTTGCAGGAATTGAAAGAGAATATAGATGAATACTACAATTGGAAAGCTCCTGAGGAAGATGATGTCATTATCGACTATCTGAAACGAGCTGAAAGGCTTGTATCGCCTCATAAGGCATTTTACACGATGGTTGAACAGCTGAATATTGATGAAAAGTTCAAGAAAGACTTTTACGTAACTGGCAATCCTGGTAGTGGATACATTCCAGCTTGTGACTGGCACAAAATGCCTCAATGGAAAGGAACAAGCTGTAAGGAATCAGATGATGGTAGCACATGCTTTCAAATAAACATTAGTTTCCAATGGGAAACCAAGGATGATTCATTCACATTATATCTTGAATATACAACGTCTCCTTACCAAACACGCAAACAACTGGCAGCATACGATGAATCATTCCTGAATGATTATAAACATGCTAGACAATTATTCTATGAGCATGTCAAGAATAGCAACATCGATAAGTGGACAATCAAAAAAACCCCTTTGAGAATTGCCAGTGCCAATTTTGATAAAAATATCACCTTTGGTGAATTGAAAGAAAACATCAGTGAGCTGACAGCAAGTGCCACTGATGTCGTTGATGACTGGTTTCAGTTGAAATGCAATGAATGAGGTGTTTAAATGGGGGAAAAGGGACAAACACTCGACACAGGTAAAGCAGGGAACAAATTTGGACACGATATGGGTGAATTTGTTGCAAACCATTTGTGTACAAAGCTGTTAGATACTAAAAAAGGAAGCAATGAAGCAATTTATAATGGTGAAAGGGTCATTTTCAAAGCAGCACATGAAGGGACACCTTCCATCGGAGTTACCATTAACGTGCTTGAGAATGTTCAAGGAATCATTGCAACACTTGAAGATAAAGAAAAATCATTAGATAATTTTCACCATTATACCATTTACAAGGTATCTACAGATTGGTATAAGCAACAGATGAAGCCATCTCAAAGCAGTGAGGCAGCTGCACGTACTACAAGGATGGCTAATTGTAATTTGATTCGCAAGGAAGGTAAGGTCATTGGTGAATTTGCTTGTGATTTTTAATTGTGCTTGGGAATTACATAAAGCCGTTGCAAACTAGGGATGGAAGACCCGAATAATAAGTATTACTTTAATATTTTTTTGTTAATCTCTTTAAATCCCTTTACTGCACATTTTCTGCCGGGAACTAATTCATCAAAATCATCATATGAAAATTCGATTCCTTTTTCCATTATCAAAGGGTACAGTTTTCTGATATGTCCTTCATGCAATTTTTTATTGCCAAAATCGATTTGTTTTTGACCTCTTGCGGAACCCCGTTTACATCTTCCAATATTATAACCCATTTCCTTTGCAATGTCGAAAAAAGTATCTACATATTCCTTGCTATCCATATTTTAGCCTCCCCAATTTATTCATAATTTAATAATCGTTTCCATTCTTTAAAAAAATAATGAAAGCTTTTTGTAGAACTCACAACTGAAATAGATGGATATCAGAATCAAGCATGAGATATTTACTGTAATCATTCCCTTCTAAGATGTTCAAGTATCTGCAATGTTCTGAAAAATGGATTTCCAGTATCCTTTTTTTCATTTTTTGCAATTGCCCTTAGTTCATCAATACGTCTTGCATATTCTGCATTGTAGATACATTCTAATCCATCATTTTCAAGGTTTTCAAATTCAGTTGTCATGCGACCATTAGGGACAACGGGTGACCAAAACATGAATCTCTTATTCGGAAAATTCTTAAGATATTTTTCAGCATAACTTTTCTGCCTTGTGTACTTGTTTTTAATTTTATTAATTGTATCATTATAATTTGAACCATAGTTTGGTCCGTCTAGATGAGTAGTAACCTCACACATAAAGGCAGTTCCATCAGAGAACTTCAATCCCAATACATCAAATTCACTAAGTCCTTCCATTCCACCTGATTGTGGCTTTACGTTATATCCAACAAAGTCACATTTTTCTATGATTTGAAGGTACGCACCAACAATATATTCGCCAACTTGTGTACCCATATTATCAACTCTTGATTAACTCTATATCAATTAAATCCAGATTGCTCTCTTATTCTTAATGCATAGCAGTTTGATGACAATTAACTCCATTTTGAGAACTAAACATTTTATCGCAAATTTCACATTTAAATTTTTTAGGAGCCTTTTTTCTTTTTTTAGGCTTTTCTTCTTTATCATTTTTTTCAGCATTTTGTCTCCTTTGTTCAGTCGTAGAATCGATATTATCCCATAAATCTGGTTTTAGTTCAAATGATTTACAAACAGCTTTAGCTATGACTCTTGTTTTTTTTAATGTACATACTTCAGAATCAAAATTCGTGTAATAAGAACAACGATTACAACTATAGGTGCGTTTATTGATGTTAGATTCAATTTGTCGAATTCCATTTGTGTACAAGCCTTTACTTAGATTATATTTTAATACACCATAAGGAATGTTTTTCATTTTGCTATAAACTGTATTTGGAGCAGGTGGTTCCCAATCGTCATAAATAGGATTTTCTGATACATCAATACCCCTTGATATTGGTTTATCGATATTATTTTTCTTTTTTTGAGAACGACTAGTAGCTTCTTCAACGTTTTTCTTTGGCTTTGAATTATCCCTAACAACCTTTTGAAGTTGAAGTAAACTATGACATTTTTTACAAAATAAATTTGTATCGGGATATGTAACCTCACATTTATTGCACATTTTCATTTATTACTGCACACACCAATTTTACTGATATTAAAATTAAATTACTAATGGTTTAAAATATTATTATTGTATATAATACTTCTGAAAACATGAATTTAACAATATATTCCTAACACAATCAATATAAATTACTTTTAGATATCTTTATATATATTTAATAATTAAAGCAATTGTATGTTAATGTGTAGAAGTTGTGGGAAACCTGTCGGAGATAATGGATATTGTAGGGATTGCATGACTTATGAATACGTCAAGGAAGTAAAAGACGAAGAAGAACTTGGTTTAGTTAAACCCACATCATCATCATCTCATAAACCCCCAATGCCATCAATTCATGGGGAAAATGAAGAAAAGCATATAGTATTTTCTTCAGAAAGTGAAGATGTTATTTCATATACTTGTAAATATTGTGGGAAGATTTTCCAATCAAAAAATAAATTGAAACGGCATAGTGAAAAAACACATTTCATATGCAAATATTGTGGGAAGATTTTCCAATTAAAGCTTCTGTTGGAAGAACATATTAAAAACATACATATTACATGCCAATATTGTGGAGAATACTTCAAATCAATAAATAGTTTGGAAAAGCATCTTAAAAACGTACATTACTATTGCAAACATTGTGGTGAAAAGTTCCAATCAAAAAATATATTGAAGGAGCATATTAAAGATTCACATATCGTATGCAAATATTGTGATGAGGAGTTCTCTTCTGAAATTCTTTTAGAACAGCATATTAAAGACGTACACACTCTCAAATGTAAATATTGTGATAAGATTTTCCAATCAAAAAATAATTTGGAAAAGCATATTAAAAACTCCCATACTTGCAAATTTTGTGATGAAAAATTCTCATCAAGCGATATTGTAAGGCAGCATATTAAAAACACACATATTTGCAAATATTGTGGTAGGAGAGTGCTCTCTAAAATTGATTTGGAGCATCATATCAAAGAATCACATACTTGTAAATGCAAACATTGTGGTAAGATTTTCCTATCAATAAAAAGCTTGAAGAAGCATATTAAAAACGTACATAACAATAAGCAGACAAAAAATTCAAAACCAAGTGTTTCAAAGCCACATGGTATGAAAAAGGAATCCAATGATATACAATTAAGAGAAGCTAATAGAAATATTGATGAACAATTTTCAAAGAATATGATGAACAAAAAGTAACAATTCTTGTCGAAATTAAAATCTGTAGTCTTGATGAAGATTTGATTAAGAAAGTTCATTTGGGATGTAAAATAATCAAATCAAACAGAGATGGCATACGGATACAAAAATGGATTCAAGGAAAGATAAGTTTCAAAGACGATGATATGCCGAAATTTTATCAAAATGGGAACACTTTATCATGCAATTCCATAACTGTAGATGATAATAATAAAAAATCAGGAACTCTTATTGTAGAAGAAATAAAAAGAGGATGGGGTTGAGATTATATCAAGATATTAATGATAATGCCATATTATCACTCGTTTTAATCTACAGGTGAATACTTTCTGATAATATTCAAATTTTTGAACATTCTTTAATAGTGAAATATGAAAAATATGAGATATCATCATGATATCTCAAGCTCTTTCATAGTCAATTCCTCATATTCGTGCTCGAATTCATAAGATGCTATGGAATTGAATAAAGGACAGTTTATGTGTTTGTGTGAATAACAGGCAAGGAGTTTTTTTTCAAAATCCTCGGTTTTATCCATTTCCATTAATTTATAAGAGATTTGCAATGTGCAATTAGAGAAATTTTCTTTAAAGGATTTATTGCACTTAAATTTCCGATGCGCTACCCTTAAACTCGAAACACCATTTTCATGCGATTTATACGAAGCATAACCATTATTGCCATATCGTCTACGTAGGTTATCTGACTTTCCAATATAGACTATACCAAATTCATCAATAGTTGTTGGATGTCGAATATTAACACATTCTTTATTTTCAGTTACCAGCCTTATTTTATATACACATGATTTTTTCGTCAATGCTTTTCTAAATTTGCCATATGATTCTTCACTATCAAATTTTATATCTATCCACTCACTCCACTCTTTGTTAATATCTGCATCCAAGAAATCAGCAATGTATCCCCTATGAAAAAATGTTCCCTCTCCCCAAGTAAAAATCTTAGAATCGATTCCATGTCTGCTAATTTCTGCAGCCATTTGAACATGCACAAGATGACAGAGATTAATTCCATTAAATATGTGGAATCCACTTTCATAAACTTCCTCTGCAATATCCACATAATTTAATGGCTGGTCAGCACGTACTAAAATTTGGTATATCAAATTGATTAACGTCTCATCAGGACTAAAGTTAATATGACTACTCATGGCAATAGGATTTATGGCATAAAAATCAGCATCTACAACGTAGATTTTAGAGCCTATACCTAGATTTAATTCACTAATGATTTTTTCTTCAATAATGTCAATTGCTATGTTCCACAATAAATTTCGATTCAATCTCCATTGCCACAACTCTTCATTATAATAAATATCAAATATTTCTGATATGTGAAGTGTTTGATTGTATTTAATCATTATTTGACACAGAGAATCAATTGATATTTTTTGAAATATTTCTCCCTTAATGAAATTCAAATTTTCATAAGAGGGTTTTACATTATCAAAATTGTTGTTCTCAAATTTCTCATTTTTCAAGTTACCACCTCCTAAAATCAAATAATCAATATTCTCTTCCAGAATCAGTAACGTGCTTTTCCCACTCTTTTTTACTGATGATAGCACTTGGATACTTGCGAGTCAGCACTTCAAAATCAGATTTATTCAATTTCCTTTGACCTATTTCTGTGAAAAGCAATGACTCCAATTCAGGATGCAAGGTGATACATGTCCTCCTACGTCACAGAATTGACATCCCTCATCAGAATTGCTAAAATTATATGAACACCGTGCAAATCTTATAAGCATCTCTTCCATTTCACTCACCCCCTAATTCCTCTAAAAAATTGTTTATAACATTCTCCATTGTTTCTTCAATCGTTAAACCAGAGAACTCTGCATATTCCCCATAATCTTCAACTATAGCTGACCATATCGCATGTCTTAGATAATCAGAACGGCTAATATCATGGTGTCTTCTGCCCAAATTGATACTCGAACGGTCGTTCCACCACTCTAAAAATCCATCGAGTAAAACTAAATCGCGTCTCGGCAGGCGAATCGTTGTTTGTACCATTTCATCTAAAGAATCATTTTTTTTCATATTACCTCTTTTTGGATGCCGCGTATTCCTTTGTATCCCACATACATACGAAAAAACATTTATCATATATAAATCTGTTGAACATATTGGCTTTGAACATAAACTCCCTTACTTTGTGACAAGTGGGATGCTTTATAGTCAAATCTACATACTTTTGTTGGCATAACTACTATATCGAACCCAAACCCAAACCGAAATTAGCATTAAGCGCTTACATAGGGGTATGAAGGCCTAATGCAAACTCATAAAGAAGTACTTCAATTCCAATAGTTGATGCTACAAGAAGCAATTTTACCACCAAAAAAAGGAACTTAGGTCTGGAAGTAGTAGGGCTTCCAGAACTATTCATCTACCATTCGGGTCGAAATTAATTTTCACTTTTTGACCTTTGTTTTTATCATTTTTTTGACTTCCTTTTCGGCTTCTAGTAGAGGATTTCGATTTCATTGGCACAGGTGCTTTTGACTTAGACCCATACGGGATTCTCGCTAGCTCCCCAATGTTTTCACTACTTATTATAAATCCATCCGAGAGGTAGTCGCTGATAAAGAGTTTGCAATGGAGAACTTCTTTCCTGTCGGTAATCTTTTCTAAAAGGCCTAAGTTCACACTTGGATTTCCCTGTGCAACTGGAAGTATGAAAACATCTTTTCCAAAGATAAATTCCAAAACACCATTTGGTTTTTTGTAAAGAGCATAATGAATTAAAGTATCAAAAAAGACATCATCCAACAATTTTCCATTATAACTACGAGCTAAAGGTTTACGGTTTACAGATTTATCATTTCTTTGTTGTTTTTCATCTTCAGCTGATACATATACATTTCTGTAGATAATTTCCGGTGGCTTGCTTTCCAGAAATTCAATTTCTTCACGTAATTTTGCAATCATCCCATCTTTTCCGCCAGGCAAGCTCTGTTCTGAAGATTCATTATTATTTTCAATGGCTTTCGGTTTACTTTCATTGCCTATATCACAGATATTGGAATCTTCCTGCTTAATTATAGTAGTTACATTGTCACTTTTCATTCTATTTGCGATTTCTGAGGCTTTTTGTTGTACAATATCTGAATCCTCAAGCATTGCATTTGCTATCAGTACAGCCTTTTCTTCAATTTTTTGTATTCTTCGGTTAATTGCAAAAAATTCGTTCTCTGCATGCATTTTCCCAAGTGAAGTAACAGAATAGAGTGCAGGTCTATCTTTATTGATAACTTCAAGATAACCTCGCTTTTTATAATCATACAACAAACTTCGTAAAGAGTTATATGTGCCTCTATAGTTGCTTTTTTCGTAAATTGCTTCAGAAGTATAGGAATTTTCGTTATTTAGTATCGTTGTTAATATTAATTTTTTTACTATGAATGGGGGATAATTTTGAGTCATGATTATAATCACCTTTAAACGGTTCGATAAATTTTATGAAAAATATCTATTTTGAAAGTTTGTCAGCGTCTAAATCACTGACAACATAATTTAGAATGTTTCAAAACAATATAAAACTTTCTTAAAAAATATAAATATTGAATATGCAAATTGCATAAGTTCCGTATTTAGCTTTTCCAAAAAATGCCCAGGTAACCAAAGCTGGAATAATGTCTTGAAAATTCATACAAGTAGATGGTGTCAATTTGCTATTTAATTTCCAAAAAATGCTATGATAAGAAGGTGTCTATTTACCTGCATAATTTTGACAATCCATTCAAAAAGCAAGTTTAGTCTTCTTTATGTAAGTGGCTCAGAATGCTCAGAATGCTTTGTACGACGATGTGGAGTGGTGGATAGGGTAAGGAGTAGGCTTCAGAATTTAAACCTCTGAAATATGAAGAATATACAGTGAAAGCAGAACAATATCTGCAATACATTTTAATTCTCTCCCCATCAATTCAACTATGTTTGAAGCTTCTTTTTTGATTAAAAACGGCTCTGTAGGAATCCTTCATATCAAGGAATTTAGAGCAATGTAGATGAATCGATTAACTACATATGAAAGCAGGTGAACATCGATATTTCCTTTATATGTGGTACATATATTATAGAGGATTTGTACAAAGCCTTACTTTGAAGAAACTTAAAATTTGATTGGAATTTACTCAAATATTCATTTTCAAAAATTATATGGGATAAATTAGTTACTCAAAATATATCTTAAAAATAGTTTCCAATAAATAGCTTACTGATATCATTTTACTTGAAATTTATGGAAATATCCAAAAAAGTCTGTAAAACAAATATTACCTTAATAAGAGCTGACAATGTTCGAGTAAGGCATTGAATTCAAATATATAAAAAAACTTATTTTCATTTATTCCAGATTTTAGAGTAAATCGAATGATAAATTACACACGAAATTGATTTTAGATTTACTAATATTTTAAGCAAAAATAACTTATTTTTAATTAAATTATATAAGAAACAGTGTCAAAAACAAGTTGGTTTTATTTAGATTTTAAGTAATTTTCGAATTTTTAAGTAAACCACATAAGAAGGAACAAAAAAGAAAAAGTTGATTCCAATAAATAGAATCAACTCAATGCAACTTTTATATTTCGGTTAAAAGAGCCTTCTATTACGGATTCACAGGAATTGAAATATTTGATGAAACTTTACTAGCCTCAAAAGGTCCATCTTTAATTTCCACTCTATCATCACATACAAGTTTTATTCCAATATAGCAGTAAGGTCTTTTGCCATAAGTTGCCTGTTTTGGGCTTATATTTATCCCAACTTTTTTACAGCCAGAAATTATTTCCTTGCTAAATATTGTTTTTCCTTTACTCGGTAACCCATGTTCTTTCGCATACGATTTGTAAATATCATACACTAAGTCTTTCTCAACGAGATTACCTTCCACGCCAATTATCCTATCTTTTATGAAATTTTCAACAGGATTCGTTTTTTTGGCATATAGTTTGGCAGTTTCATTGCAAGAAATACTGTGTGAAAACTTCTTGTTCTTTAACAACCTTTGAAGTCCTTCAATAGCCCATGTTAATATACCTGTTAATGCTTCAGGCGTGGTGCATTTTCCTTCTAAGTCGACAATCGTATTTTTATCGCCTTCTTTAAACGAGTTTGGAAAATCTAAAACAATAAGCCTTCTAAGAAAACCCATTGTCTGGTCAGTTGATTCAGGCAATTCATTCCCTGCAAACACCAATTTTGCACGATTTTTAAAACTGAATGGTTGCCCGTATTTCCATTGTGCTGTAATAGTATCCCTTCCAGTCAGTTTTTTTAGATTTTTGGTAGCTTTGATTGTACCATTTCCAATATCGCCACATATGTTAACCCATTTTTTGTCAAGTGTACATAATGTGAATTTGTCATTTGATGCAATCTCTTCCAGCGACAATGAACTACAATTCGATTCCCCCAAGAAACGCTCAAGTATAGTTAATCCTGTACCTTTTCCGTTTCCACCATCGCCATTCAAGAAAAGAAATTTTGCCAATGGGTAGCCGTTGTAAAGACAATAACCAAACCATTCCTGGAAAATGTCTATTTCCCATTCAATTCCTTTGAAAGTAGAGTCAAGGTAAAATTTGAATTCTTTAACTAAATCTGCGTTCTTATCATAGTGCATGTCCAATTTAGTTGTGAATTTTTCATCGGGGATATGAGGTCTTAATTCACCTGTTATAACATTTAATATTCCATTATTGACCACAATACAATCTTTATCCGAATCCATTTCGTTTCGGTCAATGCTGGATGTGTATTCCAGACGATGAAGAGTATTTGCAATATCGCTCTTTAAAAATTTGGTTTTAAATTTAGAATATGCTCCTTCAGCGATTAGATTTTCGATTTTTGTGATGGCACCAGCGCTTGTATATATTCCATCCTGATAAAGCAACACTTCCCTTGAATCAGCTATACATAAAACATGATGAGTTTCCCTAATATAATCAGAAATTTCCCATACCATGTCTTCTTTTTTTGGCTTTTTAGCATTTGTACCTAAATTAGCCAACTGTACAAGTTCAAATAATTCCTTCGCATCATCCAATGGAATTTTGAATGTACTGCAAAGTCCCTTTATTATTTCATCCATTTTATGATTAGATGCAACAGGCGATTCTAGGGTCTGGAGAGCTTTTGTTGCTTCATCTTCACTTAAACCAAATTCGTTAACTATCATCTGAACTTTTTGAGAATGGAATACTGAATTTTCTTTTAAAGAAGTCACAAATGAACTGTTCTTTTTTGATATATCTACTGCAAATTCGTCATCTTGGCAAAGCTTAAGTAGTTTGATTTCATCAGTATTACTTGTATCTTTAACATCTAGTGCACTGGCATGCACTGATTTTTCAATTTCATTTGTCATTTCTACTCACATCGTAGTTTTTATTTTCTAATTTTTTTATTTCTTCTTTCATTAATTTGTTTAAGTACCTACTACGTGGTATCATTCTTTTTTCAATGGCATTATCAAAGTCAACCAAAACATCGTGGTCAACTGAAATTACAATTTTCTTTTTCATTTTTTCACCTAATTTTTAAATTTAATTTATAGAAGTTTATGTATAAATATACATTAATACTTCTAGGTATTGAGACCGTTGAAGTTAGATATATATATTTTGGGTCGCCCAATTACGATTTTGTAATCTGCAAAAATTGCACATGCTATGACATAAACCAATTATTTGAAAAGTAATATGTCCCTTTCGTAGTTAATTTTTAAACATTAAAAAAGCATTTTAATTTTTGAAAATATTGACGAACTCGGTTACGTCCTTTGTCAATTTTTGTCAACAAGATAAGAGAATCGAAAAATCAAA
>Ga0255382_10042_pt1 | contig 14415 bp, 11 predicted proteins | sample ANMaggSeSYBR01H9_FD_182101 | JGI IMG/M metagenome (GOLD analysis project Ga0255382, IMG submission 182101) | Sediment cell enrichment communities from methane seep in Santa Monica Basin, California, United Staets - ANME aggregate JGI... | ecosystem: Environmental > Aquatic > Marine > Cold seeps >... | reverse complement strand
ATTATAAGAAGGATGATATGCTGGGGTTGTGGGAAAATTATATTGCCAATACACTGCTCTCACATTTCAGCTACATGGATACGATAGAATAAGCGGAGGTTCTAGTTTATTCTACAGAGAAATGGATGTCCTCTGATCGGGTGATATTACCTGCCAGGTCAAAGGTCTGAACGATCAGGACATATTCTCCTGGTTCAAGATCAATGAAGACACTATAAGGCGCCTGAGAACGTTGTCCCAGCAGTTGATCATCAACCCACCATTGTACCTGTGAAATGCCGATATTATCTTCAGGGCGCACCTGAAAATTGAGTTGTCCTTCTCTATTCAGTTGATATTCAGCATCAGGCAGAGGTGAGAGATAGGCTATGGTGGGAGGGGTGTTATCGATTGTTATTTGAATGGTAGCGGTTTCGATTTCCCGGGAATTGCGTTGAACAATCAATTGCAGGGCATACAATCCATCGAAGCCGGCAGTATCCCATGTTTCGAGCACACCTTCACGAACTCGTTTACTATGTTCCTCCCCAATTTGATGCCAGGTATCTGGATTCAAACCCTGACCTACCTGTAACCGGTAACTGGAAAAACTCTCGCTGGAAGCGGAGCCTATGATTTCAACTATCCCCCTGAGATAGGAGAAGTTCTCGGGTGTTGTAATGTGAATATCGGGTTGTTCCGGTGGAACCTGTACCACATCATAACTGGTGGGTGGGGAAGATAAACCAGCTGCTTCTGCCCAGTCGAGAGCTTCGGGTGGAACAATCATAAAGGTTTCATCTTCGATCAGTTCAAGCGGAGTAAAGACAGTCGCAAGCAAGCCGGTTTCGCGATTAATTTCAAAACTCTGATATAAAGGGTCGTGGCCCGTTGGTTCATTTCCAGTGAGAAATAATTCCGTAACACGATTGGGGCAATCCTCTGTCGGAAGCTGCCCGGAAGGATCACATACAATGACCTGGTTGATTCCAACAGGTACAACCCAGCCGTTGTTCTTTCGATTTTGAGTTTCATATTGCATCAGACCGTGCCAAAGTCCTGCTGAATAGCGGTAATCGAGAACTTGTTCGTTTGCTGTGGCTATCCAGATAACCCCGAGGCGATCAGGGGTATAGCCTACTGTCCAGCTTTGTGATGAACCAGCGTTATTGGCAATAAGGGCAGCCGCTGGTTGTCCGATGCTGAGAGGGCTGGGATAGCCAAGTGAAGGCCGCCGGCTTATTTCATCAGCTAAAATATCATGAATAAGAAAAGCAAGTGGGGCGCTTAGCAAAGAACGGTTTTCAGGATTGGCTGCTTGCAATGTAGTGTTTTCAAGCTGCTGCGATTCAACCGATAGAATGAGCTGTGGTGTCAGGTTTTCACTGTTCGTTATTGAGGTGCCATACTGCGTTCCCAGGGTGGCAAAGACATTATAAGCGGAGGCGACTTCAAAAAGATTTGTGTCACCACCTGTGAATAGAATGCTGGCATCAAGAGACTGGGTTTGCAGAGATGTCCAACCCATTCGGGTCATCAAGGCAAAGACATTGCTTTGCTCCAGTTCTTCCAATAAGTTAGCAATGAGAATGAATTTGTTGTTGGCAAGGGCCATTCTAGCTCGCATCGGGCCATCATATTCTGTTTCATCTGATACGTACTGGGAAATAATGCTGTTTTTTTGTGGGGGAATATCCCAGTGGAGCGATGCTGGACCTGCGCCCTTGATGAAATCTGCCAGGGCTACAAAGGGAGAAAGCAATCCTACAGGTTCTTTGTTCAACACGGGGTATTCTATTTCATTATTAAGTGTGTATTGATCAAGATAGGCTAACACCTGTCCATTGGTCGGATCCGTGATGATTGCACTGATGAGGAAATGCTGCGGGTCAACATCTTCTCCGGGGGGTAAAGGAGAAAGCAAGCGAGCAGCTTCACATTCTGCCAGGACGTCAGGCGAAATTGTAGTCTCCCCGCCAATCCGATCTAGTTGCACTGCGGTACTGCATTCCATTTGATGTTGGAGCTCTATGTCGAGGGTAGTGGTTATTATATAACCACCTCGTTCCAACTGTCGGACCGGTATCTCATTCGTGAGAGTATTGATTACCGTTTGTGTGAAATCTTCCGCGAGCATTGGTGTTTCTTTCATTGTGCTGTTTAGCTGAATTGGTGTGTTGAGCGCTTGCTGGTATTCCTCATGTGTGATTGTATCAGAAAGTAATAATTTTTCTAAAAAGAGGTCTTTGTTTTCGAGAGCTGCCACGGGGGCATCCAGGGGATTCAGGGCTGGATATTGGGCTGTGCTGACCAGCAATGCGGCTTCTGCCAAATTCAGCTCTGCCGCAGACTTACCGAGATAGAGTTGTGAAGCCTGTTCAATACCATACGCCAGGTGTCCATAGTAAACACTATTCAAGTACCATTCAAGGATTTGTTCATGCCCATATTGAATCATCAGTTGGGTTGTGAGTAGTTTTAATGCAAAGGTATTCTGGTTTGAAACCTGCCACAGTAATAACTCGTTTGTGAGCTGTTCAGGAATAGTCAGCGATACGTCATCCTTCCATTGTGTCCAATTGCTTCCACTCTTTGTCCAAAAATCAGGGTTCTGTTGACTCACTGTAAATTCAACCACGTATTGAGAGATGCTGTCTTCCCCACTGATGGAGACGTACTCACGCTCGATATCTGGAAGCTGGAAGGAGTAGAGGGTTATTTCACCTGTTCGATCTAGAATGACAGTTGGTTGGTGGAGCAAGCCGCTGGTTTCGGAAAAGTAAGTTTCTATGGCGGAGGTTGGTGGAAGCTGGTCAATGAAATTGGCAAGTGCAAAGGCGGCAAAGAGAAAAAACATCGACAGGAGAATCATTCCCGCAATACCTGCCATCAGGATGAAGCGGTTGATACGATTCGAGAATCGGCGAGATTGTACAATATTTCTCTTTTGCCGTCGTTGAATAATCTGGTAAATCTGAAATTCCTGCACCCGTTTGCTCCCCCCGTTAGTCTGAATCTTTTGTACTGGTGATTGTGGGTGTTTTCGTCAAGGTAGCTGTCGGTGTTCTGGTTGCTGTTGCCGACTTCGTCAAAGTAGCTGTCGCAGTTTTGGTTGCTGTGGGAGTTTTTGTAAAGGTGGCTGTGGCAGTAGTGCGTGGAGTTTGTGTTGGGGTTTTGGTGGGGCCTTTGGTGTTGGTTTGAGTGGGTGTTGCAACAAAGGCAATATTTTCTTCAGCAGTCTCACGCCATTCTACTGGCATTGCAGAGGATGGCAATGCTAAAAGGGCCCGAAAATCACGTGACAAACTGGTGGTGTAATCAAGTTCTATATAGCATAAACCGCGATGATAATAAACTGAAGCCAGTTCGCGATTATTCACTGAGTAAACCTCAGCTCGATTGAAGTAATGCATAGATTTACCGCATAGATCTTTGCCCTGGTTGATGAGAGCGATGGATAGATTAATTTGATATGATGTGTGATCTGCATCATAAGCTTGTTCCATAAAAGGAAGGGCTTTTTCATATTCTTCATTATCCAGATAGAACAACCCCTGATAATAGGAAACCGTAACATTATTCTCTTCCAAACCGGACGCTGTATCAAATGCTTCTTGAGCTTTCTCATCCATGTCGAGGTGAGCATAGCAGTATCCCAACCATGCCCAAAATTCTGGACTGCTGTCATCTGAATAAATGATTATGATCTGAATCGGTTCAAGTGCTTTGGCATATTCGCCAATCTGAAAATAGGTTTCTCCTAATAATCGATATGTCTCAAGATTGCTGCCGTCCAGCTCTAATGCAAGTAATAATTGAGGGATGGCTTTCTGCAGTTGGTTGTTTTTAAGATAGGACTTGGCAAATAAGAGGTAGATTTCTGCTTCGTTGGGTAATCCTTGTCTGGCTTTTCGTAATGCGGCCTGCGCTGAGTAAATCTCATTTTGTTCCAGATAGATTCGAGCAATTGCCAATTGAGCATCGGGGTAATCAGGGGCAAGATCAATGGTGGTTTCTATTTTCTCGACAGAAGATTTCCATGAGGTGGGATCCAACGCATATTCTGCTAACGCCTCTCCGAGGAGCGCAGGCGGAAAATCTGGGAAGAGGATAAGAGCTTCAACATAGGAATCTTTCGCAGCCTGAAAATCTTGTAGGTTTCGAAAAGCTTCACCCAGATAATAATAGGCTTCGTAGGCTTCTGGTTCACGTTCAATTAGTTTTTCAAGATTGAAAACCATAGTTTCCCAATCCTGGTTGGCATAGGCAAATTTGGCTGAACGGTTATATTCATACTCTGAATAGTTCAAAGCCACATAAGGCGTTTGACTGGGGGCAGGTGTTGTGTTGAGGTGGATGAGACTTGCAAGGGGGGTCTGTGCGTTTGCATTATCCAGATTGATGAACAAGTATTCATGTGCCAGAGCTGTCGCTGTGGCGCTGGGGGTCGAAGTACGCAATTGTCCAAATTGTGATGTCGGACGGGTGAGCAGTTTCTTCGCACCAAATCCTGCAAAGGTAAGAAACCCAACTATCAATAATGTGCCAAGCACAGCAACCAGCGGCCGCCAGACACCTGACATAATCATTTGCTGAAATGGTGTATAGATGGTGATCTCTTGTTCTTTCTCCCAATCCCTCATCTGATTATTGATTGGAATGCGGATATCCTGACGATATTCTAGTTCGCCAAGCGCTGCCAGACCAGCCCGTGCTACCTCGTTTTGTTCATCTAAATTGATTGCTTGTTGAAGGCAGTAAACGCGTTCTTCCCTTTTTTCAACCACCGCACTGAACCAGATCCAGACATCTGGATTATTCCTATCGGTTTTAACCAGTGCACTTAATAATGTACGGGCATGCTTTTTCTCGCCATTTTTGATGGCAAGTTTTGCTTCAGCTAATTGACGGACTGCCTTTGATACCATGCGTTTAGTTTAGCACAGGCAAAATAGTAGGGCAAGCTGTCAGGCACCACAGGTGATAATATTTTTTTGTATTACCAGATGCTGGATATGTCTGGGCAGCGGGTTTTGCAGGGCTTCTATAAGAAAGTTTGGTTCCAGATGGTATTTGGGTAATGATAAAATCGGAACCCACTTAAAACAGAGCAATTTATCTTTTTCAAAACCATTGAAATTTTCCATTTCATGATTCTTCAATTCAATAAGGTAATAGAAGGCAATTTCGTGAATTTTTTTCTCGGGGGAAGGTTTATAAAAATTCTCCGTAATCCATAATAGACGAAGGATGTTAATGGTATGCCCGGTCTCTTCGATAAATTCACGCTGTAAGGCCGTCTGGCTGTCCTCCTGAAGGTCGATGTGACCGCCTGGTAACGACCAGAAGGTACTACCGTTATACTGATGGATTAGTACATGGTCTTTCATCATAGCCACACCAACGGTACGAAATTTAAAGTGTTTTCTCTTTTTACTCATGATTGCCTTTGATGGGGTGATGGTAGGTCGGAATAGCGAGGTTTCTCCGACCGCGTGAACGATTATTGAGATGGGTTTCAATGGCGGCTGTCAGGTGTGCATAAAAGAAGATCACTACAAAGTTAATATAGATCCAGAACATGATTGTCATGATGGTTCCTAAAGTGCCATAAACGACTTGATAACGTACCAGACCATTTTGCAGCATCCATCGGAAACCCCAGCTTGAAAATTCGAGTGTCACCATTGCAAGGAGGCTGACGAAAAAAGCAGAACGGAAACGAACTTTTACATCCGGCACCCATTTATAGAGTGAAAAATAAGCCATGAATCGGATTCCGAACGGCAGTATTGTTAGAGATGAGTTCCAGAAGGGGGTTTGGAGCAGACTTAAAAAAGGGAGCAAGTTGTTGATGATTTCAACAATTGTATTAAAGGTGGTAGAGAGCACCATTAACGCCATCATGACCGCGATCATGATGAGGGCAACCATTCGGTTCTTAATGGGTTGTCGCGCTTTGCTGCGTGACCAGGCCAGGTTGATGTTATAGACAAGGGTATAAAATACAGTTGTTGCTGACCATATCAGGCCGATCAATGCAATAGCTCCAGCAACGTTATTGTTTTCAAAAATGAAGTTGATATTTTCCACAACAAAATCAGAGGCGAAAGGAATGAATTCCATTGCCCACTCAATCACAATCTTCTGCACTTCCACCTGGTCGACAAAGTAACTGGCGACAATGATCATTACCAGGAGAAGAGGAAAGATCGAAAAGAAAGTATAGTAGCCGAGAGAAGCTGCGGTTTGTGAGACGCGATGCTCTGTGAAAGATTCGAAGCAATTTACTAGAATTTCAATCGCGCCATTGCTGGTTTTATTTAATTTCCGGTAAGTTTTTTGTACATTCTGGTTTGTTTTACGAGCCCATTTTTCAAACATGATTTGTCCAATGTAAAAAAGTTTGCTGCCAACTTTAATAATTATAGTAGAGGGTGAGTAATTTGTCCCGCGGTAGAGGATTAATTCAGGGCAGTACAAAAATTAAGATTTTCAAAGATTAAAAAATTATTATACAAAACCAGGTAAATCCGCTCGCAAAACGTTGCATCATATCACAATTTATAGTATTCTAAATTTGTTGGGTACCAGGATGCCCCCCTCATTCTGGTATCTGACATTTAGCACCCTGATGTGGGGAAGAACAATAATCTGAGAAAATAGGATTTTCAAACAGAATGAAAACGATCTTTTAATAAATGAGGATCGCTTTTGGTAATTGTCCACTCGTCTAGACCATGCCAACGAGTGAAATACCATAGGCACTCTTGAATTTGTTTGATGTCATCCTCGTTCAATTCGGTTCCAGGTTCCAGATGAAATGCTTTAATTTCCATTCGCTTTTCTTTGCGCCAGGCTTTCGCATCGATCCGACCGATGATATTTCCATTGTGCAGAATCGGTAAACAGAAATAACCGTAAATACGTTTGGCTTTTGGTATATAGCTTTCCAGGCGGTATTTAAAATTAAAAACTTCTTCTAATCGATCCCGAAAGGTAAGCAGCGGATCAAAAGGACAGAGGAAGGTGGTTAGAGTTGCTTCCAACTGGTTGTTCATGGCTTTATCCAACAGAGATGAGTTCTCTGGATGCATGTACAGGGGTTCTTCCCAGTCATCTACCTTGAGAGAAATCCATTTTCCTTGCTCTGCTTCCATTTTGAATCGATCCGCAGGATATTTTATTTTATTAATGTAATAGAATTTTTGCGCCCATTTTGGTTTGGCTGCCCCCAGGGTCATGACGGCTTTTTCGATGAACCGTGCATAGGCTTCTTCAGGTGAAGCTGCCTGATCATCATGCCAATTCGGTAAAACCCGTTCGATCAGATCATAGTAACGGCGGAATTTTTTGCGGTAAGCCGTCATCAATTTCATCTGCGACCACAAAACCTGCATGATTAATTTTTCCGGTTTATTCCCTCCCCAACTGTTATGATAGCCTTCGGGCATTTGGCGGGGAGGAAAATCGGAGGAGCATTTCGCCCCTTCTTTATGAATGATGTCCAGAACAGAATTTTCAATCTCAGGAAAGTGCTCTAATACTTTTGGGTTCCAGATGCGTCTCGGACGTTCACCTGTCATGTTTAAGCCACGGTAATAAGGAAATTCCTCAATAGGGATGAAGCACAATGCGTGGGCATAAAATTCGAAGAGCTGCCCTTCACTGAGCAATTCGTCAAGCCATGTTTGATCGTAGTTTCCCAGGTGATTCCATAGAATCAGATAGGGGGCACGTGCTACTGCCTGCATGGTATCGATTTGTAAGTATCCCATTTTTTTGATGAAATGACGAATACCTTCTTTTGTGGCTGGTTTTTCTGGCGGTGACAGCAAGCCCATGCTTGCCAGCTGAATTTTCTGTAGTTGAATTTTTGTAATAGAAATGGGATGATTCGACATAAGAGTTCCTTGTTTGGATGTGTAAATTGTGGTGTGCTATTATTCTTGGGTGAACGCAGGATGAGCAGGGGAAGGCATGCAGATGATTTCGACAGGAATCAAATCAAAGAAATTCTGAGCATTGGGGGGGATCAAAATAACGGCTGTATCGGCGCCTTTGCCGGTGCCAGCAATTGTGAGTATGGGTTCATCCGTCCGGACAAGTCCCGCATCGGCTGCCATGAGTGCGATTTCAAAGACCACCTTCATACCCTGACCATAAATTCGGAGAGTGTAGGCAATAATCTCATCAAGCTGAAAAGTATCTAATTTGCGGCGAACGGCGCGGTTGACACCGCCAAAAGCGTGTTGGGCAGTGAGGATTTTCCCACCAGCAGATTCGATAACACTGCGGTGCTCCAGTTGAAATTCCTGGTAGTTCGGTTTTGTAAATCCGGTGGAATGGGTGACGGCGATAATTTCACATCCGCTGAGGCGGCTGGCAGCTAGTGCACCGGTCTCTCCGCTGGTGGTGGCGACCACAACTTTTTTGATGCCGAGAGCTTGAATGCGTTCTCTTGCCAGTTCGATGGTTCGTTTGGTGTTTCCTTTTCCTGGAGTCTTATAATAAGTTGTTGATAGGTTCAGTTGTTCCATCGAAACCTCCTTCTGAATTATTGAATGAAGACATCCGCTTCTGCAGGGGTCTTCATTAGGATACCATATACAACAATTCTCTGAAAGTTGGGTATTATATATATAGTGAAAGAAAATTGGGAATATAAAGGGGGAAAAATGACTGATAGCATGCCTCGTGGTGATTTTTATAAAAACAACAGAACTTTTTGAAACTGCTATTGGTGTCACGTTGTGTAGCGGTACAACGTTAGCTGCTATTGTTCGGAGTGAAGTAGAAAAACCATCTTTTACCTTAGGAGAAGAAACAATGAGTAATCGAGTGTTAATTGCGTATGCAACAAAAACTGGTTCCACAGCTGAAATTGCAACTCGTATTGGTGAAATCATTGCAGAGAAAGGTTTTTCTGTAGATGTGAAACCTGCAAAAGAGGTGATAGATATTTCACCTTATTCGACAGTGCTAGTTGGCAGTGGAATCCGCGTTGGGCAGATGATGGGGGAGGCGATGAAGTTTATTACGAAAAACCAGGCCGCACTTAAAGAGAAGCACTTCAGTGTGTTTTTTGGATGCATGATTTTGAAAGACCACACACCTGAAAAAATTGAAGAAGTCAGCGCGTATCTGCAGCCTGTCCGAGATCTGGTTCAACCTGAGTATGAAGGGATGTTTGCAGGAGTTATTGATCCAGCAAAGATGACCCTGGTGGAACGTATGATGATGAAGGTGATGAAGGTTCCGCAGGGCGATTTTCGTAACTGGACAGCAATTGAAAGCTGGGCCAGGGAGGTTGAAGTGGTGTGAATTCCTATCGTATTTCACGTTGTATATACTCCCACATTTTTTGAATATAGAACCGGTAGTTATCCAGTGGTGTTCCATATTTACAGAAACAAGTGTACACTACTAACCACCATTTGCGGGGTAGGTTGGCATTATGTCGATTAGTCTGGCCGTAGCGTTGTTCCCAGTCATAGAATTTGCTGCTTAAAAAGCCATTTTTTATTTTTGAAGAGGTTTTTTAATGGATTGCAAGCAAACTACAGATCAGTGCAAGCTTCACTGGTATATGGTTGGAGCAAAGGTTAAACGGAGCGGTAAATCAACCAATTTAAGTTTTTCAAGCGACAGATGAATGGAAGGGCGAAGTTTGATTTGCTTCGTTTAATAAGTACTTCACCAGTCTTAGCATGGAACCTGGGGAAGAACCCAAATTCGATTGACAAAACATTTTGGCAGTCCCGATTTCTTTGCTTGCCAAAAAAAAATTACTGCTTTTTGAATCAAAGATAACTATTAATCGCGAACACCATTATAAATTCTAGTTCTAGATTTCCTTATTCTGTTCTTCAAACCACGTACAAGGGTTCCTACAGATATTTTTTTGCGATATGATTTCTCTGATTTTCTAGGAATATATGGTTTATTGTCACCAGAAAAATGATTTACAAGATATTCTTTATCTTCATGATGAATTTTTCGACGGTGAGCCCAAATTCTTTGATCCGCTGTTTGATGGGGAGATCTATATTCACTAAACATAAACCCATCTAAAACAATAGGATTATTAAAGTATTTATAAATCAAGGTGGAAAGGATTGCTTGATCATGGCGGTGCATAGGCTCATTAGCCGCTATATTTTCTTCAACCAAGGCAATGGTATAGGCTTCGTCAACCAATATTTTTGTCACACCATGTTTCTTAAATCCTATTGTATTACCAGAAAAGCACATTTTGTTATCTAAGAAATTCAATGTCACTCCACACGATTTTCGGCAATTATCAGAAACTGCTTCAATCAAGGGGTGATAAGTAGGTGTAATAAAATATCCACAATTGTTGATTTGCTTAATTACTGCTACTAGAGAACCTAAGACCACCAATCCGGCATCCAACCATAAGACAATATCAGCATTACATTGATGAATTGCCCATAACTTCCATGTGAAATGTTTCCGCCAATGTGCTTTAAAAGGGGGGACTTTGATTACTTCAATTCGGTTATCCTTCAAAAAGTTGATTGTTCGTTCAGACATTCCAAGGTCATAAACAAGGATTTCAGGATGGTTTGGCCAATTGATATTTAAACTGGCAATCATACAAATCAATGATTCTTCAAAAGCTTCACTGGCGGCAGTTAGGATATTTATCTTCATGGTTATCGTTTCTTTTTCCATTTTTAAAAAAGTAGGGTATTATGTTGAATACGAATTCTCCAAACCGATTGTGCAATGATGAAATCTCATTTTGTTAATTTCACAATCGGTTAATTACCCAAATAAATTATTCTCTCCAATAATATCTCTATACAACACAAATAAAATACCTAAGTTCTGGAATGATTAGTGCTATTATGAGCTTTTGAAAATTTTCGCAATTCCCAAATGCTTTTTGAGATGTACCAGACATAGAAAAAGCTGAGGAATATCTCGGAAAAATTACCAATTATTCCTCTCCTCCTAAAAAAGCTATCGTAAGCGGCCTTTACTACAGAGTAGAGCCAATATTTTATTGAAAATTTTTCACCACGATTATATCTAGACTTGCCTTCTTGCAGAAGGTAGCGGTTGTGTTTCTGAAATAATTCTGAATAGCTGTCAATCCAATAATGCCTAACTGCATTAACTTCAGTCCACTCAATTTTGCCAATTGTATATGGTTCACAAACTTCAACAGCTTTATTCATGTTCTTAAGTAATCGAACCCTATTCATATTGAATAACTTTTTGTTGAAATATCGTTTGCCGCCCCAGACAGATTTCTTTAGAGGTTTTCCTAAAAAATAAAACTGAAAGGGTATTTCTACTTGTGCGAAATCATTGGTTTTACTGGTGATATCACCGATCTCTTTTAATAATTGTTCAGGAAATATTTCATCAGGATCCGCCCATATCACCCAATCATTTTCAACACAATCGAGAATATCAGGCAGAACATATTCAACAAGGGGTTCCCATTTGTGAGTAAAATAGTTAGTTGCAAATTGTTTTGCAATTTCAGGACTTCGATCATCAGAACCAAGATCAACAACAATCAACTGATCACAAACCGCTAGCTGATTTAAGCATCTTTCCAAATATTTTTCTTCATTAAAAGTAATAATAACTGCTGAGATTTTCATTCTTGCCCATCAGAAATTTTTATGAATGCCCTTTTGGCTAATCTAGAAATCCAGCGAAATTTATATTTAAGGAAGAATGGAAAATGCTTAAATTTAGCTTTGATATAAAACACGTCCTGCAAATTATCAAATAGTAATATATAGCCAAACTTTCCCAAATGTTTTGTTATTGTTTTTCTTTCTCTAACGTCATGATACTCAGAGATGATTAATTCTGGGTGATACTTTTTTAAGTCTAATCCTTTCAATACAGCCATCTCAAATCCTTCGACATCAATACTGAGGTAATTAAAATCGTTAATTCCTTCTGTTATTAAGATAGTGTTGAGCTTTTTAACTTCAACGATTTCCTTTTCCCAAGCATAGTTCTCCCATTCTGACAATACCTCAGAGCCCAACGAAGAAACATCAGACCCCCATTCTTCAGAACCAGGAATAGTAGCGATGTTTAATTCAGCTTCCCCGTCATAATCAGCACAAGCACAATGCACTGTCACAATTTTAGTGTTAGCGTATAAAGCATTAAGTTTTAAATAATTCTTCGAACAAGCTTCGACACAAAGGCCAGCCCATCCGTTTTTATAAAACAAGTGAGTATTGCTGTAATGAAGCCCATCAAAAGCCCCCACATCAATAAATGTACGTTGCGCTACTGGATACTTCTCGAAAAAATCAGAGGCTATTATGTCTTGCCCTAATTGACTGTAATATTTCAATTATTCTCCCTAAACATTAGTTTTAACGAATTTGCCAAGTTATACAAATTCTTTTTTAACCATTTCATGACTATTGAGTAACGAAACCAAAATTTGTAACGTTTCAATACACGTTTTTCATCTAATTTTACTTGGTCTATCAGACGATTCACAACCCATATTTCCTCATTTGAGATAAGAGCAGGGAATTTTGTTGCTTTTTGATCAGAATGAACTCGGAAGTAAGCCAAGTGTATTTTCGATATATAAGGGGTGATACTATCTTTAGCCAAACGACCATATAATTCATGGTCCATAACAAAATTAAGCGATTCATCAAGACAACCTGCTTTAAGAACAATATTTCTTTTCCAAAAAGAAGACGGTTGCGGTAAAGCAATTCCGGATTGTTTCGAACAAACATAATCTAACCAGCCTTGTTTTTTGTAGTTTTTCGATCTTCCACTTGCTGTATAAATTTCTGGATTAAACCGGTTAATTTCGGAATGTTGATTATCAATGAAAATTGTTGTTCCAACAATCCATGAAACACCGTCGTTAGCCGCTGCAATTTCTGCTAACGTTTGAAATGTGTGAGGAAAATAGAGATCATCAGAATTTAACCAAGCAATCCATTCACCAGTTGCATGCGTTATCCCTTTATTTATAGCTTCACTCTGACCAGAGTCCTTCTCTGATACCCAATAAGAAATCCAAGGCTCATATTTTTTAATAATTTCTAAACTCTCATCACTACTACCGCCATCAATAATAATATACTCCAGGTTAGGGTAACCTTGTAAAAGCACGGATCGAATTGTTTCTTCTAAATATTTCCCCTGATTATAGGATGGTGTGACAATGCTAATCTTCGGCCACAGTCTTCCTGTGGGCATCATCTCCGGCATTGAATGTCGAGATTCTGTCCAAGGCCAACCGATTTTATCGGGGAGAGAAAGGGAAAGTATTTTTTGATAATCTTCAAAAAGCATAATAGTTATTTACTTTCATCAAGTTGATAAATCGTACTTAATACTTTCTTTATTAGTTTACTCTAGTTTCTGTAAATTCAAGGACCTTAACAAAAAGAGGTTAAGATCGGTGACGGGGAATGAATGGTTTCCCCTGAAACCAGTATCATTTATCGTATTTCACGTTGTATATACTCCCACATTTTTTGAATATAGAACCGGTAGTTATCCAGTGGTGTTCCATTGGGAATACGGTGATCAAGCGCAAGTACACAGCCGCCAGAGTGCACCATGGGGGGAACTTTGTATTCTAGTTCTACCGCAATCTCCTCTTTTGACCTGCGGATAACGTGTTTATCAATGCCGCCGGTGAAAGCCAGGCGGGTGTTATATTTTTGTCGGAGGGTGACCATGTCCATCCCCGCGGCTGGTTCCATCGGGTGCATACAATTTATTCCGGCCTCGAGGAAAGCATCGATGACAGAATTCATATTGCCGTCACTATCCTGATCAAAGAGCTGTGCCCCACGTTCTGACAACATATCCCATACCTTGCGATAATATGGAAGGATAAATTTGCGAACCTGACGCGGCCCGAAAAATGGCCCTGACTTCCCAGCCATATCTTCGTGGACGAAAAGACGGTCCACTTGAATGTTCCTGGTGATGACATCAAACACTTTGAGGGCAGTTTCACTGATGGTGTGGAGAATATCTTCAATTAATTCAGGCTGGTCAAAGACAGCCAGGCACAGGGCTTCTTCTCCCATTAACTGCCGTGGCTCATCAAACCCGCCAGGGATGCTGACTGAGATGATATGTCCTTCTTCTTGCATCAATCTTGCTTTTTCCAGCCACCTGTCTGGAATTCGGCTATCATCAAAGATGTAAAGAGGTTTAATGCGTTCCCAATCTTCCCAGTTGCTTAGGGGATAATCCAAAGGGAGGGGGAGTGTGGCCGATTCTTTGATCAGGCGCATGGTTCTTCCATAGCCGTCACGAGAGATAATTTGGTCTTTGGTTTCCTCAAGAATAATTTCTTTTGGAGCACCAAACAAGCCAGTTATTATCGGAAGACTAAAAACCTTAGGACAACGGTAATGAAATGCTGAAAAATTTAATTCAGAT
>Ga0255382_10041_pt1 | contig 14438 bp, 13 predicted proteins | sample ANMaggSeSYBR01H9_FD_182101 | JGI IMG/M metagenome (GOLD analysis project Ga0255382, IMG submission 182101) | Sediment cell enrichment communities from methane seep in Santa Monica Basin, California, United Staets - ANME aggregate JGI... | ecosystem: Environmental > Aquatic > Marine > Cold seeps >... | reverse complement strand
GATTGGGAGCGATGGTGTTCGGTGGCGTGGAAAAGGAACACCTTCAACTCAACGAGGACACAGTGTGGGACGGACACAAGCGGGACAGGGTTAATCCGGAGGCACTGAAGGCACTGCCGCAGGTACAAAAATGGTTGTTCGAAGGCAAAAACAAAGAAGCGACAGAACTGGCTGGCCAAAAGATGATGGGCATCCCGGAGCGAATCAAGTCATATCAGAGCCTGGCCGATCTTCGACTGACATTTCATAATGATGAAACTGTAAGTAATTATCGCCGGGAACTTGATTTGGATACCGGGATTGTGCAGGTTAGTTATAAGGTGGGTACGGTAAGTTTCGAGCGGGAAGTATTCGCCAGCGCGGTGGATGATATTATTGTTGTTCGGATAAGCTCCAACCGGCCGGGTCGGATTAACTTTGACGCGGTTCTGGATCGGCAGAATAATTTCGAGACAAAAGCAGTGGCCTCTGATAAGTTGATATTATCTGGTTGGTGCGACCCGCAGGGGGTGAAGTTTGGGGCTTATGTTATGGTTATTAACGAAGGCGGGACCGTAACGGCACAAGGGAAAAAGGTAACTGTAAAAGGAGCCGATGCCGCAACGCTTCTGATCGCCGGGGCGACAAATTACCAGAAATGGCATAAGGTTGGCGGTGATCCGAAAGCCCTTTGCCGGGACTACCTGAATAAGGCGAGTAAAAAAGATTACGCGTTGCTGCGGGGGAGACACGTTCGGGATCATCAGAAGTTGTTTCGGCGGGTTACTCTTGATCTGGGGCGGACTGATGTAAGCAGGTTGCCGACGAACGAAAGACTGGAGGCCGTAAAGCGGGGCGGAAAAGACCCTGCGTTGGTGGCATTATATTTTCAGTATGGGCGTTATCTGCTGATGAGCAGTTCGCGTCCAGGGTGTCTTCCGGCCAATCTTCAGGGCTTATGGAATAAGCATATGAAGGCGCCTTGGAACAGTGATTTTCATACTAACATTAATTTGCAGATGAACTATTGGCCTGTGGAGGTGTGTAATTTAGCCGAATGCCATGAACCGCTGTTCGATTATATGGAATCGCTGGTTGATTCCGGTAATCGTACAGCAAAGCTGCACTATGGTGCCGACGGCTGGGTGGTTCATCATTTGAGTGATATATGGGGATTCACAACGCCGGCTGACGGTGTGTGGGGTGTTTGGCCGATGGGGGCGGCATGGCTTTGCCAACATCCTTACGAACATTACCTTTATAGCGGCGATAGGAAGTTTCTGGCCGAACGGGCCTATCCGCTGATGAGGGGGGCGGCGCGTTTCCTGCTTGATTTTCTGGTGGCGGTGCCTGAAGGAATGCCGATGGCTGGCAGGCTGGTTACGAATCCTTCGCATTCACCGGAAAATCGTTTTCGCAAGGCCGACGGGACGGTTTCGAAGTTCACTTATGCCGCAACGATGGATTTGTTGATAATTCACGACTTATTTACTAATTGCCTGGAGGCAATTGAGATTCTCGGTCCGAACGGTGATTTTGATACGGAGTTTTGTAACGAGTTGAAAACAGCCCTGGCACGGCTGGTACCGTTGCAGATCAGCAAAAAGGACGGTCGATTGCAGGAGTGGATAGAAGACTATGCGGAACCGGAACCGGGCCACCGACACATGTCGCATTTTTACGGTTTGCATCCGGGCGATCAGATCACCTTGTCTGGTACGCCGAAGTTAGCCGCAGCGGTTCGGAAGTCGTTGGATTATCGGCTCTCACACGGCGGAGGCCGTACCGGATGGAGCCGGGCCTGGGTAATTAATTTTTGGGCTCGGTTGCGGGAGGGGGAGAAAGCCTACGAAAATATTTTAGCGTTGTTAAGAAAATCAACACTGTCGAATCTGTTTGATACTCATCCACCGTTCCAGATCGACGGAAACTTCGGGGCCACAGCAGGAATCGCCGAGATGCTCCTGCAAAGCCACGCGGGCGAGATTCATCTGCTGCCGGCACTGCCGAGAGTCTGGCCGAAAGGGTCGGTCAAGGGCCTGCGGGCGCGTGGAGGATATGAAGTCGATATTAGCTGGAATAACGGAAGGCTTTCAAGTGTGGTTATCCGTTCGCTGCTGGGCAGAGTGTGCAAGGTACGCTACGGCATAAATACTATTGATTTCAAGACACAAAAAAGGAAAGCATATCGGCTGAACGGTGAACTCTTATGAGTTTCTCAATCTTTTTATTTCCTGTTCATTACAGATCAGCCAGGCACGCATACCACGGGTTCGCAAGCGATAAGGCTCGCAGTGTTTGATATTTTTCAGCCGGATCAGAGTACAGTAACGGCAATTTCGTCGGCTCTGCCAATATTCATCCGCGCCGTATATCTGGTCGTTATAGTCCCGATAAATCGAATCGATCCTGTCCGGCGTCAGATTCTTGAAAAAGAGTACTTTTTTCACTTCCGCCTGACCGCGTACAGGACCGCCTGATTCTTTTAAGAGCACCTTTTCACCGGCGGCAATTTGGCCGAAGGGCGGACAGGATATTTTCGTCAGACGGCATTCCAGTCGTTTTTGGCCCTTCAGGATCAGGCTTAAGTAGGACCGTTTCAGTATGGCAATATGAATACGCATAATTATACCAATCGCAATCAGAATATGCGTCTCATCATTATACGTCATTACAACATAATGATTTATATAAGACGTCAACGCAGAAAATTACTGCTTGCAGTATCGCATTTACTATACAAATTAGGCGGAACAATTCAACTTTGCTTTTCGTATTTATTCCTGATATAATGTGGCGTCAACTATTTGCAAAAATGGAACTAACATAAAGCAACGTTACTTTTCGACCGATAATTACCGATATGAGCGAGAGTATTAAAAGTTCAGTTGAAATCCCTCAAGAACCGGCACACTGGGGCGGCTGGTCTCGCCAGATAAAAATCATTCTGGCTCATGTGCTTTTTTTTACTGTTTCGCTGTTCCTTGCCTTCACGGTGCAAAGCGAAATGGAAGTGGGAGCCTGGTTTCCCGATCGGTACTTGAAATGGCTGTTTTTGACCATAATTGTCAAGCTGATTGTCTTTGGCCTGTTCCACCAGTACAGGGGCTGGTGGCACTATGCGAGCGTATCGGACCTGCTTAGCATCATCAAGGCCTCTCATCTGAGCACGGTAATTATTGTTATCGGCTGGTATGTCTCGAGCTACATCCCCACGACCCGTAAATGGATGATTGAATTGGACATTTTAAAAGTGCCGGTCGCTGTGATGTTAATCGATTGGGGAGTAACGATTGTTGTTATTTGCGGGGCAAGGTTGGCCATTCGTTTGTATTACGAAGAGACCCAGACAATCTCTGGTGGACGACTGACTCGTCTGTTGATTATTGGTGCGGGTAATGCCGGTGAAGTTCTCCTCCGTGAGATTCAACGTATGTCTGTATGGCGTTACGATGTCGTGGGCTTTATCGACGATGATCAGCGAAAACACGGAGTGCGGATTCACGGAGTACCTGTTCTGGCCTCGGTCGAACAGATCAGGGAAATAGCCCGAAAGTACAGTGTGGACGAGATTGTGATTGCTATGCCCAGCGCCTCCCATAAACAGTTACGCCGGGTCATCGAGCATTGCCAGGGGACGAATCTGCGTTTCAGTATGGTACCGGACCTCGTTTCCATTGCATCGGGGAAGGTCCGGGTTTCGCAGATGCGAGAGGTGGACATCAACGACCTGCTCGGCAGGGAGCCGGTTACACTTGACCTTGACCTGATAAGCGCTTTTCTCAGGGACAAAGTGGTGGTCATTACCGGAGCGGGCGGATCAATCGGCTCGGAGATGTGCCGTCAGGTGGGCCATTTTGTACCAAAAACGCTTTTACTGATAGAGCAGGCAGAAAACGAATTATTTTATATTGAGCGGGAGTTAAAGGACAAATTCCCGGACATGGACATCAGGGCTTTTATCTGCGACATCAGTGATAAACCAAGAGTGGAATCGTTGTTTGGACAATACCAGCCAAACGTGGTGATTCACGCCGCAGCCCATAAACATGTTCCTTTAATGGAGGTTAATCCCGGCGAGGCGGTCAAGAACAATGTGGTAGGTACACGGAACGTAGCCGCCGCTGCGGATAAATTCTCCGTGGAGCGCTTTGTGATGATCTCTACCGACAAGGCTGTGAACCCCACCAGTATTATGGGATCCAGCAAACGGCTCTCGGAGATGTCGATCCAATGTCTTAACAACCACAGTCAAACTCGGTTTGTTACAGTACGGTTCGGCAATGTCCTGGGCAGCAACGGTAGCGTTATCCCGATTTTTAGGAAGCAGATCGCTCGCGGCGGACCGGTAACGGTAACCCATCCGGAAATGCGCCGTTACTTTATGACGATTCCGGAAGCGTCCCAGTTGGTATTGCAGGCCGCGGTAATGGGCCGCGGGGGCGAGGTTTTTGTCCTCGACATGGGCGAACCGGTCAGAATCCTCGATTTGGCTCGCAACCTGATAACTCTCAGTGGGTTCAAGCCGGACGAAGACATCGAAATCACATTCTCCGGTATCCGGCCCGGCGAAAAACTATTCGAAGAACTGGCGATGGACGCCGAAGACATGCAGGCCACACGACATCCCAAGATTCATATCTGGCGAAACGTTCCTACCGACGAAGCAGCGCTGAACGATACTGTTGGACGACTACTAACCGTTGCAGACACGAAGGACAACCATGATAAAATTGTCAGCCTGCTCAAGGAAGTAATACCGGAATACGTCGGCGACATGGACAGCATGAAACTTCACGAAAAACACCTTTCCAAAACCAACAGCCTCAACAACAACGATACTAATGGTTAGTCAAATTACTCAAACTGACCGATTTGTCACCCCTGCGAAGGCAGGGGTCCATTATTATGCTGGTATTTATATTTGTAACCGTTCACGGGCTCTTTTCCTTATTAGGCCCGAAGGGCCGAAAGAGCGCATAGCCGGGTGGCGTAAGCCCCCGGAAGAGTTGTAACAACAACTCTCAAAGCCCTGAAAGGGCGAAAGAAAGTCCGCCACAGGCGGATAAAAAGCGTGAACGGTTACTATTCGATGTTGAACGTTGAACGTTCGATGTTCAATTCTTCTTCCACTCTCTACCCTTTACTCTCTACTTTCTACCTCGCCGGGTGCCACCTTTCTGTATTTCAGAGAGGTGCTCTTGCTCGATTTTCTAAATTGCCGCAGATGGCTAAAATGTTACTATTTTCTTTTCATTATAAAATAGGGACAGTCCTGAATAACACTATTTCCCATTAGAGTTGCTCGGCATCATCCGTCAGGGAATCTTTTTCATCAGGCGCATTGGGCAAACGGTTGAACATTTTTTCCATCTCTTTCATACGTTCCCTTAATTCCTGCATCTGTCGCTGCATCCGCTCATTAATATTTTCTCTCGGTCCCGGGCCGAACCGATATTGATGACCGCGCCGGGGGAACGAGCGGCCAAAGTTGTCATCGCCCCACAGTCCGGGAGGCCCCGGCAATCCGGGAGGCGTAAAATCGAACGCTCTGTCTTGTAAATGGTTATTCTGAGCGGATTCTTTCGCGTTCGCCAGTGCGTCGTGTGCCGCTTCGCGATATTTTTCCGGCAGTTTGTCCAACTTACTTACGGTGGTTTTATATTCCATCTTGCCGACCTTTACGGTAATTGAAGCATCATCATCACGCGGGTCGCCCTCTATTGTTATATCGTAGTTTTCACCATCGGGCATGGTGTGATGATAAGAATAGCGTTGCTGAAAGAACTTCTTAAAATGATTTTTTCCGTCCGGCACCTGCCCGAAAGGTATCTCCTGCCACTCTCGACGGTCGGGTCTCAGTCGGAACGCCCGGCCCGGCTGCCATTTCTGTGAAAACTCCGGTTCTTCCGGGTATTTCCATTCAATCGAATCGGACAAAGAAGACGGCGCCAGTGTAACGGTTCGACGCTTGCCGAGATGAATAATCTCCAGTGAAATCTGTTTGCCGACACCTGCTTTTTGGATTGACGCGACAAAATCATCAAAATCAGTAACGTCCCTGCCGTCAAAGGCAATGATAATGTCATCCCGTTCCAGGTGGGCCTTGTCGGCAGGACTGTTGGTCTGCACGTTCCTGATAAGCAGTCCCTGATCGGGCTTGAGTCGCAGATGCTTGATGAGCAATTCATCCAACGGTTTTACATCCATCCGAATACCAATGTAAGCACGGCTGCCTTCACTGCTTTCCTGAGCGGAGATGTTCTGGTTACTCAAAACCATCAGACCACAAACAAAAGTTAGTACTGTAATATAGGTTCTCATTATATTTCTCCTATGATTTTAAAAAACTTGTAACCCTTCACTCAAGTGCTATTGGAAAAGGGCAGTCCCGTAGGGACGTTTGATAATAGCCCAGCGATTTATCGCTGGGTAACCTGTTCTTATATTATTTTAGTTCTGTAGGGACGACTGAAAAAACCTGTACCGCAGGCGTCTCGCCTGCAATTAATAGTCTTGTGGGTGGGGTTTTACCCCACGCGGTTTTCAGCCGTATGCAATAGATGAATTTTCTCATTAACACCGGCCGGGTGTCACCTTTCTGTATTTCAGAGAGGTGCTCTTGCAAGATTTTTCTAAATTGCCGCAGATGGCTAAAATATTACAAAATGTTCCGGTCTTACAAATTCGTTATTTCAAACAGCAATCGGCGGAAGCGTCTATCTGCCATCCCGGATGAAAAGAAAAAGTGGCGGTGCCACCTCCTTTACAGATCACCGTGATAAACAGCCGGACTCACGGTATTCTCTCGATAACCCTCAACCAGCCATTCGCCCCCGGACTCATCGGCAAAGTTATACCAATCAACATTCCGCACCACCCGGAGACGACTCGGCGTTCGCTGTGGTTCTATCCTGGGAAAAGCCACCTTTAGTTTTTTTCCGTTTTGTTCCACAATCACTGCCGGCGAACGCCTCGGCATATTGGGCATATTGGACGGTGAACTGTCCGACAAAATGAAATATGCCCCCCAGCCGATCATTACACCGGCGGCCAACCCCGCGGCAAAACGTAACCATCCCAGGAATCTGCCCGTTCGGTTTATCCCCTTTGCCCCGCCTCCGGCGCAAGCCGTCTCGAATACTTCCTGAGCGGATCGGCCTGTTTCGACAACTCCCACGGTAAAGGCATCGCGCATCTGGTCCCGCAACTGCTGATATTGTTGCAGTAACCGGCGGGACTCAGGGTTACCGCTTAACTCCGCGTCCAGCAGCCGCTGCTCGGCGGGCATAATTTCGCTGTCGAGGTATTTGCCGATCAATATTTCCAGCATTTCCTGGTTCATGTTCGCGGTACCTTATCGGTGGGTTTGCCGGTCAGGCGATTGTAAATCATCCGCCGAGCCCTGACGAGCCGAATCTGAACCGTGGTTACGGTAATGTCGAGTATCTCGGCGATGTCGGCATAGCTCAAATCTTCCATATATTTCAGAATAAACACCTCTCTGTATTTTTCCGGCAGTAACCTGACTGCCTCGAGTATCCGCTGATACTGTTCATTTTGCGCGGCCTTATCGCAAAGACTATCGGCCCCGGTATCGCTCAATTGAGCCGCGGTAATCTCGCCCAGCCGATTGGGTTGTCGGCTTTGCTTCATCCGCCATGCCAGGGCGGCCCGTTTGGCCAACGTTGCCAGCCACGGCCGAAACCGCTCCGGCTCACGTAGCGTGGGGATTTTCCTGATAACCAGTACGCAAATCTCCTGCAGGGCGTCATCAACATCATGAATATCACCTAATACGTTATATACCAAGCCTTTGAGCCAGGTCCAGTTTTTCTCCAACAGTCTCTGCAGGGACTGACTGTCGCCTTGGCGGGCGGCGATAACCAGGGCTGATTCATTTTTTATTTCTGTCCGGCTCATATCGTTCTATCTATAATTTTAGAGTCCCCATCCACAAAATTCATACACTTTTTATCGATTTTTCAATTTTTGTAACCGTTCACTCAAGTGCCATTGGAAGAAGGTGACCATTTATCCATGTGCAATAAACGGCTTTTCTCATTAGCACCGGACTTCAGTCCGGTGTTGGATGTCTCGCCAAACGTTTTTTTTAACCGTTTCAACGGTTTTTGGCACTTGAGTGAAGGGTTACCAACTCTTATATATAGTAGTGTATGAGTAATGATATTTTGTTTTCCGCTAATGTGAAAGAAGTGTAGAATACAGGGCAGATAAATAATAGCATCTTAACAGGAATGATCGCGTTATGGCTGATAAAATTGAAATCTACGATACCACGCTTCGGGACGGCGCTCAGGCGGAAGGGATAGCCTTCTCGCTGGAGGATAAGCTCCTGATTGCCGCCAGGCTGGATGAGTTGGGCGTCGATTATATTGAGGGCGGCTATCCGCTCAGTAATGCCAAGGATGAGGCATTTTTCAGAGAGGTCCGAAAACTCAAGCTCACGAACAGCAAAATCGTCGCATTTGGCATGACCCGCAAAAAAGACATTGCCCCTGAAGATGACATCGGACTAAAATCTCTGCAAAAATCTCTCGCACCGGTAGTTGCCCTCGTCGCCAAAAGTTGGGACATGCAGGTCGCCAAGGTACTGCGGGCCTCATTAGAAGAGAATCTCAGGATGATTTCCGATTCCGTGCGGTTTTTACGGAAGAAGGGCCGAACGGTGTTTTTTGACGCGGAGCACTTTTTTGACGGCTATAAGGACAACCCCGAATACGCCCTTAAAACCCTGCAAGCCGCCGCCAAGGCCGGTGCCGCACGGCTGATTCTCTGTGATACCAACGGCGGCACACTGATACCGGATATTGAAAAAATCATCAGCGACGTCAAAAACGCTGTCGAGACGCCTCTGGGAATTCATACCCATAATGACTGCGGCCTGGCCGTAGCCGGCTCGCTCGCTGCGGTACGGGCCGGCGCGGTCCAGATACAAGGAACCATCAACGGGTTCGGCGAACGCTGTGGTAACGCCGATTTATGTGTTGTTGCAGCTAACCTTGTTCTGAAAATGGGCCGTAAATGCCTGCGCAAAAATAGCTTAAGCAAGATAACTGAAACATCGCGATTCGTCTATGAGCAGGCAAACCTGAACCGGCCTTTGAACCAGCCGTATGTCGGCAATTCGAGCTTCGCCCATAAAGGCGGCATGCATGTCCACGCCGTCAGCAAAAACACCCGTTGTTATGAGCACGTCGATCCCGAAAGCGTCGGCAACAGTCGCCGTGTTATCATCAGTGAACTTTCAGGTGCCTCGAACCTGCTTGCCAGGAGTGAAAAACTGGCCCTGATAAAAGACAAGTCCCTTGTTCGTAAAATCCTCAAACAGGTCCAGGACCTGGAAAACGAAGGTTACCAGTTTGAAACGGCAGAGGGCAGTTTCGATCTGATCGTGCGGCGGTTTATGGGCCATTATCGTAGTTTCTTCAAGTTGGAATATTATCGGACCGTGATTCTCAAATACGACAGCGGTATTCCTGTCAGTGAAGCCATTGTCAAGATTAAGGTCAACGGTCATTCGGAACATCATGTTGCTGAGGGCGACGGCCCGGTCAACGCCCTTGATGGCGCCCTGCGTAAGGCGCTCGAACCTCATTTTCCGGCCGTCAGGGACATACAACTGGTTGACTATCGTGTCCGCGTAGTCAATCCCAGGGCAGCTACGGCCGCAAAGGTTCGTGTCGTAATCGAATCCCGCGATCAAAACCGACACTGGGGAACTATCGGCGTCTCTGAAAACATCATCGACGCCACATGGAAGGCACTGGTTGACAGCATCGAATATAAGCTACTGAGCGAAGAATGATTGTGTGCTGCCTCTGCCAAAAGTGCCCTAACAGTACTGATAATCGTTATTTTCGTTATAATCATAATTTTCAATTTAACCCTTATATTTGTTAGTTATTTTTTCATTTCTTCTTTTTGACCATTCTTATTAACTGAAACCATATTGACTTACAGGGTATAAAATTAGTAGAATAAATATGAAGCGTTTTATCTCCTTTCGCGGCGCTTCTGCCGACTTGTCGTATATTCCCCATACGACAGTCGGCCTTTTGTTTATATTATACCGACCAGTCGGTATATATTATTCTTATGCGATCACCTTTGTCCTTTTGCTTTATTTATAGCAATCCCAGTTAGACAGCATAGGCTGAAACTCATCCTACGGGACGCTTGAAATGGTGGGTGGCATGCCTTTACCGGCATAGCCGGGATAGGCATGTATGTGATCCCACATGCTTATACTGCGTAAAAGCATGTAACCCTTAACCCGCAATTTTAGCTGTTACAGAATACTATCGATAATCTCTATTTATGAGTTAGGATTTGTCATTCTCGCTTCATGATCCAGTAACCGCTTTTTCATATCTATTCCGCCAGGGGCAGAAAAGCCGCCAAGCGAACCGTTTGACGCTATTACGCGGTGGCAGGGAATGATAAGGGGTATTCGGTTACGACTCAGTGCACTGCCAACGGCACGAGCGGCGAGTGGGCTGTCGATTTGTTGTGCCAATTCTTTATATGACGCCGTTTCAGCGGGTTTTATGCGGCTGCAACCCCGCAAAACACGATTGTCGAAATCGCTTGCCCATGACAGATCAATCCTGCATTTGAAATCTACGTGCCGTCCACGGAAATAATCGATCAAATCACACTGTAATCTCTTCAACAGATTATTATCGAGATACGCAGTTGGGAAATGTCTTTTTATATCCGCCAACAGATGTTGCGGTTTGGAAAAACCAAAGAACAGCCGACATACAAGTGAGTCCCGGCAAACAAACGCCAAATCAGACGCCAGCGTCAAAAGTACTTTGCCCCCCTCGATTTTGGAGCGCTGAGATTGTTTTTGCGACATTTTTCGGACTTTTGACGGTTGCATCAAATCATTCCAACAAGTCTTTACCAAGGCGTAACGATATTCAGTACTCGGCAAGGGTTTGGATGTTACAAATATTATCGACATCGCAATTTGAATCATACATCAGGAATAAGGGAAATGGAATAGTGGAAAATATTTTGTTTTGAACTAATTGTTTCACGTGAAACGTTATTAGGAATTAATGACGAAATATGTGCAATTATTGTACAAAAGCGCGCGCATTTACGATGGTATTGCGTTTTTGCAACATAAATTTTAACCATTTCTTCTTATTCTAAGGCATTATTTCCATAAAATATCCAAAAATCGAACGAAATCAAACGAAAATTTTGTCGAAAAAAAGGGCCTACCATGGTAAATGCGAGCACTCGCTACTGCACACCGCTGAATAGTTCTCTTTTTCCAATAGCATACGAGTGAAGGGGCACCAAAAATTTTACTTGTGTGTGTTTAAATAAATGGTATAACGCTGTAATGAAATGGAACAGATGCACAAATAATATCGATCATGAGGACTGGGTTGAGTATGTTATATATATAACATATATATATGATATTTAAGTTATTAGGAGGTGGCATAGCCACTTCTTCTGTTCGACATGGATTGCAAAACCCGCTCCCGTTGGTCGCTGTCTGAAATGACAGGATTGCGAGACTGGGATAAATTTTAACAGAGGATACTAAATGTCAGAGGTAAAAAAAAGGTTGGGCAGGGGCCTGGATTCGTTGTTATCGTCAACTCGAATACATGAGATAGAAGAGGAGGCAAGGCAATCCGTTACAGATACACAAATTCCCGTCGATAGAAGTATTGTAGAAACTTCTGTTGTTGATTTGCCTATAGAAAAGATACACCGTAATCCACATCAGCCGCGACAAAACTGGGACGATAAAAAACTTTTTGAGTTGGCGGAATCAATCAAGGCCAACGGGCTTATTCAGCCGATCCTGGTGCGCCAGATGGGAGAAGGTTATCAATTGATAGCCGGCGAAAGGCGTCTGCGAGCGATGCGTATGTCGGGGAAGCAGAGTATCCCTTCGATTGTAAAGCAGGCCAGCGAAGAACAGGTGATGGAATGGGCACTGATAGAAAATATTCATCGCAGCGATCTGTCGGCATTGGAACGGGCAAATGCCTATGAGCATTATATAAAATATTTTTCGCTGACCCAGCAACAGGCGGCTGAGCGCTTAGGCGAAGACAGATCGACCATTGCCAATTATATTCGTCTGCGGGAGTTGCCGGAAGAGATCAAGAGTATGCTCCACGACGGGGCTTTGAGTATGGGCCAAGCGCGGGCACTGTTGGGTATATCGGATGTGCATAAACAAGTGGAACTTGCGGAGGTGGTGGTCAAAAAGAATCTGTCGGTTCGCGAACTGGAAAAACGAGTAAAGCTGGAGCAACAGGAAAAAAAACCAACTGAAAAAGCAGAGGGCAAGAATGCCAATACAATCGAATTGGAAAGGGAGTTGACCCGCTCAACAGGCACTAAAGTAACAATAAAAACAATGGGGACCAAACAGCATCGCGGCAGTATTATTATAGAGTTTTATAACCTGGATGATTTCGACCGAATAAAAGAAAGATTGCTGTAAATAAGTTATGATAAATTCATATTTATCTCATACGGCTGACGATAACGCGGAAGTCGCGGGTCGGCAGAACAGGAGGAGGCGCGATATTGTTTTATGGACTCTCTTAATCGTGTTGGCCGGGTCATTATTTTATCGTGTGGTAGAAAATCAGTACAAAGAAAACAGTGGTTTTGAAATTAATGATAAGGAAGTGAACAGGCTGGCAGACAAGATCAATCCGAACACGGCGAGTTGGGCGTCGTTGGCGCGGCTGCCGGGGATTGGGCCTGGGAAGGCAAAGGCTATTATAAAGTACAGAAATATGTGGAAAAAAAATGAGCCGGGTAATAAAATAGCCTTCCGTGAATGTAATGATTTATGCAGGATTAAAGGGGTCGGACAAAAGACCGTGGAACAGATAAAGGATTATTTGGTTTTCGGATCACTTTGATTTATGTAATGGTCAGTTAAAATAATTGATATCGTCCCAAAGGTTGGGGCGTGGATAGGTTTTGGCTATACCGAAAAAAATCTTCCTTTTTAGCGGCTCCGAATTTGACTTTTTTTATTTTTCCGAAAGAGGCTGTTCAACAGGTGAAAGCAAAAAAATGTATCAGTAGGTGAAACTTTGAAAAATAAACGGACGATAACCTAACTACTTGGCGTTAATGTATTTATGCTTTCACCTGAAATCAATTATGCCGGAAAAATAAAAAAAGTAAAATCCTCCACCGCGAAAAAGAGTATTTTTTTCTGCCCCAGGCAAGATATTATTTTTTGTGAACCGGAATAGCGAAACGCTATCTTACCTATTTTAACCCCAACCTTTGGGACGATAATAAATAATTGGTAAGCGTTCAGTCATGTGCCAAAAACCGTTAAAACGGTTGGAAGAAGCGGTCGGCGAGACCTCCGGCACCGGACTGAAGTCCGGTGTTAATGAGAAAATCCATCTATTGAACACGGCGGAATAGTTACAAATAATTTTAGTGGGTTCCGTACCGACGGTTGTACAGGAGCACCTCTCTGAAATACAGAAAGGTGGCACCCGGCTAATAAAGAGAAGAACCCCTGCTTAACAGCAGGGGCTAGAAAAGCAAGAGAGATTTATATATGGAACAATGGGCGGTACAACGCAGCAGCGGCGTATGCGCGGGGACAGGTAAGGAACTGAAACCGGGTGAGGAATATTACGCGGCACTGATCGATAATCAAACTACTTTTGAGCGGCTGGATTACAGTATTGAGTACTGGCAGGAACATCAGCCGGAAGTATATAGTTACTGGAAAACGCAGATACCACTACCGAACGAAAAAAAGAAAATGTTTGTGGACGACGGAGTGCTGATCAATTTCTTCGAGCGACTGGCCCAGGAGAAAGAACAGATTAAGGTCAATTTCCGCTTCGTCCTGGCACTGATCCTGATGCGGAAGCGGCGGCTGAAATACGAGGACAGCTTCCGCCGGGACGACCGGGAGATATGGAAGATGCGTTTTGTGCGGGAAAAAGAGATTCATGAAGTGGTTAATCCGCAGCTTGACGACGAACAGATCGAGCAGGTCTCGCAGGAGTTGAGCAGTATTTTACATAGCGAGTTATAGAGGCACCTTACAAAACAATAAAAATTGGTAACTGTTCGCGCTTTTTACAGATTGCTTTCTTTCGGCCCTTCGGGCCTGATAAGGAAATGGTGCGATTTCATCGACACCCTACTTAAGAACCCGTGAACGGTTACAAAAATTGGAAAAATCGATAAAAAGTGTATGAATTTTGTGGATGGGGACCCTACTTAAGAACCCGTGAACGGTTACAAAAATTGGAATTATTCTGGAATGAAAAAAAAAGGGCGATACGGACGGTTTGGTGGGTATTATGTGCCGGAGGTGTTGATACCGGCGCTGGAAGAAATGGAAGCGGCGTTTGAGCAGTATCGCCAGGATGAGAATTTCTGCGCCGATCTACAACGGTTGC
>Ga0255382_10040_pt1 | contig 14549 bp, 14 predicted proteins | sample ANMaggSeSYBR01H9_FD_182101 | JGI IMG/M metagenome (GOLD analysis project Ga0255382, IMG submission 182101) | Sediment cell enrichment communities from methane seep in Santa Monica Basin, California, United Staets - ANME aggregate JGI... | ecosystem: Environmental > Aquatic > Marine > Cold seeps >... | reverse complement strand
CCCATTTCTGCTTTTGTTCCTCTGAGCCAAATGCCAAAAGTGGATACACGGCCACACTATTGTGAACGGTCACGCATAGGCCAAGACCCGCACTCGCCCTTGAGATTTCCTCGATCACAATGATATAGTCCACCGTATCTAAACCCGCACCACCCAGGGCCTTAGGGACCTGGATTCCAAAGTAACCCAGCTTGCCCATCTTCTCAATCACCTCCCAAGGGAAGGATGCCTCTTGGTCAATCTCCTTGGCGATAGGCTGGATCTCTCTCTGGCAAAAGGTGCGCACCGAGCGCCGTATCGTACGTTTTTTTTCCGAAAGAAAAGTGTCCATAATTGTAAACTGCCTCACACAGATTTCTAAGCAAAAAAAATCCGTTACCAGGTAAGCCTGATAACGGATTTTATGAATTAACTTTATAACTCTATTACATTATCAGGCCAGGTAGTTTGCTTCTAATGACAAGAAGGCTAAGCAACGGGAGCAGAATTATCCCCGTTGCCCTGATAATTATTGTAATATTCTGATAAGTGTCGTTTAGTCTCATTTTAGTCCTGAACAAACTTACGAAATAATATAGATAGATTTAATCATAAGAAAACACTATTGTCAATTCTTTTTTTACGGCAATTCTAATTATGGCCTTCACTTGGCAGGGTCGTGGGGTCTCTTTTTAAAGGTCAAAGGTTTTTAATTAGAATTGCTGGATATTTTTAAGACAGCTTTACAGATGGAAGGATAACGAGTATAAAAGTTTGACCTTTTTTTCTTTTTTTTGCAGTATAAAAAAATTTAAGCTTGGCTACGGACGAATAGGCTGCTACCCGGATAAATATGCTGCGCATTTAACAGGACAGGCACAAACATTGGACAAAAGAGGGCAATTTTCAAAGGTCTCATAATTGAAAAAAGGTAATTTCTCAAAAAGTTGGGGCAAATCCGCTGGTGTAGGGTGGCATTTTATATGCCACCGTTATTGGCGGGGTATAAAACCCCGCCCTACAAGAAACAAACCCGAATTTATTGAGAACTTACAAAAAAAGCCTCTAACTGAAAACAATAACAGGGAAAAATGTGAGCAACCATACTTCTATTTTCGATAAGGTAGTCAGGTACAATGACGCGGAGACCGTCCGTGGGTTAGGCCTTTATCCATACTTCCGTGAGATCGAGTCTGGCCAGGACACCGAAGTGATCATTCAGGGGAAGAAAGTCCTGATGTTAGGCTCAAACAGTTACCTTGGACTTACAAACGACCCGCGGGTTAAAAAAGCTGCAATCGACGCCATAGAGAAATCCGGGACCGGATGTGCAGGTTCAAGATTTTTAAACGGCAGTCTCGATATCCATACCGCCCTTGAAGAAAGATTGGCTGCATTCGTGGACAAGGAAGCTGCCATCATTTTCTCTACGGGTTTTATGGCTAATCTGGGCTTTATTGCGGCGGTTGTGCAAAGAGGTGACTACATATTGGCCGACCGCCTTGACCATGCAAGCATTATTGATGGCGCCAATCTCTCGTTTGGCCGATTAAAGCGCTTCGAACATAACGACCCCTCAAGCCTCGAAACTGTCTTAAAATCTATCCCTCTTGAAGCCGGTAAGTTGATAGTCATTGATGGGATATTCAGCATGGACGGTGATATCGCCGATCTGCCCCGGATTGTTCCCCTGGCGGAAAAGTATAACACAGCCGTTATGGTAGATGATGCCCATTCCCTTGGTGTCATCGGGCCGAAGGGGGAGGGCACTGCCGCACACTTCGGCCTGCAGGACAGGATCGATGCCATAATGGGGACGTTCAGTAAATCACTGGCCACAGTCGGCGGTTTCATTGCCGGCAATGCAAAACTTATTGACTTCCTCAGGCACACCTCGCGCGCCCTCATGTTCAGTGCAAGCCTGCCACCCGCGTCAGTAGCAGCTGTGATGAAATCTCTGGATATAATTGAACAGGAACCTGAACGGCGGGAAGCCCTCTGGGAAAACACCAAAGCCATGGCAGAAGGACTTGTGGATCTAAAATATGATATCGGCTCCTCTAACACACCGGTTATACCGATCCTTATTGGCGGGATGGAAAAAACCTTCCGGATGTGTATACGCCTTCAGGAAGAGGGTGTGTTCGTGAATCCTGTTGTACCCCCTGCCGTACCACAAAACAGCTCGCTCTTAAGAATCAGCCTTATGGCAACCCACACGCGGCAGCAGATAGATATGGCCCTTTCTTGCCTCAAGAAGGTGGGACGGGAGTTGAACGTCATCTGAGAGGCCATTATATGAATACCTGCAAGATTGTTCCTGTTTCCGGCAAGCGTTTGCTTAATGAGTTCCTTCGCTTCCCCTGGAAAGTTTACAAGGATGACCCCAACTGGGTCCCCCCCCTTCTTCTCCAGCAAAAGGAGATGTTCGACGAGAAACGCTTTCCATTTCATTTTCATTCAAGGGTCCAGCCATTCCTCTGTATGGATTCGGCAGGGAAAACAGTAGGAAGGATTTGCGCCGTTTACAATAAGCGACACCTGGATTTACACGGGGATGGCAGGGGTTTCTTTGGGTTTTTTGAGGCTTTTGAGGATCAGGATGTTGCAGGCGCGCTTTTCAAAGCCGCCTCCCAGTGGCTGAAGGAAAGGGGATGCACCCATATCAGGGGACCTGCTAACTTCTCTACTAATGAGGAATGCGGTCTTCTCGTGGATGGCTTTAATTCCCCACCTGTTTTCATGATGACCTATAACCCCCGCTACTACATCGACCTGTTGGAGAACGCGGATTTTTCCAAGGAAATGGACCTTTATGCCTACCTCGGCACTCTGGACAGCTTTCCCACCCGGTACGATAAGGTTTCAAAGCTTCTTAAACGCAGGCATAATGCAAGCATAAGGCCGTTGAACTTCAAAAAGATTAAAGAAGAACTGGAACTGACCTTTTCCATTTACAATAGCTCCTGGGAGAATAATTGGGGGTTTATCCCCATGACGAAGGAGGAGTTTTTATACATTGCAAAGGACTTCACGAAGATAGCCGATCCTTCCCTTATTTTAATCCTTACGGTGAACGGAAGGCCCGTTGGCTTCTCCATTGCGCTGCCGGACCTGAACGTGGCCTTCAAGCAAATGAACGGCAGAATGCTGCCCCTGGGGATTTTCAAGTTTTTTTACTACAAGAGGAAAATCAAGTGCCTGAGAATCCCCGCAATGGGGATTATAAAGGAATATCGTGGACTGGGCCTGGATTCGCTCCTCTACCTTGAAACTGCTCTGAAGGCAATGGAAAATGGGTACAATTCGGGAGAATTTTCCTGGGTACTTGAGACCAATACCAAGATGAACATCAGCTCCGAAAGGATGGGAGCAAAGAGATATAAAACCTACCGTTTTTACGAGAGGGAGATTTGAAAGTTCTTGTTACGGGCTCAACTGGCTTTATCGGCTGGCACTGCGCCAGCCTCTTGAGGGACAGAGGGCTTGCCGTCTCTGCATTGCTGAGGCCCCCGAGCGATGAAACAAGGCTCCCGAAAGGCGTTGCCGGTATCCGAGGCGATTTTTCATCCGTTAAATCCCTTGCTGCGGCGGTTCATGGAATAGATGCGGTGGTCCATTGCGCAGGGGTTGTAAGAGCGGTCTCACCTGCCTCCTATCGGAAGGCAAACGTCGATTCCACTGAAAATCTGTGCCTGGCCTGTAGGGATCAGAAGGTAGACAGGTTTATATTCATAAGCAGCCTCACCGCTGGTGGACCCTCCGGTCGAGACAAACCGCGTGATGAAAGCGATGCGGATTATCCCCTTACTCATTACGGCGTGAGCAAGAATAGCGCCGAATCTGTTGTGAAGAGTCTGATTCGCGATTCCACGGTTCTTCGCCTATGCGCGGTTTATGGGCCGAGGGAGAGAAATATCCTCCGCATGTTTAAACTTGTTGCGGAGAAGGGGTTTGACATAAGGCCGAAAGGGGACTCCCCGCTTCTTTCCTTCATAGAAGGCAGGGAGGTTGCAAAGGCCGTCCTTGTTGCCCTAAAGTTTGACGTTACAAAGAAAAAAACCTACTACATAAGCGACGGCAATACCTACGAGTGGGATGATTTTCTCACCTGTGTGGAAGAAGCTGTGGGAAGAAAGGCAAGAAGGATTTTTATCCCCATGTGGATGGCGGATACATACGCAATGTTCGCTGACGGCTTCTCGAAAATCACACGAAAGCCCCCCTTTATTAACCGTGAAAAGGTACTGGAACTCCGGCAGGAAGCCTGGACTTGCTCACCAGCGCGGTTTTCTGACGACACTGGCTTCCGGCCGGATGGCGACCTCAAAAAAGGTATTTTCGCGACAGCAGAATGGTACAGGGAAAAAGGTTGGCTAAAACAGAGAAGTTGAGGCAGCTTAATGCCGTTGATTTTATTTTTGTAGCCTACCTTCTTGGCGTTGTCCTCATTATGGTATTACTCGGATGGGGACATAAGTATTTCAATCAGGTAATTTTAACTCATATCGTATTTACGGCCGTCATTCTTGCATTCGCCTATTATGTGGGGCCCGGCTCAAACCCTGCCTTAAAGTTTATTCGGGACTGGTATCCGATCCTGCTCTTAATCTATCTGTACTCGGAATCAGGACTGATAAACGACTTAGTCTTCGAGGCCCCCCTTGATCCCATATACATTTCGATGGATAAGTTCATATTCCACTGCGAACCCGCCATGGTACTGCCGGTCAAATTCAACAACCGTTTCCTGATAGAGTTTTTCCACTTCTCCTATTTCACATACTACCTATATCTACCGGTTATCGGCGGAATACTGTATTTTAAAGATAAACAGTTTTTCGAGCAATTTCTCTTCACAATATCGTTAACGTTGCTCTCTTGCTACCTGCTGTTTATCTTTTTTCCGGCAACTGGCCCGATCCCCCTGCGCCGAGGTTTATATTACGGGTTCTTCCCCTCGATCATGGATCTTATCTATTATCTTGACACTCCAGGCGGGGCATTCCCCAGCTCTCACGTCGCTGCTGCGGTAGTCTGTATGGTTATGGTACTGCGCAAGGAACGGATTCTCGGGCTGATACTTATCCCGTTCGTTGCAAGCCTCATCGTGGCAACAATCTATTGTCGGTACCATTATGTCGTCGATGCCATAGCTGGTATTATCTATGGAGTACTGATGATATTGTTTTGCGATTTTCTCTATAGAAAAATGGCTTCATATTTTGTAACCGTTCACGGGTTCAAAGTTTAGATTTCATCGGACCCTGGAATTTTGAATTCCATCCTTCAAATAAGACTCTTTTTCCTCAGCAATTCTCATTATGACCTTTAGGCCTTGCTGATGCAGGGTCGTGGGGTCTCTTTTTAAAGGACGCAAGACAAATTCTTCCATAGCTTGTGGAACGCCCCCGTGGCTTTGAATAAAGGCTCCGAGCAGGCAGAGAAGGCATCAGTTGCAACGGAGTCTGTCTTGTGGGGCTGTCCTATAACGAATTTCAAGGCTACGCTGCCGTTCAATAGAATGATGCAGTCCCGCCGTGGCGGGATTGCGGCCTTTAAAAAGAGACCCCACGACCCTGCCAGATGAAAGCCATAATTAGAATTGCGGCTTTTTCCTTGACACACTGAACAATTTCTTTCTATATCCCATCACGAAGAATGTAGCGGCAGTTTCAAAATGTTTCCCGCTTACAGCGGGATTCAAGATCAAGGAAGGCGAAAATTTTAACCACCCCGCTTAAATAAAGCGGGACAGGCATCCATACATTGAGTATTTCGAGGATTAAAATTTGAGCCTGTCGAAGCGAAGCGTAGATCCCGCTCATCGGGGACGCAGATATTGGGCAAAAGGGGACATTTTGAAATTGGCTCGGGAGCCTATCAATTAAAACTGCACTTTGGAGGTAAGTATTATGCAGTCTCTAATTCACTCATTTTTGAAAACTCTTTTTACGACCATTATCTGCACTGCCCTTCTAATTCCTGTGCTGTGTTTCTCTGAAGCACTGGAGATAGAGCCTCTTTTCAGGATTGAGAGGAGCAAAAACGCTAATGTAGTTCAATATGATGCTCAATTGACACCGGAAGGTAAGCTAAAACCGGAAAAACCAGTCATCGCCTATTGGATTATGAATGCAAATGGCGGAGAAAAAGAAGACCTCAACTGGGTTGAAAAAAAGATGGCCTACGGATTTAGTGTCGAGTATGACACAAAAGGTGATTTTTGGATAATGGACTTAGTAGCTGACATCCAGCGCAAGATAAAAGTCTATAAAGTAAACGGAAGATATCGCGCAGAAATTTTGATTGACGGTCGTCCGGCATTTATAGACAGGATCTACATCAAATCCATTGAAGGTGGCGTGCGCCCCAAAGTCAAATACATGGAGTTTTTCGGTAAAGGCATTAAAACCGGCAGTAACCTATACGAAAAGTTCATTCCAGTATAGAAAACTTCTATTGTTTTTTTAGAACCAGTACCTCAACCTTACCTTCAAGAGCCTTTTTAAATGTGATGGCATCCTGCTCATCACCGACTATAGCCCCGTAATGCATTGGTATGGCCAGTTTTGGATTAATGGCCAAGGCTGCCTGGACTGCCTGATCTGCCGTCATGACGTAGGTGCCGGATACTGGTAGAAAGGCGATATCCACTTCAAAATCTTTCATCTCCGGGATGAAATCAGTATCTCCAGCATGATATGCCGTGATCCCTTCAATCTCAACGATAAAGCCCAGCCAGTTATTTGACTTGGGGTGAAAGTCCTTATCTGTGTTGTAGGAATGAACGGCCTGAATCTTGATATCATCCACACTAAGGGACTCTCCGGGTTGCAAAACCCTCACATCACCCGAAAGCTTTTTGGCAGAAGCCTTCTCAGTGACGATAACTGTTTGAGAATCCTGGATTTTTTCCACATCCTCTGGCGAGCAATGATCAAAATGATCGTGGGTTATGAGGATCAAATCGGCCCTTGGGCCACCTTCAATCTGAAAGGGATCGAAATAAATCGTCTTTTCTGTATCAATTCGAAACCCGTCATGGCCGAGCCAGTTTATTTTTTTTGAAAAATCCTCGACTGTCATTTGTACCACCTCCAATTTATAAAGGCTCCAGAATAATTTTGTGGTCCACCAGAGAAAGGGTCTTTACTCTTGCCTCCACTATCTCCTCCTCCCCGAACATACTGACAAGTTTGACGTGGCCATTCATATTCTCCAAAACATCAACACTCTCAAGGAGGAGTTCTTCCTTCCCATCTTTCAAAATATACGCGGTTGATTCACACATCTTCATTCATCTCCTTAATAATATCTACGACCTGACTTACAAGATGTGGCAAGGGCTCTCCGGAAACACCCACAAGCCTGACTTTTTCCTGGGTCAGAGGGATCAAAACTTTTGTAGCCTCACTCGAACTGACCGCTGAGGCCATTGCCGGTGTCACTTCTCCCATCATTGAGTTTGCCATTAAGATAGCCAAAGGGCCGACGATCACATCCACATTATGACTGGTCTGCACTATAGCGTTCTCCCCCGTACCCCCCTTGTTGGCCCCGGCCTTCATCATTCTCGAAGTCGCGATGGAATTAGTTCCCAGCGCCACTATCATCAAATCGTTACCCACTGATTCCCTGAGCCCCTTGATGATCGTGCCTCCAATCCCGCCACCCTGTCCATCCATTACCATCAGTTTCACAGCATCACCCTATTATTTTTATTGCATACCTGCTCAGATAGGAATAATTTAATAATCCAACATAAAAAAACAAATAGCAAGAGAATTATAGATGATATATCAATGCGTTATATTTATTGTGACTGCCTACCTTCTTGGCTCTATTCCATTTGGAAAACTCATTGCCAAACGAGTGGCCCGCATCAACATCACACAGCGGGGCAGCGGAAACATCGGGGCTACCAATGTTGCAAGGGAACTTGGCATCACCTGGGGTCTCGTCACCCTGCTTCTTGATATGCTTAAAGGTTTTTTACCTGTATTTCTCTATGCCCATTATATTTTGCAAGCGGGAATTGAATTTGAAACATGCCTTTCTGCCATAGGTCTCTCCGCTCTTTTGGGGCACCAATTTTCCATCTTTATGATGTTCCGTGGAGGCAAAGGCGTCGCCACGGCCATCGGCATTTATCTCGCAATATCTCCCTTAGCCTGTCTAATAGCTGTCATTGTTTTTATCTTAACAGTCTATAAGTGGGATTTCGTCTCCCTGGGATCCATGCTTGCAGCAATTGGCATGCCCGGCTTATTGGCGCTTTTTGGCAAATCACAGCCCATTGTAACAACCTCAATTATTGTGGCTGCGCTTATCTGTTTCAAACACAAGGGCAACATTAAAAGGCTGGTCAAAGGGGAAGAACGGAAATGGAGAGGTGAGATAAATCAACCAAACAGATCAAGGAGCCGTTCCAACTCCTCGTCTGAGTAAAAGTAAACCACGATACGGCCTTCTCGCCCCTTCTTCTTGATTTCTACTTTAGTCCCGAGCGACAGCTTAAGTTTGTCTGCCAGGGATTGAACATAGTAATCGAGCTCAGATTGCTTGTTTTTTAAATTCCCTGGCCTCTTCCTTTTTTTTGCTAACGTCTCGGTCTGCCGCACCGAAAGGCCCTTTTTTATGACCGCATCCCTGAGGCCCTTCTGATCTTCCGGGTCCCCGATCCCTACCAGTACGCGTGCATGGCCCATGCTCAACCGGCCGTCGATCAGATCTTTTTGGATAGAAAGGGGCAGGTTGAGGAGCCTTAAAAGGTTTGTGATCGAAGACCTGTCCTTCCCCAGCCTTTTGGCCAGGGAATCCTGGGTGATTTCCGCCTCCTCCAGTAGCCGTTGATAGGCGAGGGCCTCTTCAACCGCATTCAGGTCCTTTCTATGAATATTCTCAATTAAGGCCAACTCCAACGACTCGTATGGTGTTACCTCGCGCACCACAACAGGAACACGCTCAAGCCCTGCCTTTTGCGCTGCTCGCCACCTCCGTTCTCCAGCAATAAGCTGATACCCGGTTTCAGTTCTGCTAACCAGTAACGGAGTAACAATCCCCTTTTCCCGAACAGAATTCACCATGTCTTCCAAATCGGATTCAGATATATCCTGCCTGGGCTGGTAAGGATTTGCTTCTATCACCTCAACAGGGCACCTGAAGAACTGATCTTCCCCATCCTCCAGCCTATCAGCTTCAGGAATCAGCGCCGACAATCCTTTTCCAAGGGCCTTTCTCTTTGCCATTTATTCTATTCCTTTTTCAACTAACTCCCTGGCTAACGCCAGGTATTGTTGGGCACCTTTACAGCCTATATCATAAAGAAGAACAGGCTTCCCATGGCTCGGGGCCTCACTTAAGCGCACATTACGCGGAATTACTGTCTTAAAAACGCTTGCCTTGAAATGTCCCCGAATCTCATCTGCTACCTGCTGTGAAAGGCTGTTTCGCTTATCATACATTGTCAGTAGAATCCCGGCCAGCCTAAGGGTTGGATTCAATTTCCTCTTAACCGCCTTAAGCGTATTTAATAGCTGGGACAATCCCTCTAAAGCATAATATTCACATTGGAGGGGAACCATCACCAAATCCGCTGCCGCCAGTGCATTCACGGTCAAAAAACCTAAGGAAGGCGGGCAATCCAAAAAAATATAGTCGTATTGTTCTCTAAGCTTTGAGAGCCCTTTTCGGAGACGAAACTCCTTATTCTCTACGGAGACCATCTCAACTTCTGCACCTACTAAATTTTTAGTGGCCCCCATTAAATGCAAACTGGGTAGGTCCGTTTTAGTGATCACGTCTTCCCAGGTGACTGTATCTAACATGAAATCATAAACACCCTTATTCAGGGCAGATTTGTCAAATCCGAGTCCGGTTGTCGCATTACCCTGCGGATCGCAATCAATCAACAGGCAAGATCTTTTCGCGGCTGCAAGTGAAGCAGAAAGATTTACGGCTGTGGTTGTTTTTCCAACACCACCTTTCTGATTTGCGATAGAGATAATGTGTCCCATAGTATCAGATTTATCCTGTACGGTGTGCTTGATGCAAATAGGTTGAAGCCCCTATGCTTAAGTCAACTAACTGAAATTATTGAAATTTATTGGGTGTGGGTTTTATCTCATGCTTAAGTAGAAGAGTTTAGCCCGTTACCCCCCGTTACACCGGGCTATGTTGATAACACAATCAGTTGACATTGAAAAGCCAAAATAATGTTTCACGTGAAACATTGTCCTGAACGAAATTCAACCCGAGCCTTCCTCATAGAAAGACCGAAGAAAATCTTCTTCCTTTGGGGATAAAGTGAATCGAAGTGAAGCGTCCTGGATAAGTCTGTAAATCGGCCTTTTTTCATCTTCTTGTAGGTTTTCGGAAATCCATTTTACGGCCTGTCGCACCCTCTCTCCTTTTGGCTGTATAGTTGCCATTTCACTGCTCCATTTTTACTGCCTATATAAAAGGCTCACGCCTAAACTCCGAAATACCGGCAATTCTAATTATGGCTTTCATCTGGCAGGACCGCGGGGTCTAGGGTTATAATGAGAATTGCTGCCGAAATACTATACAGCCATTTTCATTCGCTCAAGGTATTAATACAGTTGCGGGTGCCTAAACTTATTGAGCACGTACGGTCATAATACCCAATGTTTCGAAATCGCTTTGCCCTATGCAATATTTCCCATTACTCATCTTCCATTAATCTTGCAACACCTACAACCCTCTCGCCTTCTCCCAAATTGATCAGTTTCACCCCTTGTGTATTACGCCCGATGACGGAGATATCCGCTATCCTCAATCGTATAATCTTTCCATGCCCGGTAATAATCATTAGCTCATCCTGCCCGCTCACCTGGGAAGAATAGACCACCGGACCGTTTCTTTCGCTGGCCTTTATGGTCAAGATACCCTTCCCCCCCCTTGCTTGGGCCCGGTACTCTTCTGTTCTCGTGCGTTTCCCATACCCGTTTTCAGTCACGGTCAGGATTGTGGCACCCTCTTTAAGGACCTCCATACCTACAACCTCATCACCCCGTTCCATTCTAATCCCGATGTTACCTGCGGCCACTCTTCCCATATCCCTTAGATCGGCTTCTTTGAACCGTATGGACTTCCCCTGCCTTGTTGTTAAGAAGATATCCTGTTCCCCGCTTGATACCCGCACAGCAATCAGTTCGTCTTCTTCCCTGATTTTCAGAGCAATGATTCCCATCGACCTGGGATGGCTGTAAGATTCTAACGTGGTTTTCTTAACCAATCCCTTTCTTGATGCCATAACAACATATTTACCTTCTTCAAAACCCTTCACAGAAAGTGTGGTGGCCACCCTTTCGCCCCTTTGCAGTTGCAGAAGATTTACAATCGCTTTTCCGCGCGTCACTCGACCGCCCTCAGGAATCTCATGAACCTTCTTCCAGTGAACACGTCCCTTATTCGTAAAGAAGAGGAAATAATCATGGGAAGATGCAACAAACAAGAGTTCTACAAAATCTTCCGCCTTAGGTTTTACACCGGTCATTCCCTTGCCACCCCGGCGCTGGGCCCTGTAAAGACTGATTGGATTTCTCTTAATATAGCCATCATGACTGATGGTCACCACCATATCTTCTTCCGCTATAAGATCCTCCATATCAATGTCTCCGACATCCTCAAGTATTTCTGTCCTGCGCTCATCCCCATATTTTTTCTGGATATCCTTGATTTCGTCCTTGATAAGCTGGAGTACCATAGCTTCGCTTTCCAGAATTGCCTTAAACCTCGTTATATTCTTGATTAAATCCTGGTATTCCGCATTGATCTTCTCCCTTTCCAATCCTGTGAGTCTCTGTAATCTCATGTCCAGAATTGCCTGGGCCTGGATGTCCGAAAGGTCTAAGTCAGACATCAGGCGCGCCTTTGCCTCTTTGGGGTCAGAGGAAGACCTGATTAACTCGATAACATCATCCAAAAAATCCAGCGCTTTTTTTAGTCCCTCAAGAATATGCGCGCGTTCTTCTGCCCTCCTCAGGTCGTAAATAGTCCTTCGTATAATAATTTCCCGACGATGAGCCACAAAGTGCTCCAAGATCCCTTTCAGCGTCAAGATTTCCGGTCGCCCATTTACAATGGCCAGCATGATAATCCCGAACGAGGTTTCCATCTGCGTAAATTTATACAACCTGTTAAGGATCACAAGCGCCTTTCCGTCCCTTTTTACTTCTACAACGATCCGCATCCCGTCTCTATCAGATTCATCCCTTATATCAGATATACCCTCTATCTTTTTTTCCCTAACCAGTGCTGCCATTTTCTCCAGGAGTTTACTCTTGTTTACCTGATAGGGTATCTCGGAGACCACTACCCTTTCCCGATTTTTCCCAACTTTCTCTACGAACGCCCTGGCCCTGATCTTAATGATACCCCTACCTGTTCTGTACGCCTCACGAATACCTTTTTTGCCCAGGATAAATCCGGCTGTTGGAAAATCCGGTCCAAAAACAATTCCTATCAACTCGTCCAGATCAATATCAGGGTTATCAATCACCCTTACAACGGCATTGCATATCTCTGATAGATTGTGCGGTGGAATGTTTGTTGCCATACCGACGGCGATTCCTGAAGAACCATTGATCAATAAATTTGGTATGGTGGTTGGGAGAATGTCAGGCTCTTGTAAAGAACCATCATAATTTGGAGTGAAACCGACTGTTTCTTTTTCAAGATCCGAAAGAAAATCCTGGGCAAGCCGCGTCATCCTTACTTCCGTATATCGCATGGCCGCTGGTGGGTCCCCGTCGACAGATCCAAAATTTCCCTGTCCGTCTACCAGGGGATACCTCAGGGAAAAATCCTGGGCCATTCGTACTATTGTATCGTAAACTGCTGCATCTCCATGTGGGTGGTATTTACCAATTACGTCCCCAACCAGCCTTGCAGATTTCTTAAACGGTCTGTTGAAGTAATTTTTAAGATCATACATTCCATATAGGACACGCCTGTGAACCGGCTTAAGTCCATCCCTGATATCAGGCAGGGCCCTCCCAACGATGACACTCATTGAGTATTCGAGATAGGATTTTTTCATCTCATCTTCTATTTTGACTACATGAGTGTGTAATTCCGAAACCATCTTTGTTCTCCTTCTTATATATCCAACTCTGTGACTTCTAATGCGTTATTCTGGATAAATTCCCTCCTGGGCTCCACCTTATCGCCCATCAGGATAGTAAACATATCATCAGCATCCACAGGGTCCTCTATCTGCACCTTGAGTAATGTCCTTTTTTCAGGATCCATAGTCGTCGTCCATAATTGTCCCGGGTTCATTTCTCCAAGGCCCTTATATCTCTGGATCATTAGGCCCTTCTTTGCTTTTTCCATGAGTTCTGTCAGCAGTTCTTGCGGATTGTTAACTTTTTTCTTCTCTCCATCACCTGTGGAAATATATTTAACCTTCTTAAGCTCTCGAAATTCCTTAGATACTCCCATTACCTGCCTTAATTCCGGGGAGGAAACAAACTCCCAGTTGACTGAAGATGTCTGACCCCCATTATGTGTTTCCGTCACAATAAATTCATAGTAACCACCCTCTTCGTCAAGTTGAACATCTCGTATGCGAAACCCATTCTCCTGAAGTTTTTGAAAAAATTTCTCCATAAATTCTTCATTCTTGAAAAAACTTTTATCTGTTGGACCCTCAGATGCCAAAAATTCTATAAACCTTGTACTATAACCTCTTCTCGTAAGCTTACTGAGGCTTTCATAAAATTTTATTACCCCGTTGACCAATCTAACAAGCTTGGCACCGGAAACTTCTTCTCCATTCTCCATTAATACCTTTTCTTTTTCCGAAACCTTTTTCAATATGAAATCATTAAATTCTTCTTCATCTTTTATAAACAACTCCTTTTTTCCGGCTGCCACCCGATATAGCGGTGGTTGAGCAACGTAAAGATAGCCGTTATCGATAAGATCCGGCATCTGCCTGAAAAAGAAAGTCAAAAGGAGTGTACGGATATGTGCACCGTCCACATCCGCATCAGTCATAATAATTACTTTATGATAACGTAACTTATTGATATTATATTCTTTATCCCCAATTCCTGTCCCTAAGGCAGCAATCATAGTCCGTATCTCTTAACTTGAGATCATCTTATCGAATCGAGCCTTTTCAACATTAAGAATTTTTCCCTTTAAAGGTAATATTGCCTGGGCCCGTCGATCCCTCCCTTGCTTTGCAGAACCTCCTGCCGAATCTCCCTCTACAATAAAAATCTCGCTTCTACTGGGATCTCTTTCTTGACAATCCGCGAGCTTACCCGGCAGAGAATGATCCCCAAGAATACCCTTCCGTCGCGCAAGTTCCCTCGCCTTCCTCGCTGCATCCCTGGCACGTGCCGCATCTATTACCTTAGAAAGAATTGATTTGATAATAGATGGATTTTCCTCAAAAAAACTGCTTAATCCCTCATTGACCAGAGTCTCAACAAGCCCCCTTTACCTCACTGTTTCCAAGTTTAGTCTTTGTTTGACCTTCGAATTGTGGATTGGATAGCTTCACACTGATAATCCCTGTCAAACCTTCCCTT